>Ga0114930_10003780_pt1 | contig 13081 bp, 12 predicted proteins | sample AnhtaG_FD_87300 | JGI IMG/M metagenome (GOLD analysis project Ga0114930, IMG submission 87300) | Deep subsurface microbial communities from Anholt, Denmark to uncover new lineages of life (NeLLi) - Anholt_01485 metaG | ecosystem: Environmental > Aquatic > Marine > Oceanic > Sediment | place... | reverse complement strand
CCATCTTAATTTTCCTTTAGCATTTTTAGTAAATTCTTCTAAATTATTATAGGGTTTTAATTTTCTAATAAAAGTTGTTCTATTAAATTCGTTAAATTTTTCTGGTACAAAATCATGATTTAATAAAAAAGGAGAATTTCTTAAAAACAAATCTATAATATTATTATCTCTCATAAAATTATTAAACTCTTTCCAATTGTTCTTTAATTCTAATTTTAGACCTTTATTATTAGAATTATTAGAATAAAATCCCCCGTATCCATATGCAGAATAAGTTTCATAAATATTTTTATCTATTTCCTTCATTAAAAAAGGCAAATATATTTCTGAATTATCTTTTAATATAATTTTTAAAATCTTATATTCAGATTTGTCATTATCTGCCATTAACTTCAAATAATTTTCAGTAAAATAAATGGGCACATTTATATTTTCTATTTTCTTAACAAATAAAAAATCCATTTAATATATATACCTTTATTTTATTTCAAATTTTTTACATCAATTTCTTTACTTTATGATATTTTATGACATCAATTAAAATAATCTTCTTTTTAGCCTTTCAAAGTCTCCTTAATTATCAAAGCTGCATTTTTTATAGCTTCTTCATCATTCAAAGTCGAACTGGGTAAACTTATGCTCTGATTATAAATCTCACAAGCATTCGGACAAGATTTAGAATATTTTTTAAGATAGGGCATCTCACAAGCAGGTATAAATATTCTTTTAGATGGAATACCTTTTTCTGTTAATTTTATCATTAAATTAGAGATATCTATCTCTTTTTCAATTTTAATACAGTTAAGCCAACAGCTTCCCTCGGCATTATCATATTCTTTTTGAAACTTAATATAAGACAATTCACTTAAGATTTCTTGATAAATTTTTCTAAATTTTCTTTTTTTTATTAAAAACCCACCAATTCTTTCTAATTGAGCTAAACCTAAGGCTGCCTCAATATTGGTCATTCTATAATTAAATCCTACCTCAGGTTGATAAATGCTTTTAGAGGCATCTCGTGCTTGGTTTACTAAAAATTTAATATGTTCAGCTTGTTTTTGATAATTGCTTACTATCATACCTCCACCACCAGTGGTAATTATTTTATTGCCGTTAAAACTAAAACAGCCAAAATCTCCAAAGGTACCGGTTTGTCTGTTTTTATAAGTCGCTCCTAAACTTTCAGTGGCGTCTTCGATTACCAATAATTTGTTTTCTCGGGCAATTTCTATTATTTCATCGATATGACAGACACTTCCATATAAATGTACAGGGATTATTGCTTTGGTCTTTTTAGTAATGGCTTTTCTGATTTCCTGTGGGTCAATATTCCAGGTAATAGTGTCTACATCTACAATTACCGGTTTAGCACCAACATATAAAATAGGATTTATGGAAGCAGTAAAAGTAAGGGAAGGTACAATTACCTCATCTCCTTCTCCAATTCCTAATTGGTAAAGTGCCATATGAAGAGCAGCGGTCCCACTTTGGGTCGAAACAGCTTTTTTTGCCCCTATATATCTGGCAAATCTTTCTTCAAATTCAGGAACAAATGGACCCACAGTAGAAACAAAATTAGTATCAATAGCTTTTATGAGATATTTTTTTTCTAAATCACCTAAATTAGGATCCTCGAGAAATATTTTAGACATTGTAAATCCCCTCCTTATATATATTTAAATTTTCTCTAAACCAAGCTATGGTCTTCTCTAAACCTTCCTCCAGTGTATAGCGTGGTTTCCATCCGCTAAGCTTGTGTGCCTTAGAATAATCACATACTAATCTTTGAACTTCACTTTTTTCTGGCCTAACTCGTTTGCTTACAATTTTTGTTTTTATATTAATATCATCATTGATCAATTTATTTATTATGCTTACTGTCTCATAAATAGATATATCCTTTCCATTTCCTATATTTATTACTTCTCCTATTGTTTTATCATTTAAACCTATTTTATATATACCTTCTACCGTATCTAAAACATAAGTAAAATCCCTACTTGAATTTAAATTTCCTAATTTTATAGCTTTTTTGTCGTTTAATACTTGTGTGATTATGGTCGGGATTACTGCACGAGCAGATTGTCTTGGGCCAAAAGTATTAAATGGTCTGACTATAGTAACGGGAAAATCAAAAGATAGATAAAATGATTTAGCTAAATAGTCAGCACTTGCTTTTGTAGCAGAATAGGGAGATTGGGGATTAATGGGATGTTTTTCATTTATGGGAATATATTGAGCAGTTCCATATACTTCACTAGTTGAGATATGAATCATTCTTTGAATATTAAATTCTTTAGCAGCTTGAAGTAGGTTGTACGTCCCTTCAACATTTGTCTTTATATAGGCTAAAGGGGAATAATAGGAATAGGGAATGCCTATAAGGGCTGCAAGATGAAATACATATTCTATACCTTTCATACTTTTGTAGACAGAATCATAATCCCGAATATCGCCTGAGTAAATTTCAATATCATCAATATATTTTGATTTTTCCAACCATCCCCAAAAATTACGGGAATTATAGCGGACAAACGCCTTTACTTTATGCCCTTGTTCTACTAAATATTCAGTCAGGTGAGAACCTATGAAGCCACCTGCACCAGTAACAAGTATTTTAGCCATTTTATATGCTCCCTTTAATATACTTCTTTAGCGATAAATTAACAAATGTAATTTTTAGATTTATCAATAACTTGGTCTGTTAATCGGCCAACTCTTTTTTTATTAACTAATTGATTTAGTAATTTTTAACTCATTATCATTAATAATATATAACAATATTATTAATCTTACAAGCTCTCCACATCCTCCAGTGTAATTCTGCACATATGTGAAATAGCCATTCCTACCCCAATATTACCACTAGTAGTAATATTGCTCACTATTACACTGCTTGAATCTTTTACTGCAATTCCTGCTCCACCATTATTTTTTTGCTTCTAAATTATTTGTCGTTATGTTATTACAGCCGATGAAATCAACTCCACTTCTTCCCGAATTCTCAATAAGTAAGTTTTCAAAGGTTACAATGTTGCAACCTGATGTATGTATTCCCTAACCATCTGCATGAGTGAGAGGGCTTTTCTTTGCTTATATTGAGCTTCATTATATGTCCCCACTGGGACATACACCGTGCCGCTTTCTGCAACAGCGTTTATACCATCAAGAATAGTTGCAAATGCATCGGTACCCCAAGCGTGGCCGTCATTAGGACAGCTACCGCAATAATCATCATCTACCCAAACAGGGAGGTACATCATTTTTTGTTAAAGTGCTTAAATCACCCTGTTCTGAAGGTGGAACGAGGGGATTCATAGAAAGTAGTGCTTCGACTATTTCTTGGAATAATTTTTTAAGGCAGTTTTTAAGTGGGTAGATGATAAGATTTCTTGAGTGATTTTTTGCTTAATAAATGTAATGATAAGAAAAATGGGAAGAAATAGATAAAATAAAAACTGCCAATCTTTATTCAATTAAAAAGTTGGCAGTCTGGCAGCCTTAGTATTGCATGAGATTGCTTCGTCTACTTTCCGCAGGCTCGCAAATGACAATATCTTAGGCCCATAACTTTGCGGCCTATCCTTTCGGATAGTGTACCTTTCTCAACTTCTCTTGAAGTATTACTTTAATGCTTTTCCTTCCTATTGACAAAATTTAATATAATATTTTAAATAGCGGAATAGAATATTATATTTTGTGAAACTTGAATGCTTATTATAACAAAATAAATTTATAAAAGTCAAATATTTTTTTGAACTTTGTTACTAACAAATTAAAGGTAAACCGTTTTTTTAATGATTTACGTTTTAAAAGTGAACTCTTAAGAATAACTTAAAATTGTAATAATATAGGATCAAAAAGCAGAGGTCCTATATTATGGAACAGCTACATAATAAATTTAATGATTACCAGGTTAAAGACTTAATGACACGGTATCTAAAAAAGAATATAGAAAGAAAAGATCTACAAAAAGTTTTAGGTATCAAGAAAACAAGATTCTTTGCTTTAATAAAACTATTTAAAGATGATCCCGAGAACTTCTCCGTTTCATATTCTACACCTTTCATACTTTTGTAGACAGAATCATAATCCCGAATATCTCCTGAGTAAATTTCAATATCAGCAATATATTTTGATTTTCCAGCCATCCCCAAAAATTACGGGAATTGTAGCGGATAAATGCTTTAACTTGATGTCCTTGTTCTACTAAATATTCAGTCAGGTGAGAACCTATGAAGCCACCTGCACCAGTAACTAATGTTTTAGCCATTTTATATGCTCCCTTTAATATACTTCTTTAGCGATAAATTAACAAATGTAATTTTTAGATTTATCAATAACTTGGTCTGTTAATCGGCCAACTCTTTTTGTTAACTAATTGATTTAGTATTTTTAAACTCATTATCGTAAATAATATTTAACAATATTATTTAATTTTACAAACTCTCCACATTCTCACTGTTATCTTTTATTACATTCCTGGTATCAAATACCGCTTTAGCGTTCTTGGCAACCATTTTATAATCAACTTTAGTATGTGCAGTAGTAATAATTATTATATTCTTTTCTATAATATCTTCTGCAGTGAGTTCTTTTAAAGATTTATATTCTTTTCCAGTACTTGTAAATTCTGGTATATAAGGATCATAGTAGGAAATGACTGCCCCTTCTTCTTCTAATTTTTTAATTATCTCCAAGGCAGGTGATTCACGTATATCGTTAATATCTTTTTTATAAGCCACTCCCAGTAAAAGGACTTTTGCTCCGTTTAAAGATTTCTTAAATTTTCTGGACAGAATTTTAGCTGTTCTCTCTACCACATATTCAGGCATATATTTGTTTATCTCACCAGCTAATTCAATAAGACGAGTATGATAATTATATTCGCGAGCTTTCCAGGTAAGATAGAAAGGATCAAGAGGTATGCAATGCCCACCAATACCTGGTCCAGGATAAAAAGGCATAAAACCATAGGGCTTGGTCTTAGCCGCTTCTATAACTTCCCAAAAATCTATCCCCATTTTATGACAAAGAATAGACATCTCATTGGACAAGGCAATGTTCGTATATCTAAAAACATTCTCATAAATCTTTTCCATTTCCGCCACTTTGGGAGAAGAAACAGGGTATATTTTACCCTGGATAATATTGCTATAAAGAAAGACTGCTATTTCAGTGCAATCCGGAGTTACTCCACCTACTACCTTGGGAGTATTTCTCACTTTATACCAGGGATTACCAGGGTCAATTCGTTCCGGAGAAAAAGCCAGAAAAAAATCTTGCCCACATTTAAGGCCAGATTCCTTTTCAAGTATGGGCTTTACCAATTCTTCTGTAGTGCCAGGATAAGTAGTAGATTCAAGCACTATCAGCATTCCGGGATGAAGATATTTGGCAATATTTTCAGTAGAATTTTTTACATAGGAAAGATCTGGTTGCTGATATATGTCGAGAGGGGTAGGGACACATATACAAACAGTGTCAATATCTTTTACGAAGGAAAAATCAGTGGTGGCTTTAAGCAAACCTTTATCTACCACTTCTTTAAGATCTGAATCTATGATATCTTTAATATAATTTTCCCCTTCATTTACCATATGAACCTTTTTCTCTTGCATATCAAAACCAATCGTCTTATAGCCTGCTTTTGCTTTTTCTACTGCAAGGGGTAGACCAACATAACCAAGACCGATCACTCCAAGGATGGCAGTTTTGTTTTTGATTTTATTTAATAGCTGTTGTTTAAATGGATTTTCAGATTTTTTCATTTTGCGCCTTTCAATTTATAACATCTATTGGGATTGCTTCGGGTCTCCGACCCTCACAATGACATCTTTTTTAGATTGCTTCGCTTTGCTCACAATGACAAAAAAATGCTTTCACAATGATTTTTTTACGACTTTTTCTCAAACATTCCTTTAAAGTCTTCAGAATTTATATTTAATCCTTCATTATAATTTATAATTCGAGAGTATTTTTGAGATTTATAAGCCATTAAGATTATACTCAGAGATTTTTTTCCTTCATTGCCATCTATTAATGGATTAGTATTGTTTCTAATTGCATCTATAATATTTTCGTAAAGCGGAGTATGTCCTTTGCCATAGATATTTTCGACTTCCGAATCACATTCCTTTTGTAATTGCTCTAAGGATTCCTGCTTATCTTCAAAATCCCAAACTAATATTTTGTTTAAAGCTAATCCACCAATTATTACAGTCCCCTTTTCTCCCAATATAGTAAGAGTTTCTTTTAAATTTTTAGGATATACACAGACAGTTCCCTCAATATTCCCTATGGCACCATTTTTAAATTTAATAATTATACTTCCATAATCCTCTGTTTGAATATAGGGATGCATATAATTTCCCGTCTGTCCATATACTGAATCAATTTCACTATCTATCATCCATTGTAGGAGGTCGATATTATGCGTACACTGATTTATTAGACATCCTCCATCTAATTTCCAGGTCCCTCTCCAGTTAGCTTTATCATAATACTCTTTATTTCTGTTCCATAAGATTCGAGCAGTTCCGGCAAATATTCGGCCAAATCTTTCTTCATCAATTGCCTGCCTTAATTTCTGAATAGGAGGATTAAACCTATTCTGATGACAAACAGCCAATTTCAGATTATTCTTTTGAGCTGCTTGAATCATTCTATCGGCATCTTGAAGGGACATAGTCATTGGTTTCTCTACTAAAATATGCTTTTTTAAATTTAAGCAATAAAGGGAAATCTCAGCGTGATAGCCAGATTCGGTACAGATAACAGAAAGATTAATATCTTCTTTCTGAAGCATTTCCCGATAATCGGTAAATACTTTTGGTCGTATTACTGAAACACTTCTTTCCTTTGCGTAATTTAAATATTCATCAGCTTTCTGTTCGGCTCTGTCTTTTATTAAATCGCAAACACAAACAAGTTCGGCATCTTCAAAATTATCCAAAATTGCTTTTATATGGTTTGCTGATATACGTCCACAGCCTATTAGGGCAAATTTTAATTTGGTCATGGTTCACCTGGTTTTATTAATTAGCCAATTATCCATATTTCCAATTCATTAATTTTAAATTAATTTTTTTATTTCCTGGATTCCCACTTTCGTGGGAATGACAGAAAAGAATAAATTCTATACGCACAAGGGTAAATAAATAATTTTATTTTTTATCGTAAAACTCCGCGATTTTGCTTACTACATATTTTTGTTGTTCTTCAACAAGTTCAGGATACATTGGTATAGCTAAAACTTTCTTGCTTGCCTCTTCAGCAATGGGAAAATCTCCTTCTTTATAACCTAAATATTTAAAACAATCCTGTAAGTGTAAACATAAAGGGTAGTAAATATTAGTACCTATCTCATTTTCTTTTAAATATTCTTGTAAATTATTCCTGCCTTCTACAAATATCATATATTGATGAAAAGTATGTTCTTTATGATATTTAATGTTATGGATATCTTTTACGGGAAGTCTCATTTTATCCAATAGTTTATATTTCTCAAATAATTTCTGATATCTACAGGCAGCTTGAAATCTGTCTTCTAACCATTTATCTAATAATTTAAATTTAATATTTAATATAGCTGCATGGATTTCATCAAGTCGAGAATTAATTCCTATAAATCTATGATAATATTTTGGTTTTGAGCCATGAGACCGAAATATCATACAATATTCGGCATATTCTTCTGAAGAGGTTACAATCATGCCCCCATCACCATAAGTGCTAAGATTTTTGGTAGGAAAAAAAGAAAAGGTACTTAAATCGCCATAACTTCCCGATTTTTTTCCTTTGTATTCAGACCCAATTGATTGAGCACAGTCTTCTACAACTTTCAGGTTATATTTTCTGGCTATATCCATAATTTCATCCATCTTGCACATCTGACCATATAAATGGACAGGGATAATTGCTTTTATTGGTTGGCCAGTTTGACGATTCACCAATTGACTTGTTTTAGTATCGAAGTCACAATTAGTTTCAATAAATTCTCGGAGTTTTGTCGAGTCAAGATTAAAAGTCTGAGAATCAATATCAATAAATATTGGCGTAGCCTCTGCTCTTACAATGCTTCCAGCAGTTGCAAAAAAAGTAAAAGTTGGAGATATAACACTATCTCCTCTTCTTATTCCCAGTGCCTTTAAAGCTATATAGATAGCATCTGAACCATTAGCTACTCCAACTCCATATTTAGTATTTGAATATTTAGCTAAAGTATTTTCTATTTTTTTTACATTTTCACCATTTATAACTATTCCTGATTCTAAAACAGCTTCAATGGATGAATCAATTTCTTTTTTTATTGATTGATATTGTGTTGTTAGATCTAGTTGGGGTACTTTCATTTTAATTACCTCTAATTTGATGTTTTGTTGCATGAAAAATCTCACTTAGAGATTGCTTCGCTTCACTTATAATGACATTGATTTAGAATTTTAACAATCTTTTCTGAAGTTTTTCCATCTCCATATAATTGTTTAGAACCATCTTGTTCTTGGAGATAAAAATTATTAATACTCTCTTTTATTTTCCCCGGATCTACTCCCACTAATTGATTAACGCCTTGTTCAATTGTCTCTACCCACTCAGTATTTTCTCTAAGGGTAATACAGGGAATTTTGTTAAAATAAGCTTCTTTTTGAACTCCTCCTGAATCAGTAACAATCTTTTTAGCATTTGCTTCTAAACTAATCATATCGAAATATCCTACAGGTTCAATAATATTAATATTTTTCCCAATATTTCTTTTTATAAATTTGTTTTGCTCTATTGTTTTTCTGGTCCTGGGATGAAGCGGTAAGATAATTGCTTCTTTACCATCGGTTAGTCCTATAAATATATTTTTTAAATTTTCGACATTATCCGTATTAGAAGCTCTATGGATAGTACCTAATATATATTCTTTAGGTTTAAGATTCAATCTATTTAATATGGATGAATTTTTTAAAGCTTTGTTTTTATAAAATAAATAAGTTTCCAGCATTATATCACCTACATTATAAACGCCATTAGTTATTCCTTCTTTTTTTAAATTATTAACTGCTGCCTCTGTGGGGCAAAATAAAATTGTAGAAATTGAATCTGAAACTACCCTGTTAATCTCCTCTGGTATTTCTCGATCATAGCTTCTTAATCCTACCTCAATATGAATTACTGGAATATAAATTTTCGCTCCCGCAAGAGCTCCAGCGATAGTAGAATTAGTATCTCCGTAAATTAAAATAAAATCCGGTTTTTCTTTAAGGGCAATATCTTCAATGCCTATCATCATTTTTGCGGTTTGTCTTGCATGAGTATCAGAGCCTACTCCGAGATTATAATCGGGCTTAGGAATATCTAACTCAGAAAAAAAATTATCATTCATATTATTATCGTAATGTTGCCCGGTATGTAATATAATCTCTTGTATATCAGGTGAGCTCTTCAAATATCTTGAAAAGGAAACAGCTTTAATAAATTGTGGTCTTGCTCCGATTATGGTTAATATTTTCATATTGTATTTTATCCTATATAAAATTTTTGATTTTTAATTAATTGTTCTTCAGGAACCTCACGAATAATTCGAGCTGGTGAACCCATTACAATTTTACGAGGGGCTACATCTTTAGTAACCACGCTCCCAGCGGCTACGACAGCGTCCTCACCTATAATCTTCCCTGGAAGTATTACAGCATTTGCCCCAATCCGCCCACCTTTTTTTACCGTAATTCCCTTGAAATGTTTAAATCTTTCTTCGGTTCTGCCTAAAAAATTATCATTGCTGGTTACTACTCCGGGAGCAATAAACACATAATCTTCTATTTCTGAATAAGCAGTAATATAACATTCACTCTCTAATTTACAACGTTTACCGATTTTAACATAATTCTCAACAGTCACTCCTCTGCCGATAATGGTATATTCACCTATTGTAGTATTTTCTCTTACAGAAGCTAAGTCTGCAATTAAGACATGATTAGAAATAGAGGAGCCAATATAAATGACTGTATTTGCACCAATTAAACAATCATCACCGATATGAGTGGGAGAAAGATTTGATTCTTCTTTAAAGATGCTTAAGCTTGCCCTCATAGGATATTTCCCAATAACTGTATTATCATCAATTCTCACATTATCACCAATTGTTGTGCCTTTTCTAATTACTACATTATAACCTATTCGACAATTGTCTCCAATACTTACATTGTCTTCGATAATAACATTTTTAGCAAAAGTTATTTCTTTTCCTAATTTTGCTTTATCACTTATAAAATTTGACATAGCGAATTCCTTTCAGGAATTAATTGAACGATTGACTAAAATCAGATTTTTAAATCTATATATAATGCTCGGTCCTTATATTTCTTAAATAAATCATATAAGATATAAGTTTTAACGCTTCTCCTTACTCCATAGAGTATTACTACTTTACGGAGATTGAGTCTTTTATTCTCAGGGACATCAAGAGAATCGGGAAAATCTGGGAAAATAATTCCTTCTCCTTTTATAATTACTTTCACTTGATTAAGAATAAACTCTTCATTTGATACGATAATTTCTTTTAAGAGTTCTTTATTTATCATAATTTATATCCTTATAATTTTTATCCCTTTTATAGAACCATATTACACTATTTTTGTCCTTCTGACAATGATACTATTTGGAGTACTTTTTTGGTGAGGCAATTCGGCCTCTTGAAATATTTCTCTTAATGAAGTACTATTTAGTTGGGTCATCTTTATTACCTCCTTAATGATTTGGTATTTGTTTTTTATTATGTAGGTTTTTGATGGCCCCTTCAAGTTATTCTAATCACTTTTACAGAAAAAATAGCACATGCTCTATGATAATTGTATCCCTTATCTACATTATTTCATTGTCAATCTCCCGATCATTATTTGCAAAAGGCTCTTACATCGAAACAGAATTAAAAGTACAGTTAAAAAAGCGATAAAAATAATTTCTTTAATTCTTATCCCTGCAATTCTTGTTACCTTTCTATTTGGAAAATATATTCTTCTAGCCTTTGGAAAGGAATACTCAGATTCCTTTCTTTAATTTTTCTTATTATTAAAGTATGGATAAAATTAATAAAATATTTATGAATAAATCAAAGAGGGTTTTTTAACAGTTGCAATTTTGGTTGTTCTACGTTATATTTTAGACAACTGTCCAATCGTACGAAAATTGATTGGAGGATTTTTTTGGAGAAAACTAAAATGGTTAAAAATAAGAAGATAAATTATAAGCTACTAATAAGGAGCGGTCGCTGCTTCTGGCGGAGTTCGTCAACCTTGTAATGCCGTGTAACCAGTCATTACAAGGTTGACGTGACACTAGAGCATGATGCCGGGCACTATTTGGTTATTCTTGGTATAAGTGCAATTGTGCCTAGTAATGATGCTGTGGTAGTTTTTGTTGGAACAGTAGCAAATTTTGCAGACCCTGCTGAATCGAGTAGAGCCTGACTCCATAATAATCTGTAAGTACTATCATCTTTTAATACACCAAAATCGCCTGGTCCCCACTCATAGAAAAATGCTCTGGTTATTCCTGAAGCCTTAAAATAATCAATCATTTCTGTAATCCCTGCCGCCTGTACTGCTTCATCCTCGGAATACCACGAATATCCACCAGAGTCTACATTAAATTCATTTATATAGGCATGGTCAGTTCCAAAAGCAGCAACCATAGCATCTATGTTATTTTTCCAGTCGTCATTTTCTTCATCTATATAACTCATCCATGATACCTGGTCTATATCTCCCCTACCTTCGGTAATCCAATCGGGCAAAAATTCACATGAATTGCCATAACCTACATCTCCGTTAGTAAATATTGATTGAACAGAAGTTGCAAGAGCTCTAAGATTAGTTCTTAATTGAGCATCTGTTAGCGTTGTATTATCATTATGCCGTTCTTCTTCATTCCCTATTAGAAATTCATAAATCCCATTGGCTTGTGCCCACGCAGCATAACCCTCAACCGCAGTTGCATAATCACTCCAATTTGCAGCAGTTAATGTATGATTTGCTGCACTAACCCCCCACCATACATCGAAACCTTTAGCCAATGCTGCTAATGCCGTTACTTTCGTTGCTTCTACATCCTCTGGATATGCAGGGTCTGACATGTGTATACGAATTTCGGTAAATCCAGCAGCAAGTAATGTATCAAAATAAGCATCACAGTCTTCTACAGGATAAAACCCAAAATCCATCGCTAATCCAGACCACTTTACAGGTTCTTCTATACTCTCTATGACCGAATAGGATTTCGTGACTTTTAGCGAATTGTTACCCGCTTTGTCCATGGCTGTACCCGCAGGCAAGGTGAAAGTCTTCGTCCCCACCGAACTTGTGTCAATCGAGACAGTTCCTGAAACCGGAGAAACGACCCCCGAAAGAGCATCCGTAGCAGACCAGGTTGCTGTAATTGACTGGTTTAAAACATACTCGCCGGTACCCGGTAAAGTAATCATCACCTCTGGTGGTGTCTTGTCGATATTGATATTAGAGACAGTTGCAGGATCAGCGATATTCCCTGCCACATCAATACAGGTACCAGTATTAGTCACTGATTGATCTTTGCCTTCTGTGGTCACAGTCTTTCCTGCAACAGTGTTTGTCTCGATACCGGACTGGACCGGACCAACATCTTCACAGCTAAAGCTCACGGTTACATCGGTATTATTCCAACCTAAGGAATTGGGAAGTGGAGCTGGTGAACCGGTAATGACTGGTTTCGTTGTATCAACTTCTACATCCTCTATGACCGAATAGGATATCGTGACTTTTAGCGAACTATTACCCGCCTTGTCCGTAGCTGTACCCGCAGGCAAGGTGAAAGTCTTCGTCCCCACCGAACTTGTGTCAATCGAAACAGTTCCTGAAACCGGAGAAACGACCCCCGAAAGAGCATCCGTAGCAGACCAGGTCGCTGTAATTGACTGGTTTAAAACATACTCGCCGGTACCTGGCAAAGTAATTGTCACCTCCGGTGGTGTCTTGTCGATATTGATATTAGAGACAGTTACAGGATCAGCAACATTCCCTGCAGCATCAATACATTCACCGGTATTAGTCACTGATTG
>Ga0114930_10003778_pt1 | contig 13082 bp, 11 predicted proteins | sample AnhtaG_FD_87300 | JGI IMG/M metagenome (GOLD analysis project Ga0114930, IMG submission 87300) | Deep subsurface microbial communities from Anholt, Denmark to uncover new lineages of life (NeLLi) - Anholt_01485 metaG | ecosystem: Environmental > Aquatic > Marine > Oceanic > Sediment | place... | reverse complement strand
TGAGTAAGCGCCTCCCTTCCCACGAACCACGCTGACCTGATATATGGGAACAGCGAGATAACAGCACAGGTAAGGATAAGCAGGACTAAGGCAAAGCTACCCCAGCCTCCAAGTTTGTCCGTCCTGTTATGTGCCTGGGAGTCTATCAGTATATAAGAAGAGATACCAAAGGAGAGTACTAAAAGAACCCAGACCAAAGGAGTAACACCGGAATAGGGAGATAGCTGGTAATGGACTAACGGCTTATTCCAGAGAAGAATTATTGAGCAGGTCATGAAGCAAAGGGACAAGATAGACAAAATCTTATAGATACGAACTTTTGCTGCCATAGATTCTGATAATCCGGGTTGAGCCATAGTCATCCTACAAAGCTATCGGGGGCGATCCTACCTACCTCTCCCGATCAATTTTTTAATTGCAGTTAATACCACCCGGCGCTGGTTTAAGAACAATTTTGCTAGGTCTAGAAATCTGTAATTAAATAGGTAGAACCTTAAATAGGCTAGCAATTCTAATCGCTCTAGTTCTTTTCTGCTCAGCGTTTCCAACTCCAGACTATTTCCTATGGTCTTGTTGTAGTCTGCCCAATCGGCGGAAATAATCTTGTACCCTCCCTCCCCCTTTTTTGCCATCTCATATATCTCTGTACCTGGATAGGGCACCATAATGCCGAAGGCAACGGTATCGGTATTCAATTTGGTGGCAAATTTTATGGTATCCTGGGCTGTTTTACGGGTTTCAAAGGGATGTCCAAGTATGAAGAAACTCCCTGTTTTCAACCCCGCTTTCTTTGCCATTTTGATGGCCTTTGTGACTTGCTCCAGTGTTATCCCCTTCTTACTGGCTTTTAGGATCTCTTCATTTCCGGATTCAACCCCAAAACCAAGCCAGCTACACTCAGCGGCCTTTATTTTCTTAAGCAGGTCATAATCTACCAGGTCAACACGAGTTACTGTGTCCCAGCCTATTTTTTTATGCAGGCCTTTTTCAATTAGCAGGTCTAAGATTTCATGGGCGTATTTTTTATCTATAGCAAATACTTCATCGGCAACACGTATGAAACGAGCATTGTAAACGCCAATATCCATTTGAAGTTCCTCTACGATTTTGGGGGGGGAACGCTTCCTCACTTTGCTCCCCAATACCCTCATGCAAAAATTACACCTGAAGGGACAACCCCTAGTTGTTGTAACTGGATAGGTATCGCTTTTAGGGAAGAGATCCCACGCCGGAAATGGGAGCTGGTCTAAATCCTTTATTGGCTCTCTGGGACCATTCAGCTGCACATCGTTTGTTTTGCGGTATCCTATCCCCCTTATTCCCTCAAGGCCCTCTTGCTTCTCTATTGCAGTGATAAGCTCAAAGAAGGTGTACTCTCCTTCGCCAAAGACCACAATATCAAAGCTGGGGAACTCTACCAGAGTTTGACTGGGTAAAGCTGTGGCATGGGGCCCACCTACTACAGTAATGGTTTGTGGTGAAATCTGTTTAGCGATTTTTGCCACCTTATCCGCCTGCACGATCTCGTGCGTCATGGCAGTTATCCCCACCACGTCTGGTTTTTGGCGGTAAAGTCTGCTCTGCACCTCCCCCAAACCAACTGCCTCAAATTTGGCATCGATTACAGCGCATTCTATATTCCTGCTTATCGCAAACCCGGCGACATAACCCAATCCCAGATGAGGATGGTCTGGTGCATCACCATACTCAATTATCCGGCGTGGCGGTGGATTGACGAGGGTGATATTCATAGCTCATACTTCCTCTGTTTCTCATTTACTTCTCGCTTCCTACACACTCTATTTGCTGATGCCTAGACATGTAGTAGGTTAACAACTAGGCTATAGCCTCATCAAATATCCTTTTCAACTTTTCATTCCGCTTTTTGATGGAGAACTTGCCAGTCTCAATCTGTTGTCTGCCTGCCCTTCCCATTCTTCTTCGTAGCTCTTTATTCTCTACCAACAGGCTTACTTTTTCTACCACTTCCTCCACCACTTTGGGGTCTGTGGCCTCAATTGACCTCATAAATTGCGACCCTGGATGATAATCCCAGTTGGGAATGAAGTTTTCTGTATAATATTGCACCTTCTCCGACTTTTTGATAACAAAACCTGTCTTACCATCAGCGACTATCTCAGGACTTGCCCAGACATCTGTGGCTATCACTGGCAATTCATAGCTCATAGCATCTAGGGTAGCAGGCCCAGAGGTAGAGTAAGAAGGAAAGAGGGAAATGTCCGAGGATTTGAACTCTTGTTCGAGCATTTCCCAGGGGATTATTCCCTCAATTAGTCTTAGACCATCCAACCCTTTATATTTAGACTTTATTTGCTTAGGGATATCCGACCTGATAACCAGCTCCAAGTTAGAATATTTCTCACGAAGCAAGATAAAGGCCTCCAGAACCTCTTTGCCCCCTTTATATTCAAACTCCCCTGGGATATTGGCTGAGCCGACGAAGAGAAGCTTGATTTTTGATTTATTACTGTAATCCTTGATGAAGTTCTTCCTATGCACCGCTAATGGCACTACCTCTACTTTATCCCCAAAGCCACGGCAATCCATATTGGCTAAAACGCTTTTCCTTCCTGCCTCGAACCAGCAGATGATTTTCTTGCAATATTCTGAAGCTAAGACTTTCTCAATAAGCTTTCTATATCTCTTGAAGTGCTTGAGATTATATCCAGCAAGCTGGGTTACAAACTCTAAGTCAACTACCCATGGCTCTTTTCGGAAAACGAGGTGACCGGTAGCATAGGTCAGGTCTGTGTCCTGTGGGAGCTTTTTGAACCTCTCCAGATATGCCTTGGTGAGGTTTACCGGGATTATATTGCCTAAGCCCCTTTGTTGGAAGGAATAGATTATATTTACCTTGCTCGCTACACTAAAAGCTCTATCCCAGCTCGTGCTCCGAGTAATAAACTGGTATCCCGATGGTGGATATAGCACCAGCTCCTTATAAAGCGAGTGCATCTTGCCGGCTATATCTAGATAAATCTTTCTGTCTTCGGTTGCCAACTATATTTCCCTTTTTATATTTTCTTTCTCGGGTTGCTCCTCCACAAATTCCCTCACATGCTCTACCACCGCTCCAACGAAATCGTATCATTCCAACAATAGAAATTAAAAGCCAATTTCAGAATACTATAGTTCTCCTACCTGTTTAGATCCAAGCTGTTCTCCTTCACAAATTTGAGAAGTTCTCTCCTATGATATTTGAGCTCCTGGTTGGTCGTAATACTTTGATACTCAAACACGAAATCTCTCTCTTGCTCATCGTTGCCCCACCCTAAACTCATTCTATACTCGTCGAAATCATTACTAGTGAGCCTCATACCAAACTTGGCTGGATTGCTGTACAACTCGCAGCCAGGATAGGGCGACAATGTTGAAATATCAACAGCATCGGGTTCAGTCATCTTTATAAAAGCTATATTGCGACCGCTTACGTCTCCGAAATCTCCTGGTAAACCAATTATAAAGAACAACCGTACCTTTAGGCCAGCTCGCTTCGTGTTCTGGATAGCTCGAATCGATTGTTCCACGGTAGTCCTTTTATTACACAAATCTAGTGCCTCCTGTGATGCTGTCTCAATACCATAGGCAACTTCAAAACACCCTGCATTTTTGAGGAGGGTGAGAGTCTCTATATCTGCGTGATCCACCCGTCCGTGACAGCGCCATTTTATATCCAATGGCCTTAATTTTTGACTCAATTCTTTCAAACGCGGCTTATTAATAGTCATCATGTCATCCTGAAACCGGAACTGATATATTGAATATTCCTTCATCAAAAACTTTATCTCATCCACAACCCTGTCAGCTGAATGAAATCTTACTTTCCTTCCCCAAATTTTGTTGTTACAGCAGAAAGTGCAATCATAAGGACAGCCACGAGACGTTATTATAGTGGTTCCCGGTTGACCTTGCTCAACTAAGCGAGTGCTTACAATTGAATCATAGGGTAGTAGGTGTCTGGCAGGTAAAGGTAAAGAGTCAAGGTTAGGGATTGGCAACGACTTGTAACATCTTTTTATGCCGCCTTTCTGATAATCTGAAAGTAGCTCTAACATCGCTAACTCACCCTCTCCTTGCACAATTACGTCAAATATTCCATCTAGCGAGCTAGTATTAACCACTGTCGGGTGGATGCCTCCTAGTACGATGATACCTTCACGATGCTGCTTTATTTTTCGAGCCAATTCTACAGCGATATTGTATTCTAAGGAGGTTGCTCCTATACCGTATATATCAGCCTGGGGAATCCTTTCTAGCCATCCGCTTTTATCGATGTCTCGCAAATCAACTAGAGTTACACGGTAGCCAGCTTTTTCTAGAGCAGCAGCGAGGTACAAAATGCCCAATGGCGCATTGCGCTTCTGAGCAAGCAAGAAAGGCATAGGCAATATGATTAATACTATCTCCACTGTGCTTCTCCTAGGCAAAGGTTTACTTAGATTAACTAGAATACCACCTTAATCGACATAAACTCCCCAATATAATCTACTATTGCTTTTCTTTCCTCTTCACCAATGCCGTGGTGATTTCCCCAGAAGAAGGAGTTACGCATAATAAACCTTGAATTGGGTAAATCACCTACCTTCCGGTAATTAAAAAGCCTCATTGCTGGTTGCTCATCAATATTTCCTGACATAATCGGTCTCGTCTCTACCCCTCTTTCTTCAAGGAAATCCACCAACTCTTTCCTAGTAAAAGGAGCATCAGGTTTAATTGTTATCGGATATCCAAACCACACATGCCTTGTCCTTTCTTTTTCATTATGCACCAAAAGGTATTTTCTATATTCCCTCAAATTCTCAGTCCAATACTCAGCATTTTCCTTTCGTATTTGTATGAATTTTTCTAATTTCCCTAATTGATGTATCCCAAAGGCGCCTTGAATCTCAGTAGGTCTAAAGTTGTATCCAATGTTGACAAATAAGTATCTAGAGTCTATATTGTTATATTCCTTAGCCATCTTATCTTTAGTTCTTAAATCACGAACCCAGCCAAAGGCTCTAAGAGCTTTGGCCAGTTCTGCTAACTCCTCACTACTGGTTAGCACTATCCCGCCTTCAATTGTGCTTATGTGATGGGAGAAGAAAAAGCTAAAAGTCGCTAAGTCACCAAAGCTACCTACTTTTCGTCCCCCAAATTCCGCCCCGTGAGCTTCGCAAGCATCCTCTATTATATAGAGGTTGTATTGTTTGGCTATTTCTGTAATCCTATCCATATCACACGGGTTTCCTAATAAGTGAACAAGCATTATCGCCCGCGTCTTATCAGTTGCAGCTTTCTTAATTCCCTCGGCATTTATGTTGAATGTCTCTAGATCTACGTCAACTAAGACCGGTACAGCACCACAGTTGATAATGGGCCATACAGTGGTTGCCCAGGTTACCGCGGGCGTTATTATTTCATCTCCTGGTTTGATTCGGCTCCCAAGAGCAGGATTTGTTAGGACAGAAAGTGCCAGGAGATTTGCGCTAGAACCTGAATTCACCATGATGGCAAAACGACCCCCAATATATTCAGCAAACATAGATTCAAATTGCTTTACCTTCCTACCCATGGTCACCTGCGTATCTAAAAGTGAATCCAGAGCCTCACACACCTCTTCCCAACCATAGGAGGGAGCTATAAGGGGTATCGTTGTTTTTCCTGGAATAAATCCCGCCTCTTTTTTACGAGAGAAAAATTCTTTAATCAGCTCTCTTATCTCTCTTTTGATTTCACTCCCTTTATCCACACTCTTTATGAACTCCCATAGTTATTTGAGTAAGCCCTTAACCCGCTGCTCTTTATACCACTCAACAGTCTTTACCAATCCTTCTTCAAATCCTGTTTTGGCTTTGAAGCCAAACTCCTTTTCAGCCCTAGAGCTATCGAAGAGTCTTCTTGGCTGTCCGTCTGGCTTAGAAGTATCCCATATTATTTGCCCTTTAAATCCAGTTAGTTTGACAATTAAATCCACCAAATCTTTTATAGAAATTTCGAAGCCAGAGCCGAGATTTACCGGCTCAGATTTATCGTACTTCTCAGTAGCGAGGATAATCCCCTCGGCAGCATCTTCCACATAAAGGAATTCTCTTGTAGGCTTCCCTGTGCCCCAAACTACTATCTCCTTCTTGCCCTCCTTAATCGCATCCAAGCATTTTTTGATTAAAGCAGGAATAACATGCGAATATTCAGGATCAAAGTTGTCTCCGGGACCGTAAAGATTTACTGGTAAAAGATAAATAGAATTGAAACCATACTGTTGCCTATAAGACTGGGATTGGACTAATAGCATCTTCTTCGCCAATCCATAAGGAGCATTGGTCTCTTCAGGATAACCATTCCAGAGCTCCTCCTCCTTAAAGGGCGGTAGGATATTTTTAGGGTAAGCACAAACAGTTCCAATGGCCACGAATTTCTCTACCCCGAAAAGCCTTCCCTGCTCCATCATCTGAATGCCCATCATAAGGTTCTCATAGAAAAAGCTCCCTGGGTTTTTCATATTCGCACCAATACCCCCCACTCTGGCAGCAAGGTGAATGGCAATATCGGGCTTTGCATCTCTGTATAGCCTTTTTACAGCTTCCATTTCAACAAGATTGTAATCTTTACTTCGAGGAACGAAAATCTCTTTGCATCCCCTCTCCTCCAGCTTTCTAACCACATATCTCCCAAGAAAACCAGCACCACCAGTTACAAGAATCCTTCTATCTGCTAGCCAGCTCACCTCTCCATCCCTTCCGTCGGATTACTCAAAGCTCTATCAACCACATTCAGCCCGTGTCTGGTCAGGATAGTCTTTCCTTCCCCTAGGGGTTTGAGCCCTAGAACTTCCATGTCTGCGTCTATCATTATTCTGACAAGTTCTTTAAAGGTCACCTTTGGCTCCCAACCCAACTTCTGTCTTACCTTCGATGCGTCTGCTATGAGCACCTCAGGCTCTGTGGGTCTAAAATAGCGGGGATCGATCTTGACGTATTCTTTCCAATCGAGTCCCGCATAGCTGAATGCCTCCTCAACGAATTCTCTCACCGAATGGGTTTCTCCGGTTCCTATTACATAATCGTCAGGCTCCTCCTGTTGAAGCATCAGCCACATTGCTTCTACATACTCAGGAGCATAACCCCAATCCCTTTTTGCTTCCAGATTTCCAAGGTAAAGATAACTTTGCTTCCCGGCGAGGATATGAGCAATGGCCCGGGTTATCTTCCGAGTTACAAAAGTTTCTCCACGGCGAGGAGACTCATGATTAAAGAGAATACCGTTGCAGGCAAAAAGACCATAACCTTCTCTGTAATTCACCGTCATCCAAAAGGCATAGACTTTGGCTGCGGCATAGGGACTCCTCGGATGCAAAGGGGTGTTTTCATTCTGCGGTGGTGGTGAAGCTCCAAACATCTCGCTGCTAGATGCCTGGTAAAATTTTGCCTTTATCCCGCTCCTCCTTACAGCTTCTAGAAGCCTAGTAGTACCCAGGGCTGTAATATCTCCGGTATATTCCGGCATGTCAAAGCTCACCCTTACATGGGTTTGGGCTCCCAGATGATAGAGCTGTTCCGGGCTGATATCGTAGAGCAGATTAGTCAGCTGAGTCCCGTCCGAAAGGTCTGCGTAATAAAGGAAAAGTCTCCTCTCTGGTTCATGGGGGTCTACATATAAATGGTCTATTCGAGCGGTATTAAAGGTGCTGGCTCTTCTGATTAGGCCGTGGACTTCATATCCTCGGGAGAGCAGTAATTCCGCAAGATACGAGCCGTCTTGACCGGTGATGCCAGTTATAAATGCTTTCTTAGTCATACTATTTCCCCCTTAGTTTCTTTAGTCCTTGGCTTAAAACCCAGACTATAGCAGCCCAAGTCCAAACAAAGTTTCTCAGTATGAATAGAAAGGGTAGCGCCAAGACGCAGGCTTCTCTCCTCCCGAATAAAAGCTTGGTCGTTTCAGGTAAATGGACAAGGGGTAATATAATAAGTAGTAGTGGCATAAAGGGGGATGCTAAACTACCTAGGGTAGCAGCCAACAAGACTGCTGCTGTAAGGGGGACTTGGAGAATCATGTCTATCCCGGCTACCTGGTCATAAGACCTCTTAAACTTTCGGGTTATTTCCAGCCGGTAGTAAGCATAGTTGTATTGTTGTTTAAGGTAACCCTTAACATCATCACGCCAGTAGTGAGTGCATTTGGCATCTTTCCTCAGCACAAGGCGGTACCCTCTGGCTATGAGTCTTCTGCTTATGTCCACATCATAAGCAATCTTTAGGCCTTCGTCGAACATTCCAATTTCTAGCAAGATCTGGCGACGATAAGCAGTATTCATGGTATAAAGATGATCCGTATAATTTGGAGTCCTATCTAGACGCAGTTCCACGTCATAGCCCATGAGTTTCCCCACCAGGCTCTTATTCCCGGTCAGAGCATATCCCCCCACCGCGGCAACATCTGGCTCATCAAAAGTGGGAATTATCCTGTTTAACCAATCCTTCTCCAATATGGCATCAGCATCAAGTGAGACTAATATGTCATGGCGGGCTGCTCGTATGCCTATATTAGTTGCCCGTGGAGCTCCTCCATTGGGTACATTTATAAGTCTCACTCTAGGAAACGACGAAGCAATCTCTGCCGTTTTATCACTACTGCCGTCATTAATCACGATGACCTCAAGGTCGCCAGACCATCTCAAATTTATGGCAGCATAAAGGCACTCAGCTATAGTCTGTTCAGCATTATAAGCGGGAATAATGATGCTCACGCCATCCACAGAACCTGTCTCCCTATTGTCATTAAAGCCTCCGCCTCATTTCGCGCCGGTATTATGACTGATATTTTAGGTTGGCTCATCCTTGTTTGCCTTCGTAAATAAGCTATTCTGGAGACGGATTCTGATTACCGAAAGAGCTACACCAAGCCCGTGCCTGATTGCCTTTAGGTTAAGGGTTGAAGGAGCGTAGAGGCAGGAGATGGGAACTTCTTTGATGATGGCTCCTTTCCTTTTGGCTTTATCTAGGGTCTCAATGCTGACGCTCATGCGCGTCTCAGTGGGAGAAAAACTTTGGAACACCTCTCTCCTGTAAATCCTAAAGCCGCTCTGGGCATCAGAAACTTTCACTTTAGAGCCGAAGTTCCAAAGAAAAGTGATAACACCGATGCCAAACCTCCGATACCTAGGCATGTTATTCGCATTTGTCAGAAACCTAGACCCAATTATCAGATCTGCTTCTCCTCGGAGGATTGGAGCCAGGAGCTGGGGAATCTCATCTGGGTTATGCTGCCCATCACCATCAAGGATAACTAAGACATCAGCGGCACTTGACCTCGCTGCCTCAAAGCACGACTTTATAGCTTCACCATAGCCCCTGTTTGCGCCATGACTTCTCACCAGGGCGCCGGCTGCTCTCGCAGCCTCAGCAGTGCCATCATGTGAGCCGTCATTTATTACAATGACCTGGTCAACATGTTTTCTGGCTTTGAGTACTACATCACCGATAAAAGGTTCAGTATTAAAGCAAGGAATGGCAGCGACTACCTTGAATCGTTTTGTCTGAGAGGACTGCCCTAATTGTGGCATTTCTCTTGCCTCGTCTAAATTTCCGCTCTTTTTACTCTCCTCTTTAAGGATAACATAAAATGTTAAGTATGTCTGCCCAAGATCCTAGTTAGTAATAACAGCTTACTATCCTCTCCAAATCCATCAATAATCATTTTATACCACGCCTTATATTATTACAATGGAGTTCCACGAGGGCAAGAAATTCCGTGAAGCTATCTTTAATACATGACTCTTTTGAACTCCTCTGTGCCAGTTGTTATAATGAGCTTGATGGATATTCTGGCTGAGCTTAATCCAGCACAAAGAGAAGCGGTAGGGGCGAAGCCCCTCTAATAAGATACTTCCCCCTTCCCCTTGATAAGGGGAAGGGGATAAAGGGGATAGGGTTAGTGCGAGAGAGAACTAAGGACGGAAAAACATTATGGAGGTTAGCATAGTGCCGGACATGGAACTTAAGAAGATACAACCGAATAGGTTAAACCCAAGACTTGAGTTTACCAAAACGGGATTGGATGAGCTTTCTGATAGCATCAGGCAAGTAGGTGTTCTGGAACCCATTATAGTTCGTCCTGTAGGTAAAGATTTGTATGAAGTTGTAGTGGGAGAGCGTCGCTATAGAGCAGCGCATCAGGCTGGCTTAGCAACGGTTCCTACCATAGTTCAGCAATATACTGATGATGAAGTCATTCAGCTAAATCTCATAGAGAATACCCACAGAGAGGACCTAAGCCACGTCGAAAAGGGGAATTGTGCTATCGAGCTAATGCGGAGATTCCCTGATAAGTTCCCATCAAAAGTTAAGCTAGCTAAGAGATTGGGCGTTAATGATACAGCCGTTAATCAGTGGATTCAAGCAGCTCAAGTAGTTCCGAAAGATGTTCAGACCATGATTGCTCCTGCTAATCCAATGAGCGGGAGGATTCCTAAAGGCAAGATAAGTGGGGACATGGCTGTGACTATTGCTCGCCAAGTGAAAGATGAAGAAAGACAAATCGAATTAGCTCAAGAACTTACGAGGAGGGGAATACCAAAACCTCAAGCGCGAAAGGTCATTTCTGAAGTTGCAAGACAACCAGAAAGACCTGTGCAAGAGATTTTTCAGCGAACGGTTGATGAAGCTCCGGTACTCTTGCCTTTCTCCAAAAAACACGCTGATGATATCTTAATTGGACGCAAGACGCAAACGTCAAGAAAAGGCATGTATCCAAACATCAAGTCAGGTCGAATCGTGAGAGCTGCTATAGCACATTTCGCGGACCTAGAAATTTTGGACGTCAATCGCAAGAAGCTGGGTGATTTCGATGAGAATGATGCCCAACGAGAAGGTGGATATACATTAGAACAATTTAAGAAAGTATGGAAGAAATTGCACGGCGAGTGGAATCCGAATGAAGCCGTAAGCGTTATCAGATTTCGTCTGGTAAGCGCAGTAGGGGAACCAAATGATATGGGGTAGCTATCATGCAATCTTATGAGCAGAAAAAGGTGCTCGTAACCGTTAAAACCTACCCTACGCCAGCTAGTAAAGGCGCAGAAGCATCTTGTACGGCTGGTGTTACGGATGATGGAAAATGGATAAGGCTATTTCCTATTCCTTTCCGTTTTATGGGGGGTGATAAGCAATTCAACAAGTATCAGTGGATAGAAGTAGCTGCGAAGAAGTCCTCCGACCGAAGGAAAGAGAGCTTTGAAGTAGATATCGACACACTCAAAGTTCTAAGTGACCCATTACCGACTAGGGACGCTTTGAAGGCTCGCAAAGAAATAATCCTGCCACTACAGGCTCCATCACTCTGTTATTTACAAAAAACCCGAAAGCAAACCGGAAACACGGTCGGCATGTTTAGACCAAAAACAATCCACAAATTCGTTATTGAACCTGATACTCCCGATTGGACTCCTGCCGAACGCGAAAAATTGTTACAATATTCAATTTATGATAAGCATCCTTTGAAGCCACTAGAAAAAATACCCTATAAATTCTCTTATAGATTCACTTGTGATGAGCCACATTGTGGGGGGCATAAGCTAGTCTGTGTCGATTGGGAACTGGGTCAGTCTTACAGAGCATGGAAGCGGAAATATGGAGACAAATGGGAGTGGGCAATAATAAACAGGTATGAGACGGATATGATAATGAAATATGATACATATTTCTTTGTCGGTACCATTCATGGTCATCCGGGAGCATGGATTATCATAGGATTATTCTATCCACCAAAACAAAACTAATAGAGGCACCGGAATGTGGTTTCGGAGAAAACAAGTTAAATGTACTAATTGTGGATTCTTTTGCTGGGAATTTTATAGACCGGAAGACGGTAGTCGTACAAAAATAGTTGAGTGTCCGACCTATTGGCGTGACCGTATTCAAACCAAGAAAGGTCTGGGTTCACTAGAAGACCCCGAAACTGGAGAAGGGATCAAGGCTCTATGCCTCCGTAGACAATGGATTTTTGTTCCTCATATAAAAAGTTCAGAGCGTAACTACATTGATGTTGATAGATTAGTACAACCACTGAAGTGCACTTTTTATATTAAATATCAGCCAAGCTTTAGTCCAGAGGAGCATAAGGAACTTATACGTGATGCTGAAACACGTAGAATTGTCTTCAAAGCGGCTCTTATAGGTGCAGTAATTGGTGCCTGCGCTGCGATATTTGCTCAGATTTTGTATATTGTTTTCATAGCATAACCGTGAAAGAGGATTCATTTTAGATAGAGACAAAAATCGCTCTGCCTTTACATAAGGTTTTGCACGGCCCTACTTGATAAGGGGAAGGGGATAAAGGGGATAGGGTTGCATAAAAATAACTCAAAAGGGGGGTGAGGTTCTTAGACAACCTCAAGTGGAGAGTTTGCGAAAGCCGATGATGAAATCTGGAGTTCTGATTAAATATAAAGACTTCCTTCCCATTACCCCTAATACCCCTTTGTTTTCATTGGGCGAGGGGGATACCCCCCTGGTCAGGTGCGATGAGCTAGGCAAGCAAATCGGCTGTGGGGAACTATACCTTAAGCTGGAGGGGTGTAATCCTACCGGCTCATTTAAAGACAGGGGCATGGTAGTTGCCGTAGCTAAGGCAGTTGAAGTAGGCAGTAAGGCTATAATGTGTGCCTCGACCGGCAATACCAGCGCCTCAGCCGCTGCCTATGCCGCTCATTGTGGGCTTACCGCTATTATTATTGTACCTAAAGGCAAGATTGCTCAGGGTAAGCTGGCTCAGGCTATTGTCCACGGGGCTAAAATAATTACTATTGATGGAAACTTTGACCAGGCTTTACAAATAGTGCGAAGCCTGACTGAGAGGCATCCGGTTACCCTGGTAAACTCGGTTAATCCCCATCGTATAGAGGGACAAAAAACAGCTGCCTTTGAGATTATTGACACTTTGGGTGAGGCGCCCGACTATCTTTTTATCCCGGTAGGTAACGCTGGTAATATTACCGCCTACTGGAAGGGATTTGTGGAGTATTATCAAGCAGGCAGGGCAAAAGATAAACCTAAGATGATGGGTTTTCAAGCCGAGGGTGC
>Ga0114930_10003777_pt1 | contig 13083 bp, 13 predicted proteins | sample AnhtaG_FD_87300 | JGI IMG/M metagenome (GOLD analysis project Ga0114930, IMG submission 87300) | Deep subsurface microbial communities from Anholt, Denmark to uncover new lineages of life (NeLLi) - Anholt_01485 metaG | ecosystem: Environmental > Aquatic > Marine > Oceanic > Sediment | place... | reverse complement strand
GTCGTACACTAGACATGCGGTATGAGGACACCTCCTTGGTTTGGTTTGTTTGTCGATACAGATACCAAAGAGCGTCCTTCTCCCGCAACCCCAATGTGTAACACATGTATGGTAAACGAAGAACCCCTTCGTTTGTTGACATTCCGCTTGGGCTTGTTGTATGATTTCAGAGGTTGATATCCGTTGTTACCGGGCGGATGGCAGTCGGCACGGTACCGGGCGCCTGAGCCACACATGACCGGAATCCAACAGTATTTTGGGGAGATAAGCATGCCGAAAGTTCTCATTAGCGACAAGCTGGCTGAGGAAGGAATCGAGCTCCTCCAGAAGCACTTCGATGTTGACGTGAAGACCGACCTCGAAAAAGAAGAGCTCATTAAGATCATCGGTGAGTACGATGCCCTTGCCGTCCGGAGCCAGACCAAGGTCACGGCGGACGTCCTGGAGGCCGCCAAGAACTTGAAGATCGTCGGCAGGGCGGGCGTCGGCGTGGACAACATTGATGTGCAGACTGCTACCCAGAAGGGCATAATCGTCGTCAATTCGCCGGCGGGGAACACCATCGCCGCAGCCGAATTGGCCATGGCCATGATGCTCTCTCTGTCGCGCAACATCCCTCAGGGCCACAATTCCCTGCGGGCCGGCGAGTGGAAGAGGAGCAAGTTCCTCGGAGTCGAGCTTTACGGCAAGACACTCGGTGTCTACGGGCTGGGCAAGATCGGCACCGAGGTCGCCAAGCGCGCTGCGAGCTTCGAGATGGACGTCATCGGCTGTGACCCGTTCGTTTCGGATGAGTACGCGCGAAAAATCGGTGTCGAACTCGTCAGTGTAGACGAATTGTTAAAGCGGAGTGACTACATTACCATTCACGCGCCGCTGACCAAGGATACGCGTGGCTCGATCGGTGTGGCCGAGATCGCCAAGACGAAGCACGGAGTGCGTATCATCAACTGTGCCAGAGGCGGAATCGTTGACGAGGCCGCCCTATGCGAGGCCATTGAGGAGGGAAGGGTCGCCGGTGCGGCGTTCGACGTGTACGAATCGGAGCCGCCGCCCGTGGAGAATCCCCTGTTGAAATTTGACGCCACCGTAACGACCCCTCACCTCGGCGCATCGACGGAAGAGGCACAGATCAACGTGGCCGTGGATGTCGCCGAGCAGATCATTGACGTCTTGAACGGCAGACCTGCCCGCAGCGCCGTGAACATGCCCGCGCTCAGCGCGGAAGTCATGGCGGCCGTTGACCCGTACTTGACCCTGGGCGAGCGGATAGGCACCATGCTGACACAGTTGGCGGGTGGCGCTGTGGAGAGCATCGAAATCTCCTACAGCGGCGAGTTGAGTGGGTTGGAAACCGATCCGGTCGGCCGCGCTGTCCTGAAAGGTCTGCTCCAGCCGGTTCTGACCGAACAGGTGAACCTAGTCAACGCGCCGGTAATCGCGGAGAGGCGCGGCATCCGCATAACGGAGAGCAAGAGCCAGGCTCCTGAAGACTACACCAGCCTGCTTTCCGTGAAGGTGAAGACAGACCAGGCCGAAAAGGTTATCGCGGGCACGCTTTTTGGGAAGAAAGATATCCGGGTCGTGCAGATCAATGGGTACCCGATCGACATCGTACCCGACGGCACAATGCTTGTGACGACGCACATCGACAAACCCGGCATCATCGGGCGCGTGGGGACGCTCCTTGGAAGTCACAACGTGAACATAGCGGGTATGCACGTCGGCCGGGAAGCGGTCGGCAAGCGTGCCGTTATGATGTTGATCGTTGACGACCCTGTATCCGAGTCTATGCTGAACCAGATAAGAGAACTTGACGGCATGGAGTCTGCCAAGCTCGTGCAATTCGGATAGTTTCGCCTTTTCGACAAGAGCCGGCGGCGGAACTGGCCGCCGGATGGATTGTCAACCAAGCGGCCCATCAGTCTCCCGACTCAGTCGGGACGGAACGATGGGCCGGCTTTTTTCGTGGGGGCGTTCCGGGAATCCAGGCTTCGAGGGGCCTGGGATGCGGCAGACGGGGCGGAGGCACGGCGAGAGCGCGAAGACCCTGCGCGTCACGCATTGTGCATCATGCGTTGCGAACCGTCTGGCCGCTGACAACTCGCTGCCGCGTGTAGTCTTTCACGGTCTGTGGCTTGATCCTGGAAAGGAAGTTCGGATTTGCTGTTCGAAAAAGCGGTCCCACATGATGCGCGGGACGCATATCGCCGCGATGCGCAGGCCAGCATTCTGGGCGGCATTTACACGGGCGCCATATTCCCGTTCATCGGTTTTATCGCGAGAGACCGGCTCGGAGCCAGCGTAGGTCTGATCGGCTTGATGACGGCCGCGCCCTTCCTCGGGCACATGTTCGCGCTGTTCTATGCGAACGCGATGGAGGGCAGGCGAAAGATGCCCTTCGTAGTCTGGTCGCGGGCTGTTGCCCGCGCACTTTTTATCTTCGCGCTTTTCGTGTCCACGCCGTTGGCCTTCGCCGTCATGGTGGCCGCCGTACAGATTATCGCAACAGTGGCATTGCCGGCGTACGTATCTGTGCTGAGGGAAATCTATCCCGACGACCACCGGGGCCGAATTATGGGTTACATCCGCGTCGGGCTGGCGTTCACTACGTTCCTTGCCACCCTGCTAGTGGGCCCATTGCTGACAGTAGTGAGCTTCCGATACGTGTTCCCGATCGCCGGTATGGTCGGAGTGGCCTCCGCCCTCACGTTCGGGACGATCAGGACGTCGCCGGTGAACCGGGACTACGCCCGGAACCACCAGAAGCCCATGCTCCGGTTCGTCTGGTCAACTCTGCACATTCTGCGCGATGACCTCAACTACCGGTGGTTTGCAATCTCGGTGTTCACGTTCGGATTTGGAAACCTAATGGTGATGCCGCTGTACCCGGTCTATCAGGTAGACCGGCTGCACATTACGGCGGCGCAGGTGGCTGTGCTGGCGAGTACCTCGACCCTAGTGTGGATGTTCTCCTACCTGTACTGGGGGAAGTACGTGGACCGGCGGAGCCCGCTGAGGGCCGTCGCAGTGAACGTTCTAATGGTCAGCCTGGTCCCGTTCACCTACTTCCTGGCAACCGACGTCTGGATGCTCCTTCCGGCGGCCATTATCAGCGGAATTACCATGGGTGGAATAGAGCTGAGCTACTTCAACAGCATTCTGTACCTTTCGGATGCCGGGCGGGAGTCGCAGTACCAGGCGCTGCACTCGTTCCTGCTGGGGATTCGGGGGACCATAGCCCCGTTCGTCGGGGCGGCGTTGGTGGTGTCCTTCAAGGCAGGAGGAATGGACGTACGGTACGTATTTCTGATCGCCATGGGGTTGATGCTGCTCGGCTGTGGCATGCAGTTGGCCGCAGTCAGAGCACGGGCTCCGGCTTGAGAGCTGCGCCGACCTGATGACGGCGGTCGGGCATAGGCCTTTCCCGATGCACTGGTGGAAAGTTCGATGAGCTCCGCCTGGGCCGAGGCAATTATGCTTGCCCACTGGAGCCGCGGACTTCTTGTTGACCCTTCCGGCCGGTGGCGTATCGCAGACGGCGTTCAAAGACCGCGTGCGTACCGTCGAGAGAGGCCGCCACCCGCTCAGGACTGGCGTGCTGACCGGGCGACCTCCCGTTCCTTCTCCGCGAGTTCGGCTTCAAGTTCTCTGCGCTTCTCCTCGGCGGCTTCGCGCCCGGATCTCATGGCCTCGCGCACCTTGGACCTGCCAGTCTCCACCATCTCGCGGCCTTTTTCGGACAACTCCTTCGCGCGCTCCCGAGTAGTGCTTGCGACCCGAGAAGCTTCTTCCTTTGTGCTGCTCCACAGGTCTTCGCCTTTAGTCTTAGCCTGCTCGGCTTTGGTCTTGATGTCCTTCCGCATCTCCAGTCCGGCCTTGGGAGCGTATAGCAACGCCGTTATCGCCCCGGCCGCCGTGCCGATAACCATGCCAAACCAGAAGTCTCTTTTAGGAGCCAATGCGCGTTCCTCCTTTCAAGATGCGCGTTTCAGCGCACCCAGCGCCCTGGAAACACCTGCCAGAGCACTCGAGACGCTGATAAGCGGCGACGTGACGCCGTGCCGAACCATATCGGTTGTTGCCACGACCGACCCCGATACCCTGCGAACCGTTTGTTCACTGATGTCGAGTATGTGCTCTGCTCTCTCCTCGACCTTGTCCGCCAGCTCGTTAACTGTTTTGACGGTCGAGGCCGCTTCCGCAATCGCCGGCTTTACAGAGGTATCTACGAGCCGTTTAACCGTGATCGCGAGGTAGGCCAGGCCGCCCAGAAGCACCAGATTGCTGAACGCAATGATGCCTACGAGAATCACCAGCAGAGTCATGTTACCAGGCCTCCTCTAGTCGCGGGCGCTGTTCGCCCGCGACCGCTGGCAATGTACGCCTTTGCTTTACCCATGGTGTGCGAACCCAAAACCCAGAAAGGTCATGCCTCGAGCCGTTGTAGGAAATACGGTCGCTCGCTTCGTCGCTCTGCCTGTGCCGATGTAGATAAATGGCTTGCGGAGTGGCCCGGAAAGCCGTATAATGCGTATCGGGATTTGGCTATCCCGCGGACGGATAGAATCTATCTGCCGATTGGTCCGAGCGCGTGCAGGGCGGCCGTCTGCGAAGTTTATTATTTCACAAGGAGAAACCCGGTTGGCCAGTAAATTCAAGCTTTCTCGGTTGGTGAGGACCGTATCCTCGGAAATCTACGTGATTTGGGAGGGTGAGCGGCGTGTCGGCCAGGCTCACCTGCATTTCGCCCACTACACCATATATCTGACTCTCATTTTCGAGCTGGACGTTTCACTTTCCGAAGAAGAAGAACTGCTCACGGCGATAGACGAGGACATCGTTTCCTCATACTTGCCGAGTTTTGAGCGCGAGGAGATGCTCGTGACTGTGTTTCGAGGCGAGGAGGTCAGTTCGTTCAGCTACTCGCCGTCCGGCCTGGACGAAATAGACGAGGAGTAGTCCAGAAGTCGCGCGATTAGGGGTTGCGCGGTCTTTCATGTTCTGCTGCAGCAGTGAACAGCGAGGGAAGACAAAACCTGTGGGCGGGCGAGTCTTCCCGGTTGAGGCCGGAGGGTTCAGATCCTGCGACTTTCCCCAGTTAACGAGTCTCTTCCAAGACCCCCGCGGCTTCCTCCGAGGCGGCGTACTCATCCTCCGCCGGTGTTAGCTCTGCGTAAGTCACGGGTGTTGTCCAAGCGAATCACGAGCGGAATGTTCGGAGATTCGAATGAGGATCGGCGCACACATGCGGATCGGCAGGGGTCTGGTGGAAGCTGCGAGACAGGCCGGCGAAATCGGCTGCGAAACGATCCAGATATTCGCCGGCAGCCCCAGTGCCTGGCGGTCCCGAACGATAGATCCCGGCGAGGCTGAGCGGTTCAAGCAGGCCGCAATCCGACAGGACATCCATCCGGTATTCGTGCATACCCAATACTTGTTGAACCTGGCATCCTCCGACCCAGGCATCCATGCAAAATCCGTTGATGCGCTGGCGAATGGCGTGCGCCATGCGGGAGTGCTGGGGGCACAGTACGTGGTGACTCACATCGGCAGCCACCGAGGCGCCGGGTCGGCGGCCGGCCTGACCCGCATACGAGACGCCGTGTCACGGGCTCTGCAGGGAAACGATGGTTCCGTGCTTCTTCTGTTGGAGAACTCTTCCGGGCCGGGCGATTCCGTGGGGAGCAAGTTCGCGGAACTGCGCGCGATTCTCGACAGCCTGCCGGACTTCGGAGATCGGCTGGGTATCTGCTTGGACGCCGCTCATCTGTGGGGCGCGGGATACGATGTCTCGAACCCGGATGCGGTTGCGGCCACGTTGGAGGAATTCGATTCGGTCGTGGGTCTCGGGTGGGTCGAGCTCATTCACCTGAACGATACGCACGTCGCCCTAGGCTCGCGCGTGGATCGGCATGCAAGCATCGGCACGGGAAATATCGGAGAGCGGGGCTTCGCCGCTTTGATTCATCATCCCGCGCTCCTAGGGCTTTCCGGAGTCATCGAGACGCCGTGGAAGACCATCGAGGATGACGCCCGCGAGATCGCCCTGCTGAAGCGCCTGCGCGGGGACTAACTCGGCAGGCGGTATTTCGTTTGCTTCGCCAATGCCTTTTCGAGCTGCTCCATGGTCACGTGCCCCGTCTTAATCAGCAGCCGGCCAATCGGCACCGGGTCGAGGCCCCTCTGGTGGATCTCCGTCTGCATGTTCAGGCACTCTATGATCTGTTCGCGGGATGCGAAGCCCATATCAATGATTATCTCACCAAGCGGCTTGTCTGTGGCCATGTGATGTTACCTCCGCTCAGTATTCTTACAGAGACTCGTCCCTCTTGTCAACAGCCGAACGATCGCGTAGCTTGTCGATTCTCGGGTCGCTCTCGTTCGACACGAGCACGGGTTGCAGCGGGCCCCGGACACGCGTCCCAGCGGTGCTATGTGGTGAGCGGCAAGACCGAAGGCTCCGCGCCCGGCGAAGGCTTCAGGCTCAGATAGTCCAAACCCGTAGCCGCAACTGCGGTGATCGGCACGGGCGTCTCGATCCGCCGTCCGGCCTTTACGCCGGGTCCAAGCGCGAGCATCCAAACCCGCCGGCACCCCTTGTCCGCTCCCTGGTTTGTGTAGAAGTCGCTGTGATGGATGAAGCCTGAGCCGCCGGGGCGGTCCAACTCGCGGCCGTGGTCGGGAAGGATCAGGAAGAGAGTCCGGCCGCGGTACTGCGGCATCTCCTCTGTAGCACGCCACAGTCGCCATGTCAGCTCGTCGGTGCGGCGGATCGCCTCGACGTACCGCGACCACGAGCCGTAGTGCGCGCAGTCAATTTCGCCGTACATGACGGCTATCACATCTGCCGCGAACTTTCGCATGCAGGCGATAGCGCGGTCGGTGAGGAAAAGATCGTGGCTCGTGCTGTCGGAGGAAGCCTTCCAAGCGGTATACTCCCGGTCGAGAAAGGCGCGTGCCTTGTCTGATCGTAGACCGCCCCGCGCGACGCGGCTCGTGGATCGGGCAAGCTCCGCGGACTCGCGGGCCGCTTCCAGTTCGCTCTCGACTGAGCCGAGAGCCGCAGCATGGCGCATGCGGCGGTCCATCTCCTCGGCGCTCTTGCGAGGGATGGTCGGCGGCTCGATCACATTGGCGCCGAACTCCGGACCGTACCCCGGCGCGAGGCTCTCTCCTGTCTTCGCGAGGATAGAGGCGTAGGCGAACACCCACGCGGCCGTGTCGGGGGCCTTCCGCGCCTTGCGGTAGATCTCGAAGATCGTGGGATGCGCCACCGGCTTCGACCAGTCGATGTCATCCCACTCCCAGTGGCCGGTCACGATTGACCCGGCGCTGTTGGGATGTACGACCCTGCGCTCGACCCGCATGTTAGTGAACAAAGTCCCTCGTGGGATCAGCTCTTTCCACAGGTGAGGGATGAAGCGATGCTGGGGATCGTCTATCGTCTCGCTTGACCGTGTGCCTCCGCCGAAGAGGACCACAATTAGCTTGCGATGCCTAAGCTGGGGCAGCGCGGCGGCCTCTGAGGGATACCCTCCCAGGAGCGCCCCCGTGCCGGCCAGCGCAGCACCGGCACCTGTTAGCAGCGTGCTCCGAAGGAACGCCCTGCGGTTCATGCGGCCACCCATGTGTCAGCCTCTCCGTGCCTGCACTTCGGCGGCCTGTGGAGCCTGCCACTTGACTTTCTTCCAGGCGTCGGCGTCCACAGCCAGGAAGAGTTCGCCCTTCTTGTTCTTCAGCGTTGCCCGATAGGTCGAGAAACGAGTTGTGAGCTTACCGGCGTCGCCATGTCTCTCAACTGTTCGCTCCTCGCCCCCTGCGTTCTTACACGGTACGGACGCGCGGAACCGCACGCCCTCAGGCACGGCGACCTCGAGGTTGATGGGTCCGAACTTCTTCCACAGGGAGGCCGGATGCACGACGTAGGCAAGCTGATAGCTATCGGGCGACCGTGTATCGGCGTAGGCATATTGCCTGTAGCTGACTGTGAGCGTCTGCGTGCTCTTCGCCGGGAACTTGACCTGGTAGTGGAGGAGATTCATCGGCGCGAACGTGAAGACGACGGGCAAGTTCTTCAGGATTGCCCCGCAAGAGGCTTTCTCGGCTTCGCTGATTTTGGCCTTTGGATCAAGGTAGTCCACACGCGCGTAAATGGTTGGGTCACGCTGGAGAAGGGCGTACGACGCGCCTCCCTCCAGCGTCTTTGGGTCCACGCTGATCTCGCGCGGCCTGACTTTGCCCGTCTTCAAGTCCACCGACCGCTCGCGCACATCGCCGCCCCAAGCCGTGAAGATAGACTCGTAGGTACGTGCGGCCTTGCGGTCAAAGTGTGAGGCAAGCTGTGCGAAGAACTGTGTGGCCTTCTGCTCGCCGATCGCCCCAAGCGGGCCCAGATTTGCAGCTACGAGTAGTGTGTCCGGTCCCCATCCAAATGGGCTGCGGTCACGGGCGTGGGTCTTTTGCTTTCCGAAGTCCAAGCTGGCATACTCAACCATGAGCGCCGCATCGCGCTTGTCCCAGCGGCTAAGCAGTCTTTTCCAGCTCGTCAAATACGCCGCGAGCTGGGCACGGGCTTTGGCGCGATCCGCGCCCTTCGCTTTACGAACAGTGGCGACCAGCTCCGCCAGCTTCTTGTTATTCGCTATCCCCTTGTCAATGGTCTCGCGTGCTCTCTGGCGTATGATCCCGTAGATCGCTGAGTTGCTGATCAGGTTACATGGGATGGGATCGCCATTCCAGCGTACCTCCACATCCGGCGTTGGCATCATTGACAACGGCTCTGTATAGACACCGCGCAGAATCGGGAAACCGAAGTCGATCTCGATTTCCTCTGCCGTGGGGTTTTCAATCGTGTACTCAGCGGCGACATAGACGAGCGGAGGCAGAGATGCGTCGCTCCGTATCATCGGGTCGCTGGCAAACGTGATCTTCAGGTCTTCCTTGACCACCCGCAGTCGTGCCTCATGTCTGGGTTTCAGGTCCGGGTCGAGTCGTGCGAGCACGCCCTTCGCGGCCGGGTCGCCTCCGGGGTACTTCACCACAAACGGCCCCCCGTTAGCGAACACAATGCCCGCGACGCAGAGCCCAAGGATAAGAACTGTACACGATACAACTCCCGTTTTCGTGCTACTCCTCATGATCCAGCCTCCGTTTCGGCGTTTAGATACTACGGTCGCATCTCTCTTCGACCACTGCGACCAATTCCATCTCGATCAGAAGCTCATCCCGACACAGCCGAGCCTCGACGCATGTCGAAGCTGGATAGCTTTCGAGGCCCAATTCTTGAAAGTATGCGCATCGGACCTCGTTGAACTCGGCGTAGTGGGCTGCGATGTCCTTGAGGAAAACCGTTGTCTTAACTACATCTTGCCAATCCGCACCGGCGTTCTGTAGTACCGCACGCGCGTTATCGAATGCTTGACCCGCCTGAGCACGGAAGTTCCCGTTGTGGAGGCTTTCTCCCTTGGGCCCTACACTGGCGGTGCCCGAGACGAAGATCAGGCGCGCGCCGGGCAGGCGGACCTCCATGCCGCGGCTGAAAGCCGAGGGCCTGAGGTACTCGTATGCCTCGTTCATGGCTTCGGGCACGTGAATAGCGGATCGCTCAAGAGTCATGTTCTCATTCTCTTGTGGGCCGTCGTCACGACGCAAGACGGCCTGCGTCGGTCGCCAGCTCTTACTTATGTTATACAGTCGTTAGTCGGCAAAGGTTCCATTGTTGCTTTGCGCCGCCTGACGTAACTGCATGGCCGTTCGAAGGATTTGAGCCGACGTTACAAAGTATGTACCCCCAACTTCCGGGGAACTTCACTGTGGCAGGCGTTCGCGGTAGAGTTCGGTCAGCAATTCCGTGACCGGGCCGGGGGCGCCCTCGGGGAACGGAATCTCCTCGAGCGAGCGCATCGGTGCCAGCTCCCAGGTCGAGCTCGTCAGAAACGCCTCGTCCGCCGCGCGCAGTTCGTCAAGCGCAAACCGTCCTTCGCTGACGGTGATGCCTTGTTCGCGTGCAATCTCGATCACAATCGCACGGGTGATGCCCGGGAGAATCCCGCAGTCGAGCGATGGAGTATAGAGCGTGCCATTACGCACCCAGAACATGTTTGCGGAGGTCGCTTCGGAGACGTAGCCCTGTGTGTCGAGTAGAACCGCATCATCCGCTCCTGCGCGCCTGGCCTCCGTGCGGGCGAGTATCTTCCACAATATGCCTGTCTGCTTGATACGGCTCAGGGGGCTGCGCTCGTCGCTCCTGAACCCGGAAACGATCAGGCGAAGGCCCTCGCCGAAGTCCTTGGGAACGAGAGGCTTGGCGATGATCACAATCGTGGGAGCCGAGTGTTCGAGGTCGTACCACAGCCGTCCGGTCGGCCCGCGGGTCGCGGTGATGCGAAGGTAAGCATCTGAGAGGTCGTTCGCCTCGAGGACTTGCCGCACGCCATTCTTGATCTCGGCCGGATCCGGCGGAGCCACTTCGATCGCCGAGCACCCAGCCGCCATCCGCTGGAGGTGGGCGTCGAGCATGAACGGCTTTCCGGCGTAGACCCGAATCGTCTCGAAGACCCCGTCCCCGTGGAGCAGCCCGCGATCCAATGCCGAAACCGTCGCCTCATCCGCGGGCACAATACGTCCGTTGACGTAAACCTGTCCCCAGACCTCGCCGAGATCTATGTCCTCTATGGACATCCGAGCACCTCGAAGAACGCGCGGCCTTTGTCCAGGGTCTCCTGGTATTCCATGTCGGGATCGGAATCCGCGACGATTCCGCCTCCTACGTGAAAGTGGCAGAAGCCTTCCTTGAAGATCGCCGTTCGGATCGCAATGTTCAGGTTGACAGACCCGTCGAATCCGACGTAGCCGATGGACCCCGTGTAAATGCTGCGGCGCACGGGTTCCAACTCATCAATGATTTCCATGGCGCGTATTTTCGGCGCACCGGTAATCGAGCCGCCGGGGAAGCAGGCTTGCAGAAGGTCCACTTGGTCGCGGTCGGCGCGCAGGACGCCTGTGACCGTCGAGACAAGGTGATGCACGGTCGGGTGGCTTTCGACGTGCGCCAGCCGAGGGACACGGACGGACCCGAATTCACATACACGTCCCAGGTCGTTTCGCTCGAGGTCAACGATCATCACGTTCTCCGCCCGGTCTTTCGCACTGGAAGCCAATTCCCGGGCGAGGCGCCGGTCTTCGTCCGCGCAGAAGCCCCTCGGCCTGGTTCCCTTTATGGGCCGTGTCTCCACCATACGAGTCGTGGGATCGAGGGTGAGGAAGCACTCGGGCGATGAACTCACAACCTGGAACGGCCCCAGGTTCAAATACGCGGCGTACGGAGCCGGATTAGACTCCCTCAGGCGCAGGTACGTTTCCCAGGGAGAGGCCGCTGTGCGGACGGAGAACCTCTGAGATAGATTCACTTGGTATACATCGCCCGCGGCGATATATTCTTTGACTGTGCGCACCGCCTCGCAGTACCCAACTTTCGTGAAGCTGGAGGAGGGCGCGCCGCACGACCGGATTTCCGGCGGGACAGGCACTTCGTCTTCGCCTGCTGCCTCCAGAACCAATCGTTCCAGGTTCTCCAGCTCAGGCATGGGCTCGGGCACACCGGGGATGTCCTGCCAAACAAGCGCTATCGTGTGCTCCAAGTGGTCGAAAACCAGCGCGCAGTTGTAGAACCCAAGCCAGCAATTGGGGAGCGCCAGATCATCGGGGATGGACGCGGGCGCGGGCAGATCCTCGACGTCGGTGTGAAGCTCATATCCGAGGTATCCGACGCCCCCACCTGCGAACGGGACGGCTTCGGCGTGCGCGCGGCTGGCGTACCTGGAAAGCGCGGTCCGAAGGGCATTAAGTGCCGACTCGCCGCGCCTGACTCCGGTGGGCAGAGCCAGAATAGCACGGCCTCTCTCGCTCTTCAGCGTGCCGAACGGCGCGGTCCAGATCGTCGAATATCGTCCCCCTGCGCCCGGCTGGCTCTCGAGAAGGATCGAGCCCGGTTGGTCGGCGATTCTGCCGAAGACCGACACCGGCTCCACCCATGGAAAGACCGACCGGCAGTGGGTCCGGGAAGGAAGTATGCTATCAGCAAGTATCTGGGCTCTGGCACTCATTTCAGCACGGCTCGCTTAGAAAAGCGTAGGTTTCGGCTCGCTCTTAGCCTGGATGACCTTCTCCCGAGTAGCGGCGATATCGGCGACGAGCGAAGCCCGCGCCGCTTGGAAAGTTTCGCCGTCCTGTCTCAGGACATAGGCAGGATGCAGAGCTGCCATCGCGTACCTGGCGTACGGGGTTTCAAACCAGGTGCCCCGCTCCTTGGTCATCCTGAAATCCTTGTGTATTATCACGTTCGCTGCCGGTCCCCCCAGACACAGAATGACGAGCGGCTCAATAATCTCGAGCTGCTGCCGGAGCCACGGAAGGCACGCGTTGACCTCTGAAATCCTTGGGGGCCGGTTTCGCACACTGCCGTTCTCGACTATGCTTGCGCGGCATTTCAGAACGTTGCAGATGTAGACATGTTTCCTTGTGATGCCGTTCTCCCTCAACGCTTGATCGAGGAGCTGCCCCGCCCTGCCGACGAACGGACGCCCGGTCGCGTCTTCATTGGACCCGGGGCCCTCGCCGATTAGGACCACCGGGGTGTCGGGGTTACCCTCGCCGAAGACCACGTTCGTCCTGGTCTCGCAGAGTTCGCAAGCCTGACAGTCGGCTGCTTCCTCCTTCAATTTCTCGATTCGCTGCTCGATTTCGGACATTTTAGGGTACCCCCGGTTCGCTTATCTTCTGGATCAGCTTATCGTAGGTCGCTTCCAGGCTTTCAGGAAGGACTTTCGTATCCGCCACGACAGGCATGAAGTTGGTATCCCCATTCCAGCGCGGGACGACGTGCCAGTGAATATGATCGGCTACCCCCGCTCCCGCCGTTCTTCCGAGATTGACGCCAAGGTTGAACCCATCCGGCTGCATCGCTGCTCTAAGCAGGCGAATTGTATATCGAACCAGGTGGCTGATTTCCAGCAATTCCTCATCATCGAGTCCCTCCATATCAGCCGTATGTTTGAACGGAGCCACCATCAGGTGCCCTGT
>Ga0114930_10003776_pt1 | contig 13088 bp, 11 predicted proteins | sample AnhtaG_FD_87300 | JGI IMG/M metagenome (GOLD analysis project Ga0114930, IMG submission 87300) | Deep subsurface microbial communities from Anholt, Denmark to uncover new lineages of life (NeLLi) - Anholt_01485 metaG | ecosystem: Environmental > Aquatic > Marine > Oceanic > Sediment | place... | reverse complement strand
CTTTGGCTATATCTTTTATAGAAACAAAGCCAGAGGTTATCCTTCCTTCGGCAATCTCAAAGATGGAGCGCTCAGCAAGGTCGATAACGGAATCGATTTCTTCATCCTGGGCATAACACTTGCTAATCACCTGATTGGAAGCGGAAATTAAGCGCCGGAGGACCGACTTCTCTTTCACAATGCGGGCATAGTGCTCTATATTGGTGGAACGAGGGACACCATCGATGAGGGAAGCCAAGTAGGCAGGTCCTCCCACCCTCTCTAGTTCGCCGCTGTCAGCGAGAGATTCCTTGAGAGTCACCAGGTCTATTGCCCTGGATTTATCCCATAGGTCAACCATCTTAAGGAAGACCCTTCGGTGGCTCTCCCGGTAGAAGTCGTCGCCGGTCAACAGCTCTATGGCCTCGTTAAGGGTTCTGTTGTCCAGCAGAATGGCACCCAGCACAGAACGCTCCGCTTCGAGGCTATGGGGGAGCACCTTCTCTAAAGTAAGGTCATCTGCCATCGTTCGCCTCCCCTTATTTGATATTTAAAGAACTCTGTTATCAATATTAAATTTCTTTTATTATATATTAAAACCTGCCTAAAGTAAACTAAAAATCACTCCTTTACCACCCACACCTTCACCTCTCCCATAACTTCGGCATAGAGCTTTATCTTCACCGAGTAGACCCCCAACCGTTTGATAGGCTGTTCCATAATTATTCTTTTGCGGTCAATTTCTAAACCTTCCTGTTTTAAAGCTTCGACTATTTCCCCAGGGGTAACCGAGCCGAAAAGAATGTCCTGCTCGCCTGCTTTTTTCCTGATGGTCAAGGAGATTTTCTGGAGCCTGGCTACCATCTCTTCAGCATCTTCCTTCTTCTGTGAGCGGTGGGTCTCCTCAATCTTCTGCTCCCTTTCCAACAGTTTCATGTTCTTCAGGGTAGCAGACAGGGCTAACCCTTTGGGCAAAAGATAGTTTCTGGCATATCCATCGGCTACATCGACCACATCTCCCCGCTGTCCCAATTGGGAGACGCTCTCCTTTAAGATTACTTTCACATCAATACCTCCATCAAAAAAGATACCTTTTCCCCTTATAAATCTTTGACTATATAAAAGAACCATACGGTGTCTTACCTATTCTTGAGGTAGAACCTTCATCAAATGATTTAAGGGACGGGAAATCTGCACTTTTCAAGAGGATAGGCAACCGCAGAGTTTGCTCTCTTCCCTTATCGATAGTCGGTAGTATAAGGTAGAAGAGCTATATTTCGTGCTCTTTTAATAGCAACCGTTAGCTTCCGTTGGTGTCGAGCACAGGTGCCTGAAATTCGCCGAGGGAAGATTTTTCCCCTTTCAGGTATATACTCTTGTAAAAGTCTCACATCTTTGTAATCAATCTCGTCAATCTTATTGGCGCAGAACTTACATACTTTCCGCCGTCTATAGTTAAACCGGCGATAAAACTGGTCTGTTCTCCTCTTCCTCCTTCCAAAGCGCATCCCACCGCTCCTTTCCTGAAAATTAGAGTTTCTCTTTATCCCGTAGGGGGCTTCCTGTTCTACCACTGGCGGCGCATTCCACCAGCAAATCTGGTTCTCCCTGCCTCAGAGTAGTCGCGCCGCAGTCTCTTTACATCAACCTCCTTTGGTGGACCTTTGAGCTTTACTGTCATGTATATGAGCACTAACTCCATTATCTTAAGCCTCTTCTCCAGCTTCTCCACAATCCCCCGTTTCGCCTGGTAGACGAAATAGAGGTAAACCCCTTCATTAAACCTTTTTATGGGATATCCTAATTTAATCTTACCCCAGTTTTCCTTTTTTTGCAATTCCCCATCTTCTCTGGTTATCGTTTGCTCGACATCTTGGACAAAGCTCTCTATCTCTTCTGGGGTTGCCTGCGGGTTTACTGCTATTATAGTCTCATAAAGCTGCATAATTTAAACTCCTCACCTTTAGTAAGCATAAGTCCAGAGGGTTACCGGAGTCATCCATAATAGATTACAAGAACCCCTTTTTCAATAAGGTGGCAACGATGACCGATGTGACCGCCATAACTATTACTAAGCTATTTATCAACGGGCTTACCCCTTCTCTCAGAGTCTCCCCTATCAGGTCGCCAACCTTATAGACTGAACAATCACCGGAGCTCCCCCCCTTTCTTTTCCCTCTCTCCATAAAGATTCTGGCACCCTGCCAGGCGCCCCCTCCGTTGGTCATAAATATGGAAAGGACAATCCCTGAAAGGACGACCCCTCCCAGCAGTCCTCCTAACGCTTCTCTTCCCATCAGAAATCCCACCATGGGTGGGGTGCCAAGGGCTATAATCCCGGGCAAAGCCATTTCTTTCAGAGAAGCATTGGCGGAGAACTTGGCCACCAGGGTGAGCCACTTATCTTCCCTTATTCCCTTTTGCTTATCTTTCTCTGGGGATAACTTCTTGCTCATTTCCCTGGAAGCCCTCCTCAGAGAAGATATCACTAAAGAGGCTATAAAAAAGGGTATCAGCCCCCCCAGGAGGAGACTAGCAATGATTCGGGGGCTTGCTATATCGATTATATCTATCCCTTCCACAGAGTAGTAGGCAGTAAAAAGAGCGATAGAAGCTACCACTGAAAAACCGAGGACATGCCCCTTACTGGAAGAAGCCCTCTCCTCCTCTACCAGGCTCTCCTGACAGCTAAGAGCCAGAAATATCCCCATAACGGACGACAGGGCCATTGTGGCTACCCCCATTCCAAAAAGCCCCAGAAGCCGGTGAACCAAATAAACGGCCAAGCAGAGTGTCACAATAGGGACAGCGGTGCTCTGCATTCCTGAAGCAAAACCGCTGATGATATTAGTAGCTATTCCGGTAGAAGCAGAGCGGGCAACCGCCCTGGCAGGATTAGACCGAACATAATATTCACTGGTGCCCAAAATTGCCATCCCTGTTATTAGACCCAAAAGGCTGACTTCCCATATTTCCGTCCCCTGTGGGAGATGGAGAGAGAAAAGATATATCGCCAAGACCAGCAAAGCGAAGGATAATATGGAGGGAATTCCAAAATTTGATAAGAATCCTCTTCTGATTCTCGCAAATAAATAGCCTATTACAGAAGCCCCAAAGCCAGCTATTATCAACAGCAATAGGAGCTCCTCCCAGGAAGAACCTCCTGTGGAGGAGTGCATCCCCGTAATAGTCAAAGCCGCTGCCGAAGCCCCATAGCAGGCAAACAGACCAACGGATACTCCCGCAAAGTTCCCTAACCTATTTTTAACCAATCTGGCAGCAGAAGCCAACTCAGGGAAACTTGAGGGAGGGGAGCTTTCCCCCTCCGAGGCTATGGCCCTGATAGCTCCCAGGGCAAACACTTCCCCACTCATATACATTGCCAGGGATACCAGGCTGATGCCGAGGGCAAATCCGCTGATATCTCTCCCTGACAGAAGGTTGAGCCTTAAAGATTTCAATAGAACCCCCACAGCCAACATCCCCAGGCTGGCGACCAAAAGACCTGTTAATCCAGCCGCCTGATAGGCTATTGTCTCCCGCTTTCTTGCCCACTTCTTTTGCTGCGGTAATCTTTCATCAGTCCTGGCTGCAATTCTCAAGGTGAAATGCCCGATGATTAGAGAGACAACTCCCCCCAATAAAAAGGTGCTCCCCATTGCCCAGCTGAGCTGCCAGCCGAGCAGGAAAAACAAGGCAACCATAACCATACAGAGAGCGGCAGATTGGCGGCGTATGAAACATTTTATAATATGGTCGGCAACCCGCAAAGTCCCACTGGGAATCCCCCCCGCTTGAGGTCTCTTCCTAAGCCAGAAGAAATGGAGTATAACGACCAGGAGGAAGCTGACTCCCCCCACTAAAAGGACGATCTCCTCTAATCCCATCATCTTAATCACATACCCTCTCTCACCAGGATAGTGTCCTTTATTGGTTAAAAATATTCATAGCCTGGAGCAAATTTCCTCTCAGAATGCGTATCAGCGCTTTCTCTGCCAGATCCAAGGCTCTTTCCACCAGGGGCTTCTCTTCCTCGGTGAACTCAGCCAGAACATAGCTGGTCAGGTCTTCGGGTTTAAAGTCTCCCCTTTTAAGACCTAATCTTATACGGACGAAGCCCTCTTTCTGGAGATGGTCAATAATCGACTGCACTCCCTTGTGCCCACCACTGCCACCTTCCATACGAAGACGAATTTTCCCCAATTCTATATCAATATCATCGTAAAGGACTATCAAATCCCCTTCCGAACAACCGTATTTCCCTAAGACCTCCTTGACTGCTATACCACTGCGATTCATATAGGTTGTAGGTTTGAAGAGAACAACTCTCTCCCCTTCTATCTCCCCCTCATAATAAACATAAAGGCTCTCTTCCTTTTCTCTGATAGAGCTTATACCTGCGACGATATAATCAACAGCAAGGAAACCAAAGTTATGGCGGGAGAGCTGATATTGAGGTTCTGGGTTTCCCAATCCAACTACAATCTTCAAATCTTCGGATTTCTTTGGACTATATAACAAAGAGAGTAAAGTGCTACTCCTTTTTTCCCTTCGTTTCTTCCTCGGGTTTCTCCTTTTCGACGAGTTCGGCTCCCTCGGGGACTTCCTCTTCCTCCTCAGCAACTGCCACCTCTTCTACTTCAGGAGCGGCTACGGACACAATTACCTGCTCGGGAGGGCTTAATATTTTGACCTTCTCATCCACCTTCAAGTCCGCAACTCTAACGAGGTCGCCAATATTCAGCTGTGCGATATTGACCGTTATGTTCTCGGGAAGGTCCTGGGGAAAGCACTCCACTTCCACTTCTCGCTGGGTGAACTCCATAATTCCGCCATCGATTTCCACCCCCTTTGCCTCTCCCTCTAAGACTATGGCTACCGCCACTCTCAGCCTGGTCTCCATAGATATTCTTAACAGGTCAACATGGAGGAGTTCGCTGGTTACCGGATCTAATTGGAAGTCTTTTATCATCACTTGGTTAATAGTTTCGGCTCCGGATATCTTAAGCTGAAAGATGGTGTTTTCCCCTGTCTCCAGACTAAGTACCCTCTCTATATCCAAGGGGTTGATTACCAGAGGGATTGACTCTTTCTTAGACCCATAGACTACACCCGGTATAAAGCCCTTTTGGCGAAGGCGCCGGGCTTCCCCTTTGCCAAAAACCCCTCGAACTTCTGCTTTTAAAACTTGCCTCTCCACTGGCAACCTCCTAAGCCTCTTAACAGAGCTTAAAGAAACAGAGAGCTCACCGAGGCGTTATCATGAATCCTTTTAATCGCCTCCCCGAAAAGGGGAGCTATAGAGAGATGAATTAACTTTGGGCTCTTTTTCGTCCTTTCGGAGAAGGGAATAGAATTGGTCATCACCACCTTCTCCAGAACCGACTCCTCAATACGCTGTATGGCAGAGCCAGATAACACCGGATGGCTGGCGCAGGCCAATACCCTTGCGGCTCCCGCTTCCTTTAAAGCTCGGGCGGTCTGGCTCAGAGTGCCAGCGGTATCGACCATATCGTCCACTATAAAAGCGGTCTTTCCTACCACATCACCAATAATGTGGAGCACTTCAGCCACATTAGGTTTCTCCCGTCTTTTGTCTATGATGGCAATGGGAACCTGCAGCCTCTTGGCATAAGCCCTCGTTCGCTCCACACCCCCGGCATCAGGAGAGACCAGAACTAAATCAGAGAGATTAGATTTGGCAATATAATCGACAATAACCGGGGCAGCAAATAGGTGGTCAACAGGGATATTGAAAAAGCCCTGAATCTGGGGAGCATGAAGATCCATGGTCAGCAGTCTATCGGCATTGGCGGCGGAAAGGAGGTCGGCTACCAGCTTGGCAGTAATGGGCACCCTCGGTTTGTCTTTGCGGTCTTGCCGGGCGTAGCCATAGTAGGGCATGACAGCAGTTATCCTCTTGGCTGAGGCACGCTTGAAGGCATCGATCATTATCAATAACTCCATCAGATTGTCGTTGACCGGGCAACAGATAGATTGAATGATAAAGACATCCCTCCCCCGCACATTCTCCTGAACTTGACAGTAGATTTCCCCATCGCTAAATCTTGAGATGACAATGTCTCCCAGCTCGATGTTCAGGTACTGGCATATCTCCACCGCCAGCTCCCGATTGGAACTACCCGAGAAAACCTTAAGCTCCTCTTCCACGGCTCGTTCCTCTCTATTTAATTTTTGTCCCCCGCAAAAAGGTGGTTCTTACTCTTATATGGCTGGGGCGGGAGGATTCGAACCTCCGAATGCGGGTTCCAAAGACCCGTGTCTTGCCACTTGACTACGCCCCAGCTTTGGGTTAACTCCTCTCCTTTTTATATATATTATAATTCAAAATTCTTCTAATTTCAAATGTCATTTCCAAGGTTCGGAGACAACCCCTCCTCCTTTTCCTGACCACTGACCACACTGTGATACTTCTCTAAGACCTTCGCCTCTATGGATCTCCTTGTCTCATTGTTCAAAGGATGAGCTATATCTCTAAAGGTGCCATTCTTCAACTTCTTGCTTGGCATAGAGATGAAGAGCCCATTGGCACCATTGATGATTTTTATATCGCTGACAATGAAGCAATCGTCAAAGATGATGGAGACAAAAGCCTTCAACTTCTCCTCATCAACAGGAAACACCCTAACTTCTGTGATTTCCATTGGACTTAATTACCCCCTCTATGGTTTGACAATCTTTAAGCTTTGGGTTAAGTAACAGCCAGCCATTATCTGGTAAGGTTTTCCCCTCCCTATAAACCTCCTTATTCTATTAGCTGATGGTTGACGAATAGAACCCCTTTGCGGTAGTCCTTAATTGTTAAGGTGCGAGTTAATATTACCCTGTATCCCATGGCCATGAGGCTTTTCTGCGCCCTTTGAGCATCCTTATGCATTTTGAAGAGACCATAAATTGTGGGTCCACTTCCTGACATCAAGCTGCCCTTCGCACCCAGTTCTTTCAGCACTTCTTTCACACTTCTCAGGGCTGGATAATCGGGAAAAACTACTTCTTCCAAATCGTTAACCATAAGATGCTCGATATCACTCTCCATCAGACAAAAGCCTTTCATACTACTATTATTTTCCTTCTTTGTCAACACCAAATTCGTTCTCTGATAGACTTCCGAAGTAGAAAGAGAGAAAGGAGATACCACTAAAACTATCCACCAGCGCGGGAGGTCAGCCAAGGAGTAAAGCTCATCCCCTCGTCCCATACCGAGACAGCTCCCCCCCATAAGAAAGTAGGGAACATCAGCACCTAATTCACGGGCAATAGGGTAAAGGTCGACCCTGCTCAGGGGGAGAGCCCATAAATGGGTCAGACCCATTAGGGTCACTGCTGCATTGCTGCTCCCCCCACCCAAGCCAGCTCCCAGAGGGATTTTTTTGTCAATCTTTACCCTCACCCCCCGATTTATGTTGAAGGACTCCTGTAGCCTAAGGCAGGCGCGATAGACAAGATTGCGGCTGTCGGTAGGAAGCTCTCGGCAGTTGGTCACTATATCAATTCCCCGGGGTTGTTCCTCTAATTGCATAATATCATATAAGTTAATCGCCTGGTAGATGGTATGAACTTCATGGTAGCCATCCGTTCGTAGCCCTTTTACCTCCAGAGCTAAATTTATCTTTGCAAAAGAGCGGAGGCTAATCATAGGGTAGCTCCTTCAGATATTTTTCAACGTCCGAAGATGATGGGACCCTTCCCTTCAATCTCCTCCAGCAATATTCTCCTTGCTCCCACCGGGGGGACGAAACGGAATGCCGAGCTCTCTATAGTAGGGAGGTTGCAATCTATCCTGCTGGCGTTTAAGGTCAACTTAACCCTCTCTTTCACCAGAAACACGGTTACCTTGCCCGGCACTTCCCTCCTACCCAACCGAAGGAAATTGGAATACTCCACATTAAAGATGCTTTTCTCGGTGGATAAGTCGCGCATACTCCCTTTAAGAAGACGCTCCTTGATGGGGTCTATCCAGTAGGCTGCCTCCAAAGCGGCATTCTGGCTTCTTGCTATCACCCTGATGAGCAGTGACTTCGGATGCCATTCCACCCTTGTCACCTGATAGTTGGAAAAGGAGAGGAACTGTCCCATCCATACGAGAAGTAGTTCCTCACCATTGAGCCCAATTCCCAAAATCTTCTTGAAATTCTCTCTGGTAGGGCTCTCGTAGAGATACTCACCCATCTCCGGGTAGTAAAGATAGAAGGTGGAGCCATCGGAGACCAAAAGGGTGGTAGTCATCCCCATGGGGTTAAGAATCTCCAGACGGAAAAGGCTGGGTTTCTTCAGCATCAGGGTATTCTTCGCCTGATAGCTCTTCCCCCTATGTTCCGCCTTTATGGTAAAGAACCCGCCCAGGCTCTCTATTGCAGACCAGTTATCCTCAATTATTCCCGGATAGAAACCCGCCCTGGAAGCTACTTTTTCAACTACTTCAGGAGGGACGCTAATCGGGCGGACACCATGGCAAGCGGGCAATAGCAGACCCACCATCGCCAGGATAACTACCAAAAAGGGGACAGCGAACCTGCTTTGCCAGAGGTGAGCGAACACCAGAGGGTTATAAAGACAAAAGGAAGGAGTCCCCCGGCGACTCTCAGTTTTCCAGCTTGGTCTTGAGCTTCTCAATTTTTTCCCGCACTTTATTGCCATCTTCTATGCCCAAGGAGATTGCTTTCTCCCACTGCTGGAGAGTTTCTTTGAAGCGTCCCAACTTGTAATAGAGGTCACCCAGATGGTCGTGAATCTCCGGGGAATTGCCCTCTTTTTCAACTGCCAGGGTGAGATATTTCTCAGTCAATTCCATATTGTTCAGCTTGAAATAAGCCCACCCGAGGCTATCCAGGTAGGAGCCATTGTTCACATCGAGCTCGAGAGCCCTCTTAATGAACCCGATAGACTCCTGGAGTCTGATCCCCATCTCAGCTAACATATAGCCCAGATAGTTGAGGGCTAAGTGGTTGTCGGGGTTGTTGGCTATTACCTTTCTAAAGGTCTCTTCGGCAAGCTCAAACTTCTTGGTCCTTTCGTAAACGCTCCCCATATTGAAAAGGAGGGTGTCGTTTTCAGGAAAGATACTCAAAGCCTTATTGAGAACCTCCTCAGCCTGCTCATATCTCTTAGCCCTTATATAAATCTCAGAAAGGGCAATATTAAGGAGGGGATTGTTCTCCCCCTCCTGTATCTTATCCGTTATGAGCCTTGTCCCTTTCTCTATTTCCCCTATATCACCCAGAATCTCCGCCTTCAGGATAAGAAAAGTATTTGAAGAAGGGGAAATCAGCATCTGTTGGTCGCAGATTTCCAGCGCCTTGTTGCTCTCTTTGTTGCGGTGATAGGAGAGGACTAAGTAGGGTAAAATTGAACGGTCAATCCTGGGGTTTAGCTTCAATGCTTGCTGAAAAGACTGGATAGCACGAGGAAAATCCTGACTCTGGTAATACACAATACCTATTTTTGCCCTTAGGCTCGCCTCCTCATTATCCCCTAGTTTAATCTCTCCCTTATCCCTCATAGAGAGCAGATGAAGGTATGCTGCCAGAGCTTGGGGGTAATCCTTCAAATCGATGTAAAGCTGGGCAATGTGAAATCGACCATCCACATCGTCAGGATATTTTTCCAGCATCTGGAGGTAAAGCTTCTCCGCTTCCTCATATCTTCCGAGCTTATGATAGGCGAAAGGCAAGTAGGTAAGAGCAAAGCGGTTATCAGGCTCATAGGAAAGTACTGTGGAGAACTCCTCAGCCGCTTTTTCATAATCCTCCCCTTCCAGATACTCCAGGGCTAAGCTGTTGCGCAAACCGACATCACCAGGAAGAGCTTCCAGCCCCTTCTGATAGGTCAATATGGCATTGGGGGTATCTTTGAGCAACCGATAAACGCTTGCTAAAGTGGTAATCGCCCGCAGATAGCCGGGTCTTATTTCCAGAGCTTGTTTGAGATTTTCTATGGCAGAGGGGTAATCTTTCTGCTCCAGGTAGTTCTTGGCTAAATAGAACCTCGCCTCCTCCGATTGGGAATTGCCTTGAAGATATTCATAAAGGGCTTTAATAGACTCCTGATAGTTCTTCTGAGTCAGGTAAAGCTTCCCCAGGGTCAGGTATATCTCATTGTTTGACTTGTCAAGCTTTAATGCCGCTTCAAACTCCTCTACCGCCTTCTCTACATACTGGCTTTTATCTTCGGAATAGAGGAACAGGCTGTAATATATGTTCCCTAAAAGTCGGTGAGGGGAAGAGCTCTGAGGGTCAAGCTCAATCGCCTGCTGACAATGGCTTATGGCTTTCTGGATATATCCCCTCTGGTAATACAAAAGAGCAAGCGACTCATAGAGATAAGATGATTGAGGGTCCTGCTTCAAAGCCTCCTGGTATTGGGTAATTGCCTCCTCGTATCTACTTCTCAACTGGAAAAGGTAAGCGAGGCTGAAACGATAATAAGCCTCTGCCCTTGCTGAAGAATCCTCCTCACTCCTCCCCTTGGGAGCGGAAATCACCTCTCCCGCTGCTAATACTGTGGAGACTATGAGGAAAAAAATGAGAAAAAAGCAAAGGATAGACTTCAAGGGATATGCCTTTTTCCCACCCCAGATTCCTTTATAGCAAAACATGATCATATCATCTATTTTCGATAAAATTATTTCACATTATCTGCTTCAAGTCAACCAATTTTTTTAATTAAAGAAAAGCTCTATCTTTTTAGAAAATTGACTAAGATGATAAGCTAAAATCCAGTAGAGGTAAAAAATATCTCTTGACTTTTTCCCATTATATTTTATAATTATGGGATAATTGAGATTAAGTCGCAATAAAAATGGAAAATTACCTTTTCATCTCCTAATCATAAGAGAGGGATTTCCAATGCGTAATTCATCTGCTCCCAAGCGATGGAGACTAACGGCTGAAAGGAGGATTATGCTGAGGGAAATACACACCATCCCTTCCCATTTCACTGCTAAAGAACTCCTTTCCCGGATGAAAAGGAAGAGGAAGAAGGTCTCTCGGGCTACCATCTACCGCGCCCTGGAACTATTCCTACAAGAGGGATTGATTGAGAAGGTTGAGCTGGGCGGGGGAAATTCCCGATACGAGTGTATCTCCCACCGTCCTCATCATGACCACCTGATTTGTGTCAATTGTGGGAAGATAATTGAGGTGCAGAGCCCGGTGCTGGAAGAGAATAAGACAAAAGTATGCCAGTCTTATCACTTCCTCCCCATAAGCCACACCCTTCAGATCCTCGGCTATTGCCAGAGTTGTCGTCAAAAGCCGAAAATACCCTGATATACATCAGGAGGAAGAAAGAATGCCCTTTCACCAGCGAAGAAGGAGGAGATTTAAAAGGGGAAGGTTCCCAACCTCTCTACCCCGTTTTGTCCTTGTCGGAAACCCCAATGTAGGAAAGAGCGTCATCTTCAACCTCTTAACTCGCAGATACGCCAGCGTTTCCAACTACCCAGGCACCACAGTGGAGCTTATGACAGGGAGCACCACCCTCAATCACCAACCCGCCCTAATTGTAGACACCCCCGGAGTCAACAGCCTCATACCTATGTCTGAAGAAGAGATGGTTACCCGCAACATCCTTATGTTCGAAGACCCTCGGGGGATAATTCTGGTAATCGACAGCAAAAATCTCAGCAGGGGGCTGTTGATAGCTCTCCAACTGGCAGAGATGGGGCTCCCTTTCCTCATCGACCTCAATATGGAAGACGAGGCTAAAAGCCTGGGTATGAAAGTAGATGTTAACATGCTATCAGAGCTTATGGGGGTCAAAGTGGTTCCCACCGTGAGCACTCAAAGGAAAGGGATAAAAGACCTCACAGACCTCATCCCTCAATCTTCTCAGGCTACCTATCCTATATCCTACCGCCCGGAGATTGAAGAAGGGATAGCAAAGCTTACCCCCCTCATAAAATCATCTCGCATATACAAACGGGCGATAGCCCTCATGCTTTTAGCGGGAGATAGAAGCCTCATTCCCTGGCTCTCATCCACCCGAAGGAGGGAAACCATTGAGCAGATCGACCAGATAAGGTCACGCATTGAAGCTAAGTTCCACCAACCCCTCAGCTCCCTCATCAACCAGCAACTTCTTCAGATAGCTGACGAAATCATCCAAAAGGTCCAGAAGGAGAGAGGGAGGGAAAAGAGGGACTGGCAGGAGGTTGTAGGACGGCTATCCCTTCATCCCCTATGGGGCATCCCCATCCTTCTGCTTGTCCTCTTTCTGGTTTACCAGTTTGTGGGAAAGTTCGGGGCAGGCACTACGGCTACTTTTATGGAGGAGGTGGTCTTCGGCAAATACATCAACCCCTGGGTAACTGAGGGGGTCAAGTCTCTCCTCCCCGTAAAATTCTTGCAGGAGCTTATAGTGGGGCAATACGGATTGGTGACTATGGCGCTGACTTACTCCTTTGCCATTATCTTGCCCATTGTCGCCTATTTCTTTCTGGCTTTCGCTTTGCTGGAAGATTCCGGCTATCTCCCCCGGTTGGCAGCTATGCTTAACTCCCCTTTCAAAATCATAGGGTTAACCGGAAAGGCGGTTTTACCGCTGATGTTAGGTCTGGGGTGCTGCACAATGGCTACCTTATCAGCACGGATTCTCGATTCCAGGAAAGAGAGAATCCTGGTCACCCTGCTGCTGGCTCTGAGCATCCCCTGCTCGGCTCAGATGGCGGTTATTCTGGCGCTATTGGCAGGTATCTCGCTCAAGGCAACATTGTGGTGGGGAGGGACCATCCTCGCTGTGCTCATAGGGACGAGTTTCGCCTCTTCCCGCCTCCTCCCCGGGCCTACCCCCGACTTCATAATGGAGCTTCCTCCCATACGCCGTCCCCAGCTATCCAATATCCTTTTGAAGACCGGCTCCCGCATCATGTGGTATCTCAAAGAGGCTGTTCCTCTTTTCATCCTGGGAACCCTTGTCCTCTTCGTATTGGACAAATTCAATGTGCTCGGCTACCTGGAGAAGCTCGCCTCTCCCGTGATTACCCAATTCCTCGACCTTCCCTCCCGGGCAACCCAGGCTTTCATCGTCGGATTCCTCCGCCGTGATTATGGAGTAGCTGGTCTCTATATGCTGGCAAAGCAGGGACAGTT
>Ga0114930_10003772_pt1 | contig 13091 bp, 13 predicted proteins | sample AnhtaG_FD_87300 | JGI IMG/M metagenome (GOLD analysis project Ga0114930, IMG submission 87300) | Deep subsurface microbial communities from Anholt, Denmark to uncover new lineages of life (NeLLi) - Anholt_01485 metaG | ecosystem: Environmental > Aquatic > Marine > Oceanic > Sediment | place... | reverse complement strand
TTAGGTACGATCAAACAGTTGTGCCAACGGGTTTTTACACAAAACAAGATTATCCGGATAAGCTACGTCGCATAAAATATTTCGATGCCGAAAAAGGTAGATCATTCATTTTCCTTACCAATCAATTCACGCTTCCGGCGTTAACGATTGCCGAGTTGTATCGTTACCGGTGGCGAGTGGAAATATTTTTCAAATGGATCAAACAGCATTTGAGAATCAAAAAATTCCTTGGCACATCGGAGAATGCTGTTAAAACTCAAATATGGATTGCGATATCAACGTATGTTCTGGTTGCCATAATGAAAAAACGGCTGAAAATTGATTCGACTCTTTACACTATTTTACAGATTTTAAGTATTTCTCTTTTTGAAAAAAAGCCCATTTATCAGGTGCTGGCGCAAAGTGATTACAAAAACCAAATTACTAGCGGGCATATCCAATTGAAATTATTCGAATGTTAACTGGACACTACTGTGCTTCAGTATTGCCTTAATATGATAAATATTTATCGGTTTTACCTTTCTGAACTTCTTAGCCGTGTTGAATGCGTCATCATATTCCCCAATGTCTGAAACGTTTTTTTTATTAATTTCATTTGCAAAAAGGTTGGACCACCTCTTGGAAAATGCTTCTTTATCCTTACCAACGCTTTTTGCATCAGCACAGAATGCTGTCGATACGACTTTTGATCTTGTTCAAATATAAATCCGCATTATAATATTTTCTTGCGGTTTCCAGAGCAGCACTTCTATAAATATCCTTCTGTTCATCGAATTTTTTCAAAGCACCAGATATGTTCTCTGGCGTGAATTCAGGCAAATAAATAAATGGTGCCTGCTTCGTAAGCGGATGATCGATGTTTGTCATCACGGCCAAGCCTGACCATAAATAGGCGGCAATTTTGCCTGAGGAAAACAACAGGCCCTGCCAGTTGGAACTATCACTCATCTTTTTATATAATGCCAAGCCAACGTCAAATTGTGATAAAAATGCTGCATGCTGCGAATCGTCCATATAATTGTTTATAATTGATATATTATGATGACTCTTGGTCGATGAAATTATTTCAGATAAATATTTTTCGCAACCAGTGGCCTGACCTTGAATAACCAAATTATTTATTGAAGACAAAGATGCAGCAATAAATTCTTTCAAATAAGAATACTCATGAATATAGCCGGAGTAGATCAAATTGATTTTCTCTTCTTTCTTAATCGACCGAGGTTTATTCTGAACAGGGATTAGCGAAACGGGGAGGTATTCAAAATTAAAATCTCTTCCCAGATATTTCGTAAGGCCATTCCTTCTTTCTTCTGACTGGATAATTAGAAAAGCGCATTTGGAAAGCAACTCATTTATATAATGCTTTTCTATGGATGAGCAGGACATCTGATCTTCAGCTTCAAGGGAAAGATAGATAACCCTGGAAAGTGGATAACCAAGAGCATAAAGATCATTCAGACCGTACCATTCACCGGCAATGATTAATTCGTAATTATTCAGTCTTTTTCTTAATCTATTCAAAGCGATTCTCGTTGCAATCGGATTGAATATCGCTTTATCTATGCGAGCATAGATGTGTCTTACAATTTTACCCACAATATTTTGAGGCATAGATCGAATCGCATTCAGTAAATTTCTCCATGCTTGGGGTTTTAATTCTATTATCGGGATTCCATTTAATTGGATATTTCTGCCTATATTTGTTGTGCTATAAACAAGAATCTCAACCCACATATTTTGGTCTTTTAAATACAATGCTATAGATTTAACAGTAGGAGATACCTCCGTTTCAAATGCGCCAAAAATGGCTATTCTTTTATTGTTCTGTCTGTTTTCTTTCAAATCGAAATGAACCCCCATTTATCCATAAATAAACAATATTTAGCACACGTCTTCAAAACCCCCGGCGATGCGTATCAGCCATTCCCTTGATTACTGGTGAAGTTTCTATCAGATAATGGTATGTAACAATGCCTATATTCATGGCATCAATTTTCCAACATAAAAATACCGCGGTGAAGCTGAGACTTGACGCTCAATTCATTCCTTATTATCAATTGTCAACCTTCGCGCTGTTTTGAAACTCAATCAACTGAGGAATTAACGGCAAGGCATTTTCTATTTCGCTTCTAACAGCAGATCTGAGAATATTCGAAATCTTCCCTGCAATCAATCTTTTAACCTTTCCAATCATTCTATTACCTTCCTATCTCTGATCTTAGACTTTTTTACCCCGTGGAACCGGGTCCCTTTAGGGTGTTCAACTGGGGTGCCCTCCGTCCTCCGACCTTTCCTGACCTCCCTGCCCAGTAAAATTCGTTTACGACAGCGGAGCGCATTTCACCGGGGTGTCTCCTCTGCCCTCTGACTTCTGGTCTCTGATTTCTGCTCTCCGTCCTCCGTCCTCCGACCTCTGTCCTCCCTCCAGGGCGTAGGCCCCTATGGGCCGGAGGCTGTCCTCCTCCGGTAACGTAGCCACAGCAAATGTAATTCCAATAGGTATCCAGACCATCAATACCTCCCAGGGCGACCAATATATACACGACCCCACCCCTGCAACGAACAGTGTGGTTACACAGCCCATTCCCGCTATACATAGAAGACGACGATTAAGGTTGTTAGAATGCAGACCGGACCAACAGGCTTTTGTATAACGGAAAAAGATCCAGAAAAAACCAACAAAGCCAATAATTCCAAAGGAAAGCAATAGATATAAGTAGAGGTTGTGCGCAGCCCACGACAGTCCAGAAGCATTAGGAAATCCCCATATTCCCACCCCAAGTGGATTATCAAGAACCACAGCGAGAGCTGTCTCCCACCGACCCATACGGGAAGATACGGCATCAAGCGGATCAGTAAATAAAGTCAAACCACGCTGTCGAAAGCTTTCAATTGTCGAGATGCTGGCATAATACCAACTACAGAATAATAATGTAAAAAGCATTATTGCCGGCTTCAATAGACTTCGCCAGAATGAGCTGGATGAATAGTTTTGGAATCGTAAGCTTAATACCTGTATTACTATCACAGAGCATGTCGCAGCAATTAGCGCTGTCCGCCCCTGACCTCGAATGATTACCAAAGCGGATATTGCCAGAACACCCGCTGCTATTAAACGCCCACGGAAAGAAGGGTGGTTCAACCATAGGTTAAATGATAGCGCTATTAGGAATGCAAAACAGATAGCACCATTCTCCGGATTAATATACAAAAGGCCGCATAACGGTAGTTTAATTATTCTCCTTATGCGGCTAGCGGCATCAAGCGAGCCAAACGAGTACGAACTGTTTGGATCGATATTTGGCGCAAACAAATACACTAACCCCAATAGTCCGGCTGAAATCAAAAAAATCCAAGGCAAACGCTCCGCCTGTTTCACTGTTTTAATGAAATAAATACACAAAAAACAGACAACTGACGGTAAAAAACAAAGAATTCGGATTTGTCCAAGCTCAGTACGAGCAAAAAGATTTCCCGATACTAAATTTGCGGTTAGAGAACCAGCTATAAGAAGCGCAAATGGCAGAAAAGGAAATCTGCCTACCGCAGAATTAAATTGAGCGCTTCTGGACACATTTCCATGAATTAATATCCCCAGACATAACATCTACATACCAAATTCGGCTGGATAAATATAATTTAAAAAAGGGGAAACATGACTCAATCCCGAATCGAATGGCAACCAGTATATAAAAATCAAACCACAAAGAAGAGGAAATGTGCCTATTTTGTCAACAATATAAGGAAGCATAATGAGAATCGAAAAACCAATGGGTATATAAACTGCTTTCAGCTTCCCACTGACAATTCCTATCCCGATTTTATGTGCAATCCAGAAGAATATCAGGGAAATTATTACTATACTAATTTTAGGCATTCTTTGGGTAATTTGCATTTAACCCATGCCCTCCCTCAATCAACAGAATTACATCCCCTGTTCCCAAAATTCGACTTTCTAAATATTCTTGTTCTTCTGAATAAAAATCTACTCTGAGCTTTCCTTTCTTTATGAATAACACTTCCTGCGTATAACGAACTTCGCAGGGCACGGGATTGTGAACATGCGGTTGAATTATTTTGCCCTCAGGGTGCTGCATAAAGGCAAGCTGCTGAGAAAGATCATCCGGAGTGAAAAAGGAAATGCCTTCTTTATGGTAACTATCTCGTACGATAATGGATAATAATCGTTGATTATATGTAATCTGTTCGATCATTTGTTACCCACCAAATAATGAATAATTTCATTACCTTCCTTTGCAAGGTTCTCAATACTATACCTTTCTTGTACCAATTTTCTGCAATTGACAGCAAGTTCATTGGCATAAGATTTATCATCAATTAATTTAACAATGCATTTTGCAAAAGAATCAGGATCATCAGCAATCATTATATCCTTACCGTGAGTTACAGGAATCCCTTCCGCACCAAGCGTGGTTGATACAATTGGAATACCTGTCGCGCCTGCTTCCAAAATCTTGAATCTTGTACCTGATTCGAAAAATAGAGGGACCAAGCTAATATCTACATTTGTAAGATACGGCAAAACACTATCTAACATTCCTGTAATTGTAATTTGATTATCTTTAACGCCAGATAACATTTTTTCAGATCCATTACCAATGATGTATAAATGAATATCTGGAATTTGTTTTTTTACTATTGAGAAGACATTCTGCAAAAACCATATTGTGCCTTTCATCATAGGACAGGTTTCTGAAAAAAAAGAACCGGCAATATAAAGACTTGGTTTCTTGAAATTTTTTGGTTCTGTTTGTTTTTTATAATTATTAATATCAATTACGTTTGAGAAAATTTTAATCTTTTCTTTATCTTCTGTAAATTGCCTGTAATAATCAGCATCAACTTCAGATACTGCAGTGGTTACCACAGCTAACTCCGTGCCCCATCTTTCTTCTTCCTCCTTTTCTTTACCTGCTTTTTCTATCTTTTGGCGTTCTTTATCATTTTCAGCAAATGGCACCCCTCTTAAGACGAATAGCGACCAAACGCTGTCAGTGTCTACGACTACTTTATAATTAGAATGACGTTTAATATATTTCAGTAGTGGATATGATATATTTCCATAACCCAGCCAAATTAAATCTACATTTAGTTCATCAGCAACCTTTAGCAGATATTGAAAACCCCTTTCTGATTCTTGACCAGTAGCAAATATGTTTTGCTTAATAGTTCTTCTAGCAATGAAATTTACAACTCTTTTAGCAAATTTGATGTATCTGTTGCCTGAATTTGTGAATGGGGCGAAGTAGAAACCCTTGCAGTAGTGTTTGTAAAATGATAGTCCATTGACTCCACCAAGAGCATTTAAGAAAACTCTGCTATATATGTACAAGTTGGAAATTTGAGCAAGTGCTTTTATGGAATTTTCAATTCTGAGTTCCGGCCCCCCCCCTGGGGGATGCCTAAGAACGGGAGTTGTAAATAAGATACGTAGCCTATTTTCCATCATTTTTCACCCATTCCTCGTGATTTGATCCGACCAGTACTCAAACATCTTTATAAGACTCTCCTCAAAATTGACCTGCGGCCGCCAGCCCACTTGCTTTTCTGTTTTATCGTAGCTTCCAATAATGATTGGATTATCAATAGGTCGTAAAAGATTGCCTTCTTGCTCGATTTTAGCATTTATCCCAGAAATTTCGGACATTGATTTAACCACATCGAGAATTTTGTATCCTTTACCACTACAGATATTGTAAACCTCCCCTGATTGCCCTTTTTCAAGCAATGCATCATACGCGGTGATTACGTCATTTACATCAACAAAATCTCTTACGATGGTCCCGTTGCCGATTCTAATAACAGGTACTTTTTTCTTTAATTTGATTTCAGCAAATTGTTTTACAATGGAGCTAACAACAAAACGATCGCTCTGCCCAGGTCCAACATGATTGAACGACCTTGTGCAACAGATATTGAGTTGGAAGCCTTTCGCGTAAATTAGTGCAAGATTCTCTTGCTACAGCATATGGATTGGCGGGTATCGTTCCGCAATCTTCTCTCAGCGGCAAGTTTTTTTCTTCTACAATCCCATATTCTTCCGAAGAGCCAACCGATAAGATTTTGCAATCAAGATTATTTAAACGAACAGCCTCTATAATATTTAGGAATATATTTGTATTATTAAGAAAGCATTGAGCAGGTTGTTTCCAGCTATTTGCAACAGAACTGAAAGATGCAAAGTGTAATATATAGTCAGGCTTAATCTTCTGTAATAACCGGTTAGTATTTTTCATATCGAGCAAATCTGCCTGGTGGAAAATAATCTTCTTTAACAATCGATTCCGATTAGGTATAAAATCCCAAGTCGGTTTAGTTCTGCTTATTCCATAAATAGTAAAGTCTTTTCTATTTTGAGCCACAAAATGAGCAAAATGATCGCCTACGAACCCACTGATTCCAGTAATCAAAATCTTTTGCATTTATTAACTCTATTCGTTAAAGTATATGCTATCATTTATTTATATTCCCTCTTTTCCGGCTTATAATTCCAGAGTAACAGCATCAAAGTAACTGCAAAAAAATCCTGCTTTTCATAAATAAAACGTTGCATCCCGACTCTTTTCACATTTTTTCATTGCAATTTTAGTGTATGTTTTTAACGACTTCGACAAATTTTCCATCTATAATATAACATACTCATATTTGTTACTAAATTGTAACTTCTCCAAATAACTCCGGGTAGAGTTCGAGTATGGATAACTAAATCTATTGCATATCCAAGTGCATATTGGAAAAAATTTAATATCACTCGTTTCGAATTTAATGCGGAAAATTCTACGTTGGACCAAGCATAACAAGATTGCCCATCACCCCATGCTTGTCTAAAAAGATATCTCAGGCTAATTCTATCCAACGGTATATAGTGATCCACAATCATTTTGGGGTGAATCAAAATACGATACCCTGCTTTACGTATTTGTTCACATAATTGTGTCTCTTCACCACTAAGCATTTTTTTTCCAATTCGGCCAAGAGCGGGGTTAAACCCACCAAAATCAATGGCCAATTCACGGCGAAATGAAATATTCGCCCCAAACGGATAATCAGCTATTTTATGACATTCACGTATCTTTTCATCTCTAACTTCTCTTTCTGAAAAAAGAGGGTATAAAGGTTTTTGGAACCATCGTGGAAAGGGGCCGTCAGGTAAAGCAAGTAATACCTGACCACCTACAACACCAATATCCGCTCCTTGTGCGTAACTTTCTATTAGTGCTTCCAACCATCCATCTCGTGGGACGGCGTCATCGTCCAAAAAAGCGATTATATCTGACGTTGATTCCTGTAGTCCACGATTCCTAGCTTTTGATAACCCTATTTTTTCCTCATATATATATCTAAAACGATTAGGATTCCTCTGTATATATTCAGATACGACCTCATGGGTATTGTCTGTCGACATGTTATCAACAACAATCACATCGAAATGGCAACCATCAGGTGCGTTGATCTTTTCAAGTTTGTCCAACACGAACCGGAGTAAAATGGCCCTATTGTAAGTACATATACAGACAATCATTGTATTAATTATATTCATAAGTTTAATCCGATCTCCAACTAAATCAAATTAGAAAAGCGTAGCCATTTTTCTGTATGATTCAAACAAATTGGGATCAAAAGACAATTCCGATAAATGAAACAAGCATTGTTTAAGCTTCGCTGATTGATTAAGGGTGGAGATAATGACGGAATATCTGATATTTCTCATTCTAATCCATTCACAACACTATGAAGTGAGTACCTTTTTCACTTTCCTCAGTAGCGGAATAGATGCCAGATAAGAACGTATCACTTGTTTGAGTTTTACATAAGTAGATATGTAACAAAGGAAACTGCATCTTAAAAACACCGGCAAGCGGCCAATCAGTCTCAACCGGAGGGCCTTTTTACTAGAGGGATCGTAAAACAGCGCAAGATCCAGTTCTTCCCGCCAGCGTTTGTAAGGAAACCCCTCTATCATCAACCCCTTTGCCCACCTAAAATGGTATGAGGATGGCAACTGTCGAATGTGCAATGGCATATCAAATGGTGTTCTATAATCGGTAGCATCGCGTTTCCGGTGCATTAGTATATTAGAAATTTCTTCAAAGGTGTCAATTAATCTGGCAATTTGCGTGTAGTCTGAGTGTGACCTCTTCCAGCCCGACTGTGCAATGGACCGTCTCTCCTCTTCGTGATTTATAAAATATTGTATTTTATATATGGCCTCATTCAAATTTTTGAAACAAACAATTTCTTTGTCAATTTCAAAATAATCTTCAATCCCCGGCACATACTCACACAACAAGAATCCACCAGCCATACAAATATCAAATATCCTATTTTTTATTTGAGGCCGTTTATTTCTGTCATGCGATTCTGAAAAATTTAAATTGATTTTACTCGCGTTGAATATTTTTACCATTTCTTCAGTTGTTACATAACTATTGGTCCAACCCCGTCCAAATGTCTGCACCTTAATTCCATTTGCAATCATATTGTTGATCCATATTGCTCTTTGGCCAAAATTACGCCCGACGAAAGTTACATCATATATTAAATTGACGTCCAATTTTCTAAAAATGTTCGGATTGCTTCCCAGCACCACGTGCTTTGCCGAAATGCCTGATTCTTCATATTTTCTAACCGCTTCTCTATCATTTGTTATACAATAATCCAAAAATGGAATCCACCATCTGGAATAATTACTAAATCTAACTTCATCATCAAAAAACCATCCTACAACAAGCGTTTTTTGTTCTCTAATTTTTTGAAATGTAGATTCCACGATCTCGTACATCATTGACGGCCACAAAAGGTATTTTGGCTGCTCGGCACAAACAATGTCGATAATTTTTTCATTGGATTTTCTGACACCAATCTCAGCATAGCTTTTCCAAATGTCGTAAACTATTACTTTAGAAAATACTTCCTTGAGTGGTTGTACAAAATAAGCATCATAGTCAAAAACGGGGTCAATTCCCAAACCATGCTTTTTAAGCTCCAGAATACCACAATCCGTATGAGTTAAAAACAAAATCTTTTCATTAATCATATTTCGTTACTCTTTCGATGAAAGGCCAGCTTTATTGGTATTTTTCATGAAAATGATACCGCGATTCGGATTCCGAACCATTATCCTTCGTCCTGATCAAATACTTTTTCCAGCGGGCCCATTACACATGGATGAAGTTCCATTTTTTTTGCACTATCGGTTGTTACCCAAATGTTGCCATTATGCTGCTTTTCTAAAGAGATTTCACTGATCGAATCAGCAACAAGTTTGCAGCAAATATTTACGGTATGAATGTCGGTCATCATATTTTTATTTTGCTTAAACATAGATTCTTCAATAGAAATAATTTCTTGAAACTGACAATCGAGATTTACCTCCTCTTTTGCCTTCCGTAGCGCAGTCTCTTTAATTGTTTCCATTTTATAAACCCTGCCACCTGGAAACCAATACTGGCCTTTCACAGGTTCATTCTTTCTTTTTAACAAAAGGCATTTTCCGTCAAAAAATATTATCAGATCAACGCATAGTATTGGCATCGTTGATAAGATTTTTTTATAATCGTTTTCAGGAATGAACATTACTTGAAAAATTCTCCTAAAATTCGTTCAATCCGATTTAACCGCTCATCATTCACAAACTGATTATTCCCGATATAGCATCCATTGCTGTGTAACAAATCGGCATTTGAGAAACTATTTGGTCTGTAGTATTGTTTTAGAAAAGGCTGAACTAAAAGATTCCCGCTGATTATTGGCCTGCTTTCTATTTCGTTTGCTGTAAGAACATTCAGAAAATCCTTAATTAAACCTTTGCGCCTGAATAAAAAAGGCAACACAAAAGAAGATATACCGCTATTCCTGAATAGTATCAGATCTTTTTCGTAAGGTTCACAGATTTTCAAAAAACGTTCATAGTTGTTGTTTCTAATTTCAATAAACCTATCAATTCCCTGGATTTGATGCAAGCCAAGCACTGCATTGAATTCGGTGTTTCGAAAATTATAGCCGTCTGTAAGAAACAAAAAATCAAAATTTATGTCGGGATAGGTGTTTTTCAATTCCTCATGGTATCGGGTTGGCAATTCTCTTGCCAGTCCATGAGATCTCTTGAGCACGACGAGTTTGTATAAATCCTCATTGTTGGTGCACACAACACCGCCTTCAACAGAGGTGATATGATGTCCCCAATATAAACTGAAAGAGCTACCAATACCAAAATTTCCAATTTTCGTATCATCTATCGTCGCACCGTGCGACTCGCAACAGTCCTCTATAATCAGGATATTACGATCTCCAATAATAGTTTTGATTTTATTGATATCGGCTGGAAATCCAATGAGATGGGTGACAAAAACAGCCTTTGTTCTTGGGGTAATAGCGGATTCCAGTTGATCATAATCAAAAGACAAATCTTTTAAATTGATATCGATAAACACAGGCTTCAAACCACACTGCATGACAGGCGAAATATTCGTAACCCATGTAACGGCCGGCACAATAATTTCATCGTTCAATTTCCATTGATATAATTCTTTTAGTGCGGCAATCAGCAATAGATTTGCTGAACTACCTGAATTTACATAAACACAATATTTTGTGCCAAGCCAACGGGAATATTCCTTTTCGAATTCCCGTACTTTTTCAAACTGTGTAAACCGTTTCGTATGCCGGATAAAGTCAATCAGTCTCTCAATATCTGTTTCATCTATAACATTTTCTTGTAATTTCCAATACATATATGCCCCTCCGAATTAAAAGATCGTTAAATTATATCTCAAAAGGAAGCTACATGCTGTAAATACCATTGATAGGCATTCTCAATCCCTCGTTTCAGGGGTATTTTTGCTTTCCAGCCCAAAACGTTTAACTTCGTCATATCCAGTAATTTTCGTGGAGTACCATCGGGCATGTTCGCATCAAAGCATAGCTCCCCCTGATATCCGACAACAGTGCTTATGATATCGGCAATTTCAATGATTTTTAGATCTTCACCCCATCCTATATTTACCGGATCATTACCATCTAAATTTTCCATTAAAAATATAGAAGCCGCAGCGGCATCATCCACATGCATTATTTCACGCCGAGGAGAACCTGTGCCCCAGAGAATGACTTGCGGTTTATTTTTAATTTTGGCGATATGAAATTTTTGAATCAGTGCGGCAATTAAATGAGATTGTTCGGGGTCATAGTTATCATTGGGACCATAAAGGTTGGTTGGAATGACTGAAATGAACCTGGTCTTATATTGCTCATTATATGCCCGGCACAGGGAAATTCCGGATAGCTTTGCCATTGCGTAAGGTTCATTTGTTTTCTCAAGCAATCCGGTCATCAGGTACTCTTCTTTCATGGGCTGGGGACACATCCTGGGGTAAACGCATGAACTGGAAAAAAATAACAGTTTTTTGGAATCAGTCTTCCAGGCCGTGTGAATTATGTTGTTTTGGATCTGAAGATTAGTATATATAAATTCGGCCCGGTAGGTATTGTTAGCTAAAATTCCACCGACGCGAGCGGCGGCAAGAAAGACATACTCAGGCCGTTCAGCCGCGAAAAACCGTTCAACGTCCGCCTGGCGGGTGAGATCCAATTCTGAAGATGACCGAAAAATAAGATTTTCAAAGCCTTTCGTTAGAAGAGATCTGACCACTGCTGACCCCACCATTCCTCTATGGCCCGCTATATAAATTTTGCTGTGCTTATCCATCAGATCTTCTGCCTTTACATATATAAGGCTCTTTGCCATTCAATGGTTGCCCGTAGACCAACTTCGAGACTAACATATTTGGTTTTGCCAAATTCCTTTTCAATTCTTGTCAAATCTAAACGAACTTCTTCAGGTGCTCCTGATATTTTTGCCTGAGTCTCAGGGAAAATAACCGGTACTCCAATAATTTCGCCTATCATAGATGCCAACTTGGCAATAGCCACCGTCGAATGCCCACCAACATTGTATACTGTCTGATTGCCATTGATCAGGATTTTCCATAATAACTCTACCGTATCAGCTACATAACAGTATGTACGAACAGCATTCCCTGCATCCAGCAACTCGATTTTTTTCTGACAAAGAGCTTTTTCGATAAATGAGTTCAGTGCTCTTTTATCATTTTTTCGCGTTCCTGGCCCATAGGCAAGAGCTACTCTAGCAATGGCAGCATTTACTCCTTTGCCTCGAATTGCGTTGCAAATCGCTTCGCCGCATCGTTTACTCTCGATGTATACGGCACGAGGATGGTAAGGCGTAGTTAGCCCAATGTCATTTTCTGAAAGGAATCTCTTATCCAGCCCGCTATATACTTCACTAGTACTCACGAACAAAAACCTGCCATCACGTCTGAGTTTTTTAAGCAATGCTATTGTTGCAGAAGTGTTTACTTGAGCTGTGGACACCGGATCGGCCATGAACCTCGAAGGCTGTGCATAACCCGCCGCATGAATTATGAAATCCACTTCCGGTAGGCGTGCATACGCATCAAAATCAGCAAGATTAGCTCGAAATGAGTTAAAACCTCCTCGTAAAATTAGATCAGCAACATGCGACGGCAATTCGGATAGATGCTGTGCGTATACTTTCATATGGGCACCATGATCTTGAAGGCAACAAAGACTAGCGAGAATATATGTGCCGATGAGCCCGGAAGCTCCTGTTACGAGGATAGCTGAATCATTAAGAGAATCAAGATTTGCCCGCTCACAAATTCTCATAGCATCTTTCAATATGATTTTATCAAGCACGGATAATACCCTCCACTTGTTTTCTTATATTTCCTGATGTCAAGCCAATGGATGCATCATGTTCTTCGACTTTACCATAATCGGTGAGAAACTTGTTAGGAACTCCAACACTTTTGATTAAAACCGGATTTTCGCCGAGAGCGGCGTGAAGATCATTAATCATAGCACCGCTGTAATAGGGTTCAACAAGGACTATTTTACCGGATTTACAGTTTTCCCGTAGAGTGTAATCATCGAACGGGGAAACGGTAGTGTAGTAAAGTACACAGACATCGAGGCCTTGCACCGCTTCGATAACCATATCGAGAATCGGCCCTACTGCGATAATC
>Ga0114930_10003770_pt1 | contig 13094 bp, 5 predicted proteins | sample AnhtaG_FD_87300 | JGI IMG/M metagenome (GOLD analysis project Ga0114930, IMG submission 87300) | Deep subsurface microbial communities from Anholt, Denmark to uncover new lineages of life (NeLLi) - Anholt_01485 metaG | ecosystem: Environmental > Aquatic > Marine > Oceanic > Sediment | place... | reverse complement strand
ATCAATGTCCATGTTCACAGCTGACGGTGAACTCCTTTTACCTGATAATAGAAGGGAAATTGCTAGTGTAGAGTGTACAGTAACTTTAAGGGAACCAAGCCAGAGTGAACGTGACGACGGAACTTTAATCATTACACTCTTAGAGACATAGTTTTGCAACACGTCTCCTTGAAAGCGGAATAGGCCTGCGCTATATTGAGGAGATTTTAGGGCATAAGAGTAGTAATATTGCCGAGATATATATCCATGCTAGCAATGAAGATATGGACAAAACTAAGAGCCCGTTGGGTAACTTGAGTGTAAAACAGAAAAGAGAGTCAAGTAGTAGGACGGCCAGAGATGGCATATCCGAACTTGGTTCGCAATACAGTATGAGAAATTACTTGATATATAGTAAATTCCAGGTATTCAGGTATATTCCTTAATATACAGAATTCTGTATATTACTATGATGGAGCGGAGGCTTCGCGCCGTCCATCAAGCGGCTGAAGCGGACTTCAGTCGCCACAAGCAAGCTTACGGCTCCTTACGCCGCTTATCCGCAGGCCCGTTAGGCCTACTTGAATTCAAAATTAAAAAGCTATTATATGAAAAAATAAAAATTTTTTCATCACACTATTACTATGGAGAAAAAAATGAGTCCTCGACTAACACCTCAAGAATTAAAAAGGGCAAAAGAAAGGAAAAGGAAAGAAAGGGAGAAAATGTTGAAGCAACAAAGAATTGCAAAGAAAGAAGAAATAAAGACTAAAATTAAATGGAAACAAATAAGTAGTGAACTTAACGGTCTTTATGAAGAGCTAGATAAAATCTACAAAAAAGCACCGGAGGAGCAAATATCAGACCTAACAGTTGAAAATGTTAATCAGCTTATCAAGGACACAAAAGAAATTATAAAAGAAGATCCCTATATTGAACGTATTGAGCAATTTGTACCAGCAGGAGATAACCCTGAATACAGAGATGCAATTGTTGTGTTGAAGCAGCTAAGACAGGGTTTAGATCGTTTTCAGCGAAGTTATATGCCTGGATGTAAAGACCTTGATGATTTTATCAGGGAATTGAAGGGACTCGAAAGCGAAGAAGAATGAAACTTTTGACTACAGTACTCAATCTTTCATTTGGGCAGAATGAAGTAGATTTTGTCGTACCGAATCTTGAGCAAGATCGGAGACTCTGTATAGATCCAATCCTCTTATATAAGGCGAAAAACGCTGCATTTAGAGCTCTACACACAAAGATGTTGGAAATGTTCAATTATGCTATTGAGCAATTTGAAAAAGGAAATATAAAAGATGCTGAATACTTAATAAACTTCCCAGAGGTATCTGAAATTGGCTTAGGATATTCTGTAGGAACTACAAAAGGATCGGGACTAGGTTCTTATCTTAATAAATTAGTATTTGATACGTTAACTGCAAGCCCTGACTTAGTGAAGAGGAAGCTAAGACATATTGAGGAATTACAGCTAGTATCATTGGGCATAAGCGCTGACAGGGTAAGTGACATAACAGCTAACATCCTAAAAGATAGTCTTATTGAGTATACTAAAAGACAGTGTGAGCTATGGAATATACCCATAACTAAAGCAGTTCCAATAACTCACATTTTTAATTTTGAAACAGGGGAATGGGAAGATAGATACGAAGACCTACCTACAAACCCATTTACTGGAAGCCCTTTGATTTTTGTCCCACGACGAATAGTTAGAATCTTACCTTGGATAAATTTTGATGATTACTTAAAGTCAGAATTTATGCTTTTTCTTCCTTCAAAGAAAAAATTATTCAGAAAAAGGCAGCAAACCATAAGTAAAAAAGACCTTCCTAAGAAGCCTGAGGTCGTTGAATTAACACGTAAAGAAATTCATCGAATTGATAGATATGTAGCAAAGAAGGAAAAAAAAGCTTATGAGGCACAACCAATTTCTTTAGAAAGCGATATGACAATTGATATAGAGCAATTAATTGAAGAACTCCACGTTTTAAAAAGTGGTAGAGACAATGCTTATGAATACCAAAATTTGATCCTAAGAATATTGAATTATCTTTTTGAACCTGAATTAATAGATGGAAAGCCACAGGTACGCACTGAATACGGGACAGAAATTAGGGATATTATCTTTACAAATGAATCTGATATTTCATTTTGGCGATATATACGAGAAGGCCATAAAAACTTTCTAGTTATTTTCGAATTAAAAAATAAAGATAAGATTGATAATTCTGATATTGATCAGCTTGCCAATTATTTGGGGGATCCTACTGGTTATTTGGGTATTTTAGTATCAAGAAAACCGCCCAAAAGTGGTCAACGTAGAAAAGTATTTGCTATTTATAATAAAGTCGTACCACGCAAAATTATACTTTTCCTATCGGATGAAGACATCGAAATTCTAATAAAGGATAAGAATTCCGGAAAAGACCCAACTAAAATTGTTCAAAAAAAGTATAGGAATTTCATGACTTCTATAGAATAATCAACAAGAATGTATTTCAAATAGCTGCTAATTTATACAATTTCAACGAATTGGCCTAATAATTTTGTACGCATGATCGTTAGGTGCATAATTGCATGGGTTTATTCAAAGGACGAAAGTGCATTACGAAAAAGGTAATCCAAATATGGGCAAAACGGATTTAGCTTTTATTACCAACGAAGGACAGCAAAATCTTAAAGCGGGGTTTCGTGTTTTAGTAAAAGATACAAAATGTTTTGACTGTCTTGTGGGGTATTTTTATACAAGTGGTTTTCATGCCGTTTATAAATCATTAGAAAATACAGAAAGAATTGGAATTCTGATTGGCATAAGCACAAGCAAGCTGACCTATGATTTGTTAGCAAAAGCAAACCAGAATCCTCAACAATCAATGCAATTTTCTCATGCTGAAACAAAGCAAGAATATTCAGGGCTTGTCGAAAAAGAGATGGAGGATTCAGAGGATAAACGGGAGGTCGAAGACGGTGTGGCAAAGTTTATCGAATGGATTAGCAGTAAGAAACTGGAAATCGGCGCCTATCTCTCACAAAATATACATGCAAAACTCTACATTGTGACTTTCACCGAGGATGACCGCGATGTCGGCAGGGTGATTACCGGTTTCAGCAACTTCACTCAATCAGGTAAGGCTGCATAGTGCCTTAAACTACCGACCACCTGCTCCCGAGGCTATTATTCCGTTGACTCTAACCTAACAAGTGGTACTATTAATGGGGGCAGGTCATTCAGACTTTCCGCTTTTAGAAAGTTTGACAAGAGTACATGTATAAACGCAGCATATTGTTGTTGTGGAAAGATAATTGGAGGTTCTTATCATGATATTGAAATTTGAAAAAGAAAGAGTTACCTACCAAGAGTTTAAAAACTTAGCCGCAAATTACTATAAGGCTTCAGTATTGTCCTCAAGTCAGAAAGTTATATTCTCTTTAGTGAAAGTGAAGTGGATGGATTTATTTCCCGCAATGAATTTATTAATTTGGTCTAGTAGATTACGCAATTTGGATAAGTCGGTTACTTGGGTTCTTCCGAGGACAACCGATGAAGCTATCAAAATTAGAGATGAGTTGAATTTTAGATTGTCTCATGAAGTATTTGACCGTCTCGAGGGGAGAGTTAGATGGTTTATGAAAACGATTTATTCGACTCCTAAGTTACGGAAACAAACTTTTGAGAAAATTCGAACCGAATATCTCACGAAATATCCTACTTTTAGAAATATTCTTACAAAATACTTTGAGATAGTCCAACAAGAAATGAGCAGCCTTAGATTTGTTGCCTTTTTAGAGAGATGGAATTTTTTAAGATGGGGTGAACATATGGGGGTGCAATTTGATTCCGATTGGCGAAGTATTCCATTCCATAGGTATTTGAGAAGTTCTCAACCTGCAGGTTCTCTGCCAGTTAAATGTATTGCTTCTTATGAAGAAGTTTCTGATTTCGTTAATTCACTGAGTGATCCGAAAGAGCTTGCAGAAGTTTTTAGAGAATACAGTAATTTAAACATGTTTACCTCCGGTGCCTTTGCAAAAATAATTATAAAAGAAATTAGTACCAATATTTGTGAGCATGCAATTTCATCAGATGAAGGAGACAATGAAGCAGACAAGAAATCGGAAGTAGGAAGATATGGTTTTGTAGCAACGCAAGTGCTTAAATCCTTCGACCTAGCAAAAAGAGGAACTGAAAAGATTGCACCTGAATTTTTCCAAGATTTGAGAGGAAAAAACGTAGAATTACTGGAGATTATTATTGCTGATGATGGACCAGGGATGTGTTCTAAACTAGCGCCTTGGATGCGCAGCGAAGATCCTGAGGGTAAGAGATTCAAATATTTAAAGACTAAAAACAGCCGTTTTTTTGAAAGAGAAGTCCTAAATCACGCATTTGATAGGCTTGTGTCATCAAAAAGGGATTTTCGCCACTTAATACACTGTTTTCCACATAAGAACAAGAAAGAAGATCGTATTTCTTCCGGATTGTATTGGGTGTGGCACACTGTCAAGTCGTATCAAGGCTTACTCCTTCTCAGGTCAGACCATACAACTTTATGGTATGATTTAAGGCATTCAAATGGCGAGATAAATGGACATTTTGATGCTCCCTCTCCAATGTGCGGAGTACAATTGGCTATTTATCTACCTTTTTCTAAGGCAAAAGAATCAACACGCTACTCTTTCCCCGTGCAACTGAGAAGATTTCTGCCAAATCCTCCCAAAATTGAAATTAGCTGGTTTGGACATATAAAACAGAATTCCATTTCTTTGTCCGACGAAGATATAAACAAGATTATAGAGGATTTAAAAACCAAATATCTTTCTATGAAGGAAAAAGGAGTATTTGCTGTTGATCTGTCCGGGATCCACGCACAATGGGTTAATAAGGACCTAATTTCTATATTGGCACATTTTTTTGTAGAACTTAACTATCGGTATGGTCCCAGAAGTTCTGCTGTAGTTTTATGGAATGTTCCTTCTAAATGGGAAAAAGATTTGATAAGACCCAGCCTTTCAGAAGAAATTAACAAAGTTATAGATGAGTTTCCACATCTTGTCTCACTTCGGCCATTTAGCTTATTGATTTGGGATGACGGAACATTTGAAATTACGCCTAAGGATATTCCCTCAGACAGCAAAATCCTAATAAGAAAAATTTCTGTTGACGCAAAAATTGTCGAATACCTACTTGAATGTCTAGAGAATCAACCAGAGATGGAAATTGATGACCTTTGGGAAAGCCTACCAAGGGAGATAAGAGGTGAATGTCAGGAAATTCTTAAGGAAGAGGACAAAGGCGAAAGAGGAGAATACACTGCTGAACCAAGTAGTGAAGAAGTAATTAAAAGAATACTTCATTCGCTTATTGACCGTAACTCTCATCTCATTTGCCGGAAAGGGAAGAATTGTAGTCTTCATATTCTAAAAGAAGACATTGAAACGGAAGCTCAGAAGCATGTGGAGGATGATGTAAAAAAGTGCATTAAAAGCATCGTGGGGTCTAGTTCAAAAGAGGAGATAATTGGTGTTTTGAGAAATGGGGAACAAACGCAAACATGGTATCATTTGCCATCCGGAGCATACACTCAAAAATTTTATCAATTTAGTGTGATGCTATCGGATTCACAATGGTTAGCGCGAATCGGATGGTGGTTTTCGAAAATCATTTGTGACCACTACCAAGATAAAATTGACAATGAAAGTGATTTTAAGATGCCAGAGCGATTCTATTTGATGACCGTTACAAGAAGTACTATTCCCATTTTGAAAGAGATAAAGACATATCTTGATAAGAGCAAAGTCTTTCGCTCCAACAACACAAAAGTTGAGGAACTCTCTGAACTGACTGTTAATAAGATGGAGGAAAAACTTGGTCAGATAGAAATTCCAGCAGGTAAGAAAATAGAGAACGTTGTCATTACTGATGTACTTTCTCAAGGAAATCTTATGTCCAGGTTGTGGGAAGCATGCAAAACTAATATAAAGCTGGAGCCAGAAATCGTAATAGCGCTATTAGACACAAGAGATGGGGGAGGTAAAGAAAAATGTAAGGTTCCAGAGGAAAAAATTTATTCAATGCATGAGCAGAAAATAGTAAAATATTTTGATTTCCAAAACATTCCAAAAGCTGAAAAGATCGTGGAAATAGACAAAATAAATGTCTGTCCTGTAGATCCTGATAGTGGTGAATTGGAGTATCCAGAGGAGATAGCAAAAAACGGGAGAGAAAGAGGAAAGGAGTTCTTCAATAGCTTGTCTTTAAGAGATGAAAAAACTGATCAGCCTATTTGTGGAATCGGACATTTCAAAGCAGGTAATTACCATCATTATACCTTCTACCTTGACTTATTGAAATTAGTTAACGAATACAGACCAAAAGATGGTAGCACATGTCTCCTGGAGAGATTATGCAGTAATATAGTTAGAGATTTTGATGGATTATGCGGGTTTTCAAATGGTGAACGTCCAGTTGAAGACATTATAGCTATATACCCTGATCCACAAGTATCCAAGGCTGAACCTATTGTTAGAAAGTTGCAAAGCAAACTCGGTTTTACTCGGAGTCTTATTCTCTACAGGGACCGTGAAGTAGGGACATGGATATTTACACCATTCATTGAGCATGGTATCAATATGAAAGGCAAGTATCTCCTTCTTGTTGATGATGGCTGTTGCTCTGGTCAAACTCTAATGTCGATGATTGAATGTGCTCTTCATAACCGAGCAAAAAAGGTCGTCGGTTATTTCTTTATAAATAGAATGAGCATCCTATCCACACAGTATTTCAAGCATTCGTATTCGAGGAAAAAAAAAGTGACGGTGAAATTTCTAGTTCCATTCCATATCCCTATTTTTGATCCACAAGCTTGTCCCTTTTGTAGATACGAAGCAGACATTGACTTTGTCGTAAGAGAATATCCGATTCTCTCATTAGTTGAATTCTGTAATAAGATAAAAAAGCAAATCCATCCTATAGATGTGGTGAAGGGAGAAAATAAAGATATCCCAAATGAAAAATTACCTTGGCCACAGCCTGGAATCTCCTCCACCACACATTTACGGCAGGCTTTCGAATTATCATCGTTAATCTCAAGTGAAAGGAAGTTCCTTTCTGAGCAAATTGAAAATATTCGCAAATGGGCTAAAGACACCAAAGAGTCTCTCTTTCCCGATAAAGATCTTATTGAGCTCCTTTCTCAAATAGCTTATATTATTGTTACTGAACCAGAGACCTTGGAAAATCGTGTCTTGGGTGCAAGAGAAAGTACTAAAATACTCATCGATTCTATGTTTGTCCTTCTAAGAGGCGATAAAATTGTCAATAAGATAAGGTACTTATTCTTAGAGACAATTGTCAATATTTTGGAATACATGGCTGGGAAAAAACAAATTTCTACATTCGATGACTATGCGAACCTATTATGGAGAATGGCTTTGACTACTAAGGACGGAGTACTATTGTTGTCATTCTTAATTGCAAGAGGAAGTTTGAAGAGTGCATATGAAATTCACTCTCATTCTCGAAAAATGTACATAGTTCTATTAAAGAAAGGTCTACAGCGCTTCCGAACTCATATCAAAAACATAGGAGAAGAGTTTTCACCCCAAAACCTTGATTTGATTTTGATGAAAGGACTGCTATTATTTTCTCCAATAGAGCTCCAACTGTCTATAAAGTCAGATGAGGATCCGCAGATTTTCTACCAAAATTTCATAAAACTATATAAGAGCTTCTGGGGACACCGAAAGATTAAAGTTAGGCAGGCATATAATGGAATTTTAAAGAATATCCAGGGATTGAGACCAAATTGTATAGCTTTGCGTGGTCATATAGACTATATTGTTCAGGCACTTACTGGTACGGAAGCCTTGGGATTCCTCCAAGTAATCTCTAAGCGCTATAAAGACTTGATCGCTCAATACCAAATTACTGATGATATATTGCGACGAATTAGTGATGTTGAGATGGCGTTACGAGTCTTCTATTGTTTTGCATTCGGGGGAAACACATTGAAGGATCTGGATATTTGCGAGCATAGCAAAAGATTTAAAGAGCAGTGGCCTAAAGTTTTCAAAGATCTACGTGATATAATAAAGTATTACTTTTCTGATATTAGTAATACTCTGAAGAAGTACAATCAGGAGCGACTTTCTTATCTTCCTTCCGAACTTAGTGGATATGGCATAGAAGTCTATTCAATCCCCGAAATACGTGAGAAAAAAAAGATAAATGTTTTCGCACCTGAAGATTTTGTTGATACATTTATGAGAGAAACCTTTGATAATCTAAAGTATGCTTTTGAGGGAAGAAAAGGGAAAAGCAACAAAGTCAAAGTCTCATTTGACGAAATTAACGATAGCAAGATTGTCGTAAGAATTGAGGACAACGGAAAGGGTGTGGAAAAGGAAAGAGAAGAGAGGAGATATAGTATTATTCAGGAGTTAGGCGAATTGATTAAAGAATTTGGTGGAGAAGTACGTGGTCCCATAAATCTAGATACAGGAGGATGTGAGATTGCATTATTCCTGAGAAAATGTGAAGAAAGAAAGGAGTGAGACTAATGGGTAAATATACTCAAGAACGTCCAATTATACTTATTATTGATGACAGAAAAGAGGATTTTCTTGATAAAATTAAAAAGTATCTTTCCCGTCCCGATCTTGAGCTTTCTACGGATGAAATTTTTATAGAGAAATACCAAATTAAATGCGAAAGAGTAACCAAGACAAATTATAAGAGACGTGCCGAGAATATTACAAAAACTTATTTATCTGATCGGTTGTTTGTTGTCCTTATTGACATGGTTTTGGTCAAAAATGGAGACGATGACTCGGGTATGAAGTTAGCGAAGATACTTGCTGAAAAGTGGCCAACAGTACCTATTTTGATTTACACGGTATATGGAGAAACAAAAGCTGAGACTCTTGCTTTTGCTTCTGTAAAATTTGACGGCGCTTTCGACGGTCATATGCTACCAGACCAAGATCATGGTCTACGTCTTCCGATTGATGATTTCGAACGACTACTCATAGCAGCAAACAGGAAGAAGAAAATGGCGATGGAAAGCATGAGACTTTATCTGTCCCGTTGGAGTGCTTCTATATCCATCGATATTGCCTGGGATAAAAAGTACAAGGTAAAGATCTCTCATATTCAAAGCGAAGTCATTGAATTACTTACTAAGCTGCGATTCAAAGATCAGAATGTAAAATCTTTACGGCTAGAACCGCTTTCTCCTGGTTTTTCTGGTGCGTATCTTTTTAAGGTTACAGGAAAGGATATTCGGACGCAAGTACTCAAAATAAACGAAAATCCAAAAAAACTTGAAGATGAGATAAAAGGATACAATCATATAGAAAGCAAGTCTAATGTTCCATCCAAAAGACTGCCCCTCGTTCTTTTACCTCGAACGGTAACAAAACTGGCCGATGACTGGTGGGGTGTTATTTCACTCGGTCATGAAAAAGGGCATGAAACTTTACTGGAAGCTTTTTCACAATGGAAAAAAGATAAAATTGAGTTTTTCTTTAATCAACTTTGGGGCGAAGGAGGTCTAAAAAAAATTTACAGAGTTGAAAAATTCAAAGAGACCGATATTGGTAAGATTGTAGGCAAAGAGGAACTCAAGAGAGTTTTGGACGTATTTGATGAATTGCATAGATATGTTGATGTTGCAAGCCAGAGGATTCCTTCTATTGTTGACAACTTCAAGCAATTAAAGGAAATCATGAATAAGTTAAACGAAAGACCAAAACCGATAGAAGTGGCAGAAAGCCGCTTTATACACGGAGATTTAAATTGTAGAAACATCCTAATTGATCCCAACGATATCTCTAATTGGTTATTGATAGATTTCCCTCACACAGCGTCAGGAAATTTGGCAAAAGACTTTGCTAAAGCAGAAATAGAAATCTTGGGAATTATAATGGATTGGGCTTCTGGAAAAGATATTGATTTAGATAGACTACCTGCTTGGTTATCTTTAATCCATTCTCTTTCTCAACAACTGGACATTGATCACAAGACCCCTTGTGAGGACAAAGAAATCGAGAGAGTTGCTTCGGCTATTGCAATAACTAGAGAAAAATACAGAGATTCACGAGAAAAAATCACAGGTATTCAATCCGACTATTTTACACACCTTGCTGCGCAAGCATTGAGATCGGTTCAATATCGTGATTTAGCTATACCCAAGCGATTGCTGTTGGCTCTTTACTCCTTGGACTTACTTAAGAAGATCTCTGGTTAAAACACCTTGGCACGAAAATATGGATTTGTAGGCTAAAGTCAAGTCTCACTTTTTGCTTCTTTGTATACGCAAGTTTTTGGATTGTTAGATTTATCAAAAGAAACGCTTAATCTAGCAACGAAGAATTTAAAAGGAAAGAAGATTCCTTTTAAACAAGAGGATTTTAGAAAATTATCTAACTCGTGGAAGAGAAGATTTGATATGGTTGTTTGTCTAATCACCAATCTTCCTCGTATGCTGACTGACAAGGACGCTGTTACAGCGTTGAGGTCTGGTAATCTATACTTGAGGTTTAAATAGCGGCATAAGGATATAGAGTGCCCAAAAAGCTTGCGCCCCATATGGTGGAGGATATAAAGCAATTCAATATTCCTGTTTCAGTTATTGGATACTGCGAGGTAAACAAAGCGGAAGAAAAGCTTTCCGCTCCTCAGGGGAATGGAATAACAATCATTCCAGATGCCCGGGACATTTGAATATCCATACGAAAAAATTTATTAATCAAAGTGATTTTTATGAAAGCTCATCGAATTGAAGTTGGATTTAGAAAAGGGGTAAGAGATGCTCTTGGTGAAAGCCTAAAAAAGAGAATAAGAGAAGATTTAAATATTTCGGTAGACAAGGTGAAAACCATTGATGTTTATACCATTGAGGCTGCTTTATCAAAGGAAGAGGTAAATTTTTTGGGTGAGGATCTCTTTAGTAATTCAGTAATTCAGGAATTCAGCCTGAATAGGTCTCTATCCAAAGATTTTGATTGGTTAATCGAGGTTGGCTTTAAACCAGGGGTGACTGATAATGTTGGTAAAACCGCCAGAGGAGCCATAGAGGATATCTTGAAACACCAGTTAAACGGGGCAGTTTATACTTCCAAAAAATATGTTCTTCGAGGAAAAAAACTTTTGGGGCAAGATGTAGAGAAAATTGCTAAAGAGATTTTAGTCAATGAGTTAATCCAACAATGGACCATAAGTTCTCCTGAAGAACATTTCTCTTTCCCTATTCCTAAGGTTGATATTTGTAAAGAGCCCGAGATTAGAAAAATCTATTTAAATGTTGCCAATGAAGACCTTTTAAAGCTGAGCAGGCAGAGGAAACTTGCCCTCAATCTTAAGGAGATGCAGACAATAAAAGATTATTTTTCAGACCCAGAAGTTATTAGTGAGCGCCAAAAAGTTGGTTTAGCCGAAAAGATAACCGATGCTGAACTTGAAGCTATTGCCCAAACCTGGTCAGAGCACTGCAAACATAAAATATTCAATGCCAAAATAATTTATAAAGAGGGAAAGAACACCAAAGAAATTGACAGCTTATTTAAAACCTACATTAAGGGCTCAACGGAAAAATTAAAAAAAGAATTGGATTGGGTTGTCTCAGTCCTCTGGGATAATTCTGGTGTGATGAGATTTAATGAGGAATGGCTTTTTGCTTTTAAGGGTGAAACCCATAATAGTCCCTCTGATGAAGAACCTTATGGTGGAGCCATAACCGGGATTGTCGGCGTTTACCGTGACCCAATGGGCACTGGTAAAGGCGCTAAATTAATTTATGGAACGTATGGATTCTGTACCGGAAATCCATTTTACCAGGGTGAGCTTTGTCCTAAAATACGTTCCAAGCGTTTACTTGAAGGAGTAAGAAAGGGGGTAGAGGATGGTGGAAACAAACATGGTGTTCCAACGGTTTATGGAATTACTTTCTTTGACAATGGTTTCATAGGAAAACCAGCAATCTACGTATTGGCGGCTGGTCTAATCCCGACCAGGATAAATGGAGAGCCAGGCCAGGAAAAGAAGGTTGACCCAGGAGATTTGATAGTGATGTCTGGTGGGAGGGTAGGAATAGATGGGATTCACGGAGCAACTGAGTCCTCAATGGAGGCAGGGGAATGGATTTCAGCCACCCATGTTCAGATAGGCGATCCCTTCACCCAAAAAAAGATGCATGATTTTTTAATCGAAGCCCGAAACTTAAGGCTTTACAAAGCAATTACTGACAATGGAGCTGGAGGGTTGTCTTCTTCAGTAGGGGAGATGGCTCAATTTAGCAATGGTTTTGAATTATGGTTAGATAAGGTACCTTTAAAATATTCTGGGCTTGACCCCTGGCAGATACTTGTTTCTGAATCTCAAGAACGAATGACTTTAGCCGTTTCTCCACAAAAATTAGATAAATTTCTTCAGCTGGCCGAGAGGCACGATGTTGAGGCAGGGGTTATTGGAAAATTCACCAACAGGGGAAAATTCTACTCTACTTATCGAGATAAGACAGTCACTTATTTAAATATGAATTTCATTCATCATGGCATACCCCAAATGAAACTTGAGGCAGAATGGCTCGGCCCCAAAAAGCGAGGCCTTTTTGAGCCTGAACTTACAAACATACCAGACCACACTTTATTTTTGAAAGAGATGTTGGGCCGCTTAAATATTTGCAGTAAAGAGTATATTACCAGACAATTTGATCATGAGGTCCAGGGGACCAGCGTGATTAAGCATTTGATTGGCAAAGATAGTGATGTTACCAGTGATGCTGTGCTGATAAGACCAATCTTTGACTCAAATGAAGGCATTGCCGTGGCAGCTGGCATCAATCCTAAATACAGCCAGATTGATACTTATTGGATGACAGCCCTGGCTATCGATGAGGCAATAAGAAGAATTATTGCTGTTGGTGGCAGCTTAAAGCAGATAGCTCTTAACGATAATTTCTGCTGGCCAAGTCCTTTGACCTCAGAAGATAATAATGATGCTAAATATAAGCTTGGCCAATTAGTGAGGGCAAACCAGGCCCTTTATGATTATACCCTGTATTTTAAGAGCCTTTGCATATCAGGAAAAGATTCTATGT
>Ga0114930_10003768_pt1 | contig 13100 bp, 9 predicted proteins | sample AnhtaG_FD_87300 | JGI IMG/M metagenome (GOLD analysis project Ga0114930, IMG submission 87300) | Deep subsurface microbial communities from Anholt, Denmark to uncover new lineages of life (NeLLi) - Anholt_01485 metaG | ecosystem: Environmental > Aquatic > Marine > Oceanic > Sediment | place... | reverse complement strand
CCTGGATAGTGTGCCGCCATCTCCCCCTGCCTGTAATCCAGATTGAACTGGCACAAAGGACAACTGGTCACCACAGCCTGGGCTCCGCTAGCCAGGGCGGAGCGCAATATGGCATACGAGAGTTCCCTGGTCACCTCCCTGGAGTTCATCGCTAGATAGGAACCACAACATTCGCTCTTGTGGGGGAACTCCACCACCTCACAACCGAGGCTGGCAAGAAGGTCATCCAAGATCCTCGGCTCCTCGGGATCGTCCAAGCCGATCTCCTGGAAGGGACGCAGAAGAAGACAGCCATAATATGAGGCCACTCTTAGCCCCTGGAGCCTTTTCTGCACCCGTTCAGATAAGCCTTCGAACCCTATCTCGTCTCGCAGCAGTTCCAAGAGGTGGAAGACCTGGACTTCTCCCCTATATTCCTCCTCTATGAAGAGGTTGATCTTCTCCCGTTTATCCGCCTCTTCCCGCAAGAATCTATTGGTTCTCTTTAGAACATGATAACAGATGGAACAGAGGGCAACTAGATGATCCCCTTCCTTTTGAGCGTTGAGCAAGACACGGGTGGGGGCTACTAGGGCCAGGAGGTTGTCAGTGGCCAGGGGGAAGGTAGCGCCGCAGCAGTTCCATTGGGAGAGTTCAACCAGATCCATGCCCAAGGCTCTAGCCGAGGCCTCGCCCGAGGTGGCGAACCCTTTAGCCTTGGTAGAAAGGGTGCAGCCAGGAAAATAGAGGTGCCGCATTTTCTTCCTAAGAGAGATACTTTCGCGAGCCGGCGATGATGGCTAACTGGGGGGCTTGGCTCAGAAAATCGGTCGGCAGCGCGGAAAGTTCTAGGCGATCACCCTCCTTGCGCAACACCAGTTGCCGCAAGGCCTCCATTATCCGAGGAAGATCTACCCCTTTTGGACAGCGGGAGAGACAGGTAAGGCAGGAAGCGCAAAGCCAGATAGTTTCGGAAGTCAAGGCTTCCTCTAAGCCAAGTTGTACCAACCTTATCACCTGGCTGGGGAGGAGATCCATAGCCATAGCCGCGGGGCAACCAGCGGAGCACTTACCGCATTGATTGCAGGCCAAGATCTCCTGCCCGCTGATCTCTTCCACCCTCCTTACGAACTCGCCCCTCGTTTCCCTGACCGAAAGCTCGACCCTCATCAGCCTTCGCCCTCTCTTTTTGATTCTACACCTTTGCCAGGACAAAGGAAAACGATCTCAATCGTCTAAGCGACAATTTAGGACTAACTTGCTCTAATTATACCATAATCATCCCCTTCGGGGAGGAGCGAAAAGCACTATACAACGGTTGATTCTCCTTGTCAACGTTGCGCGACTGGGGGGAGTGGAATATACTGTTAAGGAGGCTGATTTGGAGAAAGCCAGCGATTCTCGGTATGAAGTCATCGTAGTAGGGGCTGGCCACGCGGGATGCGAAGCCGCCTTGGCCGCGGCACGGATGGGGTGTCGTACGCTCCTTCTCACCACGAACCTGGATCTTTTGGCCCAGATGCCTTGTAACCCCAGCATAGGAGGGCCAGCCAAGGGACACCTGGTTCGGGAGATAGCGGCCCTGGGTGGAGAGATGGCCCCAAATATTGATCGCACCCTCATCCAGATAAGGCTGCTCAACATCAGCAAGGGGCCAGCGGTCCAGGCTCTTAGGGCCCAAGCCGACAAGAGGCTCTACTCCCTGACCATGAAGCATACCCTGGAGAGCACTCCATATCTCGATTTGAAACAGGCCACTGTAGAGCGGATCCTGGTAAAGGGAGAAAAGGTCATAGGGGTGGAGACGAGCATCGGCTGGCGGTATTCCAGCCAGGCGGTAGTCCTCACCACCGGCACCTTCCTCAACGGAAGGCTGATCACCGGCCTTCGGACTCGACCCGGTGGAAGGGCCGGAGAGAGTCCAGCGGTTGGCCTCTCTAACTCCCTCGCTGAGTTGGGCTTCACCTTGGGACGGCTCAAAACCGGGACTCCGCCCCGCATCGACGCTCGGAGCATCGACTTCTCCAAGACGGAGGTGCAGATGGGGAGCGAGACCCCACTCTATTTCACTTTCTCCTATCCTGAAGCCGGGATCCTCCCCCCGAAGTCTTTGATTCATGGGGAGCCCAACTCTATCTACCCCCGGCCCAAAGAGATCGACTGGCGGCCGCAACTTCCTTGCTACCTCGTCCATACCAATGAGAAGACCCACGAGATCATAAGGTCAAACCTGGACCGCTCCCCCCTCTATACCGGCCTCATCGAGGGGATCGGCCCTCGTTACTGCCCCAGCATCGAAGACAAGGTGGTCCGCTTCGCCCATAAGGAGTCGCACCAACTCTTCTTGGAGCCAGAGGGTTGGCATACCACGGAGGTGTATGTCCAAGGGGGGAACACCAGCCTTCCCGAAGATGTGCAACTGGCTATGCTAAAGAGCATCCCCGCTTTAAGGGAGGTGGAGATAACCCGGGTGGGGTACGCCGTGGAGTATGACTATCTGCCCCCCAGCCAGATAAGGGCCACCTTGGAGACGAAACTGATAGAGGGGCTTTTCTTGGCCGGGCAGATCAACGGCACCTCTGGCTACGAGGAGGCGGCCGCTCAGGGGATCATAGCCGGTATCAACGCTGCCCTCGCCGTGCGGGGTGAGAAACCGCTCATCTTGCGGCGCGATCAAGCATACATCGGTGTCCTCATCGATGACCTGGTGACCAAGGAGATCAACGAGCCGTACCGTCTCATGACCTCCCGGGCTGAGTACCGGCTGCTTTTGCGCCAGGGTAACGCTGACCTCCGCCTCTCCCCTCTGGGCTATAAGGTGGGGCTCCTGGACCGGGCGAGATACGAGGCCGTGGAGAAGAAGAGAGAGGCTATCAACGAAGAACTGGAAAGGCTCCAGGGTACCTGGCTCAAACCCTCTGACAACGATAGGCTCTCTCAATGGGGTCTAGACCCCTTGGAGGAGGGGGTAAACGCCCTGCAGTTCTTGCGTCGCCCCGAAACCACCTACGCTATGATCGAGGCCCTAGTTCCCAGCCCTCAACCCTTATCCCCCGAGGCGATACAAGAGGTGGCTATCGTGGCCAAATATGCGGGCTACATCGAGAGGCAGCGCCGGGAAGTGGAGCGAGCCAAGCGGTTAGAGGTGCGGAGGATCCCCGATGATTTTGACTATGAGACCATCGTGGGGATGCGGAAAGAAGCCCAAGAGAAACTGAAGCGCTTCCGCCCGGCCACCGTGGGACAGGCTTCTCGCATTCAAGGGGTTAACCCGGCTGATATATCCGTGCTTCTGGTCTACCTTGAGCGGCGCTAGAGAGGCTCTACTTTACGTAAACCACCGATCCCAATCGGACCCGCTCCCCATCTGCCCGCCACCCTTCATCTTCCACGGATAAGAACTCCCCGCTGGCTAGGTCATAGATGGCTGCCTGGAGGGTATACTCTCCCCCTGGCGCATCCTTAGGGATCTCCAAACGCATAGGCTCTCGCAGCACCTCGCCCTCTTTCCATCGGGAGGTGAGATAGAGGGAACCTAGGGGCATCTCATCTGTCTGAGTGAGGACCTGTCCTCCGGCATCCACTAGGTAGAGAACCACGTGATAGTCGATATCCAGCCGTTGGGTAGCCCGCCAGTAGAGGGCTAGGTCAAGGGCTTCACCGGCTCGTACTGGAGCCGCTCCGCCCTCAAAACCCTCCAGCCTCATCTGTCCCCCCAACTCCACGCCCACCGGATGGGGTAGATCTGGGAGCTCATAGATGGGGCCAGGATGAGTGAGAAAGCCCTGCACCCGCATGAAGCTTTGCCCGGCGAATAGTTGCTCCTCGAACTTCCGACCATGCTCCTCTAACCATTGACGGATGAAGCCTTGAGGGTCCGTCACCGTGTCGTAGATGCGGAAAACCCAGACCCGAGGATGGCGAGAGAACACCTCCTCTAAGGAGCGGGCTGTCTCCTCCTCAGTGGTGGCGTAGAAATCGGAGTTCGGGTTCCCCCAACCCAGAGTCGCTTGGCCGCCGATGGAGCCGGTCTGCAGAACCACCGTCCCCTCTCCCCTATCGGCCACATCTCGATAGTTCACCAGCCTCCCCTGCCAGGCGATGGGCCCCTCATAGTAGTAAAGAAAAGCGGGGTAAGCGTATCCGGCATTGATGAGAACCGCGTCTCCAGACCGCAACCGTTCCTCCAAGTACTCCACCACCCCTCGGTGGTCATCTGAGGCGTAATAAGGGTCAAAATGGAAGTTGTAGATGGAGTAGGCCCACGCACCAAGGATGAAGAATAGGCTCAATGCAACCAAGGGTCTTCTCTGTAGCCTGACCAAACCAACCGCCAGAAGGAGGTAGAAAGGCGGCGAGCAGGTGAAAACGTACCGTACGTGGAAGAGGGGAACGATCAGGGAGAAGAGGTAGATGAGGAGGATGGGGAGGAGCGTCTGTCCGGCCAGAGAGAGGGGCACGAACCATGAATCGGAAACCTGAGCGCGCAAAAGACTGAATAGCCCCAGAGCGAAAAGGGCGAGAGCCAGAAGGAGAAGAGGCCAAACGGTCTTCGGGTCCACCGATTGGCCGAAAGATAGAGCCGACCACGATTCTATCCCCACCTGAGCGAGGCCGGTAAAGGTTCGCCAGGGGGGAACCGGGGGGTTAGTAGCCTGGCGGAAGGCGATGGGGAGCCAAGGAAGGTAGAGAAGAAAGACACCGATCTGAGAAGAGACCCAAGGCAGAAGCGAGACCCTTTGCTTTCCCTTAGCCCACCTGGCAAGCCACCAGCCGATGACCATCAGGTTCTGGGCCAGGAGAAGGAAGGCGAAATAGTAGAGGGTGTATAGGCCCAGGGCTGAGGCCAAGATATACCCTGCCCAACACACTTTCCGGAGCCGTCCCTGGCTTTTTATCAGGCGCAGCAAGAAGAGAAGAGAGAGGAGACCCAGGGAAGCCCCTAGGGTGTACATCCTCACCTCCTGAGAGTACCAGAGGTTGAAGGGGGAGAGGGCCAAAAGTAGCGTTCCCAGAAGGCCGATTTTTACCCCGTAGAGCCTCCGACCCAGGTAGAACAGGAGAGGGATGAGGAGGACACCGAAGGCGAGGGATAAGAAAGCCAAGGAGAACTCGCTGGAGCCCGCCAGGCGGATCCAGAAGTGTAGGAGGTAGTAGTAGAGGGGAGGGTGGATATCTCCCGCCGTATGAGCGGTGAGTGCGGGAAGGCTCCTTCGGGCTAGAAGGACGCTCACCGTTTCATCGTACCAGAGGCTCTGATAGCCCAGGCGGTAGAGACGAAGGGCGAAACCTGCCAGAACGATGAGTAGGAAGATGGCTAGATTTGGGCCGGAGATACCTCTCTTTGCTCGCTCCGTGAAATGAGACATGGAAATAGCGACTCTCCTCTAGATGTCGCTATCTTATCATAGTAGATGAGAGGAGACAAAGAGACTAAGAACCTCTATGGACAAGCGGGAAATACACTTTGTAAGGGCCGCCGGAGGCCCTTCCCAGGCTCACCTCATCGAGGTAGAGATAGGAGGGGTTACTCCCGTTCTCAGAGACCGTGAAGCGGATGATGACCATCCCCCCCTGATATCCATCGAGGTCTATCCAGTGGTGAGCCCACTCCGAGGAGACGGAGATCGATTCGGTAATGCCCGCAACCATGACCTGCGCCACCTCGCCCGTCTCCTGGGAGGGATATCTTTAGATGAAAGAGAGGGTGGGGCGATACATATCGGCAGGGATAGCCACGCTTTGTTCGATCCAAGAATCGCCAGGGGTCGCACCCCCTAGTTGCGCAGCCTTGTATCCGGTGTGGGCGCTGTCGGTGATAGTGGGCGCGTTGTCGCCACCTGTCGTCCAACTCGTATAATCCACCTCGAAATCCCAGTTGCCCACCACGTTATCTGGCGGCGGCAAGTAGAAGTTCACATCGGTCACCGCCTCCCCCTCGCTCAACACCACGCCTCGCATAGGCTGCAAGGTGCCATAGCCGCTGGCGCTGGCCTTCAGGTCGTAGGCGTCAGGAGGGAGGTTAGGAAACCCATACTCACCACTCCATCCGGTCTCGGTGGTGCCGTACCCCACCAACTCCACTGTGGCCCCCGCGAAAGGGATACCCCTGTTGTCCCGAACATAACCCGAGAGAGAGCCGGAAGTGGGCTTGGGCATATCCCGCAGCGCGTAGTAGGCTTGGTGGTAGATGGTATCTGTGTGGCCAGGGTCGCAGGGCTCCGTCCAGTAGATGAGGGAGTAGAAGCGGGTGGGGTTGCAGAAACTCCAGCAACTGGGCCAACCCGCCTGGTAGATATCGGCCCCAAAATCCAGGTTGAAGAGGTTCATCACCCCCATCCAAGGCCAGTTCTCATAGGCGTATTGATAAGCACGGACCAGATAGTCTGCCTGAGTGGCCTCGTAAACTATCTGCCACGTCCGCGTGGGCCAGTCACCCCAGGAGTGGCAGGAGGGACCGGGGTCCAGGATCCAGCCGAGCTCGATGGCCCAAACCTGCTTATCTGAATCCCCTTTTATCTCCATCACCTGCCGCTGTTGCTCCGCACGGCGAAAAGCCAACCCTGAGGTAGGCAACTCTTCTGGCGCATAGGCGAACCCATAAGGGTGGCTACCCAAGGAATCGAAATAGTCGTTTACTTTGTGCCCACCCCCCAGATCCGCGTCGTACATAGCACAGAGGTAAGCCAGATCACCCATATAGTCAGAGGCGTAGATATTCCTAACCAGGGCCGCCTCAGCGCTGGTCAAAGCAGCGCCCACCCCACATCCGCTCCCCCCTGTAGTAGCCATCCCCGCCGTGATCACCACCGCCTCGGGGTCACCGGCCTTTGTCCTAGGATAGACCGCCTGCAACATCTGAGCATAGCGAGTGGGATCAGGATATTGATCCCCCCACTCCCGGGCGAGGTTGGGCTCGTTCCATATAACGTATCCCTTTACCTTGCCCTGGGCGTGTTGGGCCAGAGCGTGCATAAAATCGCCGAAATCGCTGAGGTTGTCAGGCGGCGCTGTATCGCCGCCGCTCCGGGCCCAACCTGGGGCGTTGGTGATCCGCAGGATCGGTTTCAGCCCTGCCAGTTCGGCCGCGGTAATAATATTGTCCACATCCGCCCAGTTATAGGTTCCTTTGCTCGGCTCTGCATCTGCCCAGCGAAGGGCCATCACAAACCAGTTGAAGCCCATATCTCTAAGGCTGTATAGGTGCTGAGGGTCGTCGGGATAGCCGCCGAAATTGGCCACGAAGGCCCCGTAGCCCAGGTGAGGGCGAGGCAGGGCCTCAGAGGGAGTGGCAGGAAGGAATAGGAAAGGAAGAAGAGCCAAAAAGGCAACCAAAGGGGCAAGATAGGGAGGCAACCTCCACCCTCTGAGGAATAGAGCCCCAAAACCAGGTGATGAAAGAGCTTTCATGCCCTCATTCTAACAGGAGGGTGTTGGGCCCACAATAGGAAAGTCGTACTAAAGAGGAGATAATGAATCTGGCACGAGGGTAACAGGTCATTTGGACACCACCTGGACACTGGTTAGGGGGATGCTATCCCCTGCTACCTCCCCCTCGTCACCGAGAACCGATAGCCTCTCCCCCGTGGATGGAAGATAGATACCCACAACTAGATGATAATCCGCTGGAGGCAGATCCTCGGGCAACAGGACCCCGTAGTTGTCGGCCACCACCTCTCCTGGGGCCCAGGTGGTCGTCGGCCTCGATCCGCCCACCGGCTCGCTATCCCGCTGGGCCAGAAGGCGCCCCTCCTCATCCAAGAGATGAACGAATACCTTATGCCTCTCGTCTACTTCTGCCTCCGCTCGCCAGAAGAGGGTCAGGCGGACTATCTCTCCCGCCCTTACCTCCTCCTCGGCCAGGCTATAGCCGAGAAGGGTGACCCTATCTTCCAGGTTAACGTTCAGGGGCTGCGGAGGAGGTAGTGTAGTAGGCGTTCCATATAGTGCCAGCCTGAGAGTTCCATACCAGCCATCCCAGGCTCTGAAGCCATGTTGGTTGAGCCAACCCTCTATCAAATGGCTGCTCTCGCCCTCGTCCCAAAAGAGAGCCCACAGCCGCTCGTGTTCGTCGCTTATCTCCTCTAGCCATCTCTCGATCTCGTTTTCCCTCGGTAGGGGGTAGGGATATAAGGGGTCCTCATAATAGCGAGCGAATACCTCCACCTGTTCAGGGGGGTCAAAGATTATCCCTTCCCCTTCCCGGGAGCGGCTAGCCAAATCCTCAGCCAAACGACGATAATCCTCTAGGCTATATTCCCCTTCCAGGCGATACCTTTTCCCATAGAGAGAGACGGTGTTACCATCGGGTAGGAGGTATCGCCATATAGAGTCGAAGAGCACATCGAAGAAGAGAGGCATCTCCTCCTTCATCGTTAAAGCCTTGCGAGCAGCGGACGTAACATCAGTGCCTGTAACCGATACCAAGTAGTCACATTCGAAGAGCCGCAAAAGCAGGGGACGATCCAAAGCATCTGGCTCGTCAAAACGACACCACTCCATCCCTGGCTCCCCGTAGGTGAGGAAGTTGAAGGTCGAATAGTTAAAGTAGGGAGCGTTGATCAGAAGTGCCACGCCCACCCTCTCCCGGCCCCTAGAGAGCATATCCCGACGGATGAGATCGACAACCTGAGGCCCTATCCAGTACCGTGGGTCGGTATCTCCAGAAGCAGGCAACTGGATATATCTGCTCTGGGCCAAGAGGCTTGCCTCCCCTATCATAGGCAGATCTATAGTCCCTTTCTCCTGCAGCCAAGCCAGTTCATCAAAGGAGAGGGCGAAGAACTGGGCCAGGCCCCCAGCCACAACCAAGGCCAGGAGGAGAGCCCTCAACCCGACTCTCCGCAACCTCATCATGCCTCGAGCGGTGATGAGAGCCACGGCGGGAAGGGTGGGCACCAAAAAACGAGGGCTTTCGGTGCGGGAGAGGGTGAAGACGAAATAGGGGGCTGCCAGCCAAAGAAGCAGGATCGCCATCTCACCACTCACCGGCCTCAAAACGTTCTTCCAGGAGAGAGGTTTCAATCGGGGGTAGGCCAAAACGAGGATGGCTAGAAGAAAGAGAGCGAAGTAAAGGCCACCCAGGTGCTCCCCAGCCATAATCGAGAGGTAGCGGGTGTAAGTGAGAGGGTTAGTCAAGTTTAGCAGCCGTCCCCAGGCGCTCCCCCGGCTATAGGCGATGAAAAATACTCTTCCCAGGAAGCCGATATTGGGGAGGGACCAGATAGAACCCACTACAGCGCCTATGGAGAGGGCAGATAAAAGGTTCGTCCCTTGGCCGGCCGGCCTAGTGATGAGAAAGAAGGTCGCCCAAAGGAGAAGCCAAGATGTGGGAAGCAACCAGACGCCCAGAGTGAATTGAGGGAGGTGAGCCCGGTTGGGGAAAAACCAAACAAAGGTCAGAAACAGAGCCCAGATCCCGTGAAGCCAGGGGGATCTTACCAGACCTGGCAGGCCTGATGCCTTCGTCCTCAGGCTCGGTCTTATCTCCCTAAGCGCTCCCGAACAGAGGAAGAGGTATATCGCTGGCCCTCCCACAAAGGCCAAGAAGGGCCACTTGGTCAAGATACCCAACCCCAGACTCAGCCCCCAGAGCAGAGAGTACCTTCGGTCGCGAAAACCATCGACCCGGACCAGTAGAGAGATGCTCAGAGCCACCATGGCGGTCAAGGCGAAATCGGGGTAGGCGGTCCGTGACAGGTTGAACAGGATAGGGTAGGTGGATACGGCGAAGGTGGTTAGCAAGCCAACCCCCCGGCCATACATCTTGCGTCCTATCCCGTAGACGGAGAAGAGAAGGATGAAGAGATAGAGCACGTTCCCCATCAAAGCCACATCGACGGAGATGCCAAAGAGCCGGTAGAGGGGCGGGGCGGGGAGCCAAGGCAGAGGTGGCCGGTTCCAGGACCAGGTCATCACCTCGAAGAGGCTCCTGATGTTGACCTGCTGTAAGGTATCGTTATAGACCAGCGTTCGCACCAGATGGTCTGGCTGATCCCACCCTAAGATCGCCACGCTCTTCGATAGATAGAGCCAATTGTTCGCTCCGTGGAAGAGGGAGAGAAGAGTCAAGAGCAAGAGATCGAGCCCTGGCCTGGACCGGGATCTAGAGGGAGCGTTCGTTGAAGAACTCATGTCATTAGTCTACCACTGATGCCTTTCCACGTCTAACCCCTTCTAGAGATCGGCTTCGATACCGATCCCGCTCAAGGGAAAACAAAGGCCATTGGAACTCTTTCATCGTTGAGGCAGGTCGTTGTTCCCAATTTGCGTAGATGAAGGCCATACTCCTGAAGCGGGGGGAGGACAAAAGCGCCGATTACACTCTCTATTCATGCGCACCGTTGAGGTAGCCACTAAGATGATGCCCGATGAGGGGCTAAAAGGGGGGGAATCTGCACCAGGGTGGTCAGCCGGTTGTCAGAAGAAAGGTGATGAAAAGCACTGCTTTTGAGCCGCCTTATTCGAAAAGGGTTCTATGGCTGGTGACCCAATCGAATAGCCTCTCGGTACCCTCTCTCACCGAGACCTGAGGGGTCCACCTCAACTCTTGGCGAGCCTTGCTTATGTCGCTGATATAGACCCGCTGGTCGCCTGGTCGCCAGTCGCTGAACTCCGCCTCCACCGAGTGTCCCAGGAGTTCGGCCAGTATCTCCTTGAACTCCACCCATACGGATATCGTGTTCTCTGGCCCCCCTCCGATGTTGTAGACCTGGCCTCTCGCCGCCCCGACTCGCTCCACCGCTGACTCAAAAGCCGCCAGGAGATCGTCGACGTAGAGGATATCCCTCACCTGCTTGCCGTCGCCGTAGATGGTGATGGGGCGTCCCAAAAGGGAAGAGATCAAGAAGTGGGCCAGCCACCCCTGATCCTCGTTACCGAACTGGCGGGGGCCATAGATGCAAGACATGCGGAAGACGACGGTGGGGAGGCCATAGATGCGAGCGTAGTCTCTGACGTATTGATCGGCCGCACCCTTGGAACAGCCGTACGGGGAGTGGAAATCCAAAGGGTAGGACTCAGGAACGCCTTGGGGTACATTTGCGAAGTCGTACCGACCGCCTTTCTCCACCACCTCTATACTCTCCAGAGTACCGTACACCTTATTGGTGGAGGCGAAGACGACGATCGGTTCGCTTTCGCATCTCCTCGCTGCCTCCAGAACGTTGAGGGTGCCCAGGGCGTTGATTTCGAAATCCTCTCTGGGATCGAGGACCGAAGTGGTGACCGCCACTTGTGCAGCGAGATGGTAGATGAGATCTGCCTCACCTACCACCTTCTCTAGCCTCTGGGCGTCCCTGACGTCGCCCCTTACGAGTTGAAAACCCTCTCCGTGATTCCTGCGGAGCCAGGCGATGTTCCTCTCCGTTCCCCTCCGCGCCAGACTGTCGTATATCACCACCTCCTGGCCTTGGGAGAGGAGCCTATGGGCCAGGTTGCTCCCGATGAACCCCGCTCCCCCGGTGATGAGGGTTTTCAAACCCTTCCCTCCTTTCCCATCCCTCGGAATCCCTGCGGGACAGGGATCTCTACCAGTAGCCCCATCCTCGCAACCTCTCCATGACCTCCTCTTTGTCTTGGTCCCTTCCCGATCTCTCCGCACCCTCCTCACCTGTAGGAACGGTGCAGGGCTCGCAGCCGATGCTTCGGAACCCCCTATCGTAGAGGGGGTTATAGGGGAGGTTGCGGTTACGGATATAGACCCAGATGTCATCTTCTTTCCAGTGCAAGAGGGGATGCACTCGATAGATGCCGTTCTCCCTCTCGCTGATATACTTCTCTCTAGAACGGGCTACATGCTCATCATGGCGTATCCCTACAAAGCAAGCCTTCCACCCCTGCTCCTCCATAGTCCGCTCCGAGGGCTCGATCTTCAGCCAGTAGCAACACCTCTCCCGCTCCCCTTTCACCTCCTCGTAGGTCTTTCTGGGGCGGGCTACTATCATATCCAGTCCCCACTCCTCTTTCAGTCGACTTCTGAACTCGTAGGTCTCCTGGAACTTCACGCCCGTATCATTGGTCATGACCGGGATGGGAACCCGGCCGTAGGTCTCCCGTATAAGGCTAAGGATAACGGTAGAGTCCTTGCCACCGCTGAAGGCTACCCCTATATGGGGCTTCCAATGCTCGATAGCCTTCCTGATGATCTCCTTGGACTTCTCCACCTTTTCATCCAGGGTCATCTCCGACTCCGGCTTCTCCAGGGTAATAGTTATCTCCTCTGTCATGTTGCTGCCCGTACTTCCTTTCTATATATTTATTCTCCACAAGGGAGGGGGTTTCCCCAAAAACAAGGAAAAGTATACCACAGAGAGGCCAAGGGGGCAAATATTTTCCAGAAGAGAGCGGTGGGAAACGATGGGGTGGATATATTCCACCCCTCCACGGAAGAGGCTCACCCCTTCCATAGTTTTCTTGACCCCTCTTTTCCCCCTCCAGGCACACTTCCCCCTGGGTTAAGCCCAGTGAGGAGTTAAACAATCCTCCTCAGCTTCACCGCTATGGTCAGGAGGTAAACCTAAATGGCGTAGTGCAAAAGCCCCAGATATCAACATGTCTGAGGGGGATGTTGGGAAAGAGGCCTGCGCTTAGCGCGGTGGAGAAAAGGGTGCATCCTAAACCTGTCTCCTGGTTATCCCTGGGACCCCTTCCCCTTGATTAAGGCTCTCCACTCCCCTTCTTGTACCTTCTCCCCCTTCTGGTTGACCAAGACCACGTCCAATACTATTATCCCCCCACCTAGGCGGCGAAGGGCCTTCTTGCGGGTCACCTTGACCTGAAGGGAGATGGTATCGCCGATGAAGATGGGGGCTTTGAACTTCCAGGTGAGGCCCAGGAACGCTGCCGCGGTCCCTTCGATGAAACCCAGGCGGCTAGCCAACCCCTCGGCGATGGTCAGGCCCAAAAGCCCGTGGGCCACTCGCTGGCCGAAAGGGGTCCCCTTGGCGAACTCAGCATCGGTGTGCAGTTGATTATAGTCGCCCGAGAGACCAGCGAAGAGCATAATATCTGTTTCCGTTACCGTGCGTCCGGGGCTTATGAGCTTCTGGCCAACCTCGAACTCTTCAAAGTAGAGTCCCCGGGGCTGGGCCGTTTTCTCCATTTCATTAACCTCCTTCTCT
>Ga0114930_10003767_pt1 | contig 13102 bp, 9 predicted proteins | sample AnhtaG_FD_87300 | JGI IMG/M metagenome (GOLD analysis project Ga0114930, IMG submission 87300) | Deep subsurface microbial communities from Anholt, Denmark to uncover new lineages of life (NeLLi) - Anholt_01485 metaG | ecosystem: Environmental > Aquatic > Marine > Oceanic > Sediment | place... | reverse complement strand
GCAAAGACGCCGGGGATCTCGTTGCCCTGCTCATCGAGGGCCGCGAGCATATCGGTCCCGGTGTTCTGGAAGTCGGGCGGGCCGTCCGTGAAGTCCGTCGTGACAAGGACATAGGGGTCGGTCAGCCGGAATCCCGAGAGGGTCAGCGTGCGCACCGGGTCCCCCTTCTTCGTGACCAGCGCGCCGTTCACGTCGCGCACCTCCCGAGCAGACGGCTCCACCGCCTCGTGGACGGTGAAGTCCAAGTCCAATTGCCGGTAGCGGTGATTCAACGGGCTGGACCAGACCTGGAGGCGCTCTCGGGTGACGCGGGTGGGGGAGTCGTCTCTCTTGGTGAGCTTGAGTGCGCAGATGGGCACGCCGGCCAGGTCGCCAATCGAGTCGTCGGGCCGGTGACGGATGCGGAGGTCGGGATGCTCGACCACGAACGGGTCCAGCCACGTGAGCCATCCGCCGCGTTGCCGGATGCGGCCAAACTGCCGAGCTTCGGGCGAACCTTCCGGGAAGTAGACGCCCGGGCCGGTCTCATAAGGCTTGTAGTAGGCGTAGATCTCGAGCCCGTTGCGGTGGGCGGCCTCGGCCGCGGCGCGCAGCGGGTTGCCCAGAGCGGCCCATGTGTTGGCATGGTTGCGCCACTTGTCGTTGAGCCCCGAAGGCAGCAGGTAGCCGCCATGTCCGTCGCCGTAGTAGGCCCAACTCACCCGGGTAACGCCCATTTCACCCAGGGCGACCATCATTACGTCTACATGCGCGGGCGTAATCACCACAGGACTCATGATGGCATCGTCCACAAAATCCACCAGCGCTTCGAGACGGAACGGCGGCATGGTCCCTCCTTCACCCTGTGCAAACGCGTGGGTGGGGCATGCGGCCACGGCGGCGAGAGCGCTCAGAACAACCAAGACCTTCAGGTAAGCGGCGTCGGTACGGACGAGGAATCGGCTCATGGTTTCTCCTCTTCAGGACGCCCGGACACGGGTTCGGGCTTGCTCTGTTGCTGGGTATCCGGAGCGGGGCGCACCCAGAGCAGCAGATCGTCCCACACAGGCGTCGCCTGGACCCCTCGAGCCAACGTGACCGCGATCTCATTCACCCCGTGGTTCACCCGGTCCGCGTCCACGGCGTAGTCCAGCCAGTCGGCCGACTTGGCCCCCGCGCCCAACGCCGTGCCGTTGAACGCCACCGACACCGCGTCCGCCGATGGGAGCCCCTTGATCCGCAACTGAAGCATGACGCGGGGCGCAGGCTCCCGCGCCAATGCCTCGCCCACCAGCAACCCCACCGAAGCCACGGCGCCTGGTTCGAGCCGCCGGGGATGGTCCGGGTTGAGGATAGGCCGATTGAGGAACCGTGGCGCGTCGGCCACATAGGCCCGGAGGTTGCCCAGGCCCCGCGTGGCCGTCGTGTACACCTTGTCCAGCGGCGCCAGCGTGTCCAGGCCGCCCAGCTCGCGCCACAACGCGCTCTCCGGGTGGAAGTAGTTGAACAGGTAGATGCCGTCCACGCCGCTGTGCCACGCGTTTGCCGCGCGTCCCCGGTAGGCCTCGAGTGTTCGCCGCGGCGCGGCGCTCTCCTGGTCCCGGATGCGCGTCTCGCTCAGGCACGCGTACACCGGCGCGCCGTACTTCCGGCCCAGATCCACGCTCGCCTCCCAGGGATTCAGCCGGAAATACCCGCTCGACACCAGGATGTCGACCAGGTCCTCCTTCAACCAGCGCTCGAGGTCGAGGCCGATGTAGCGGCACACCTCGAGCGAGTCCGGCGCCCGCACCGCCACCAGGATCGGACGGCGGCCTTGCTCGAGCGCCACGTCTTCGGTCATGGCGCGCACCCGCCGAATCAATTCCGTCATCATGTCCAACTCCGTCTGCGTGACCGGCTCGCCCCACGCATGGCGTTTGAACAGAACCGGGTGGCGGAAGAAGTCAAACTCGATGCCGTCTATGTCATAGTTCCGGCAGACCTCCTCGACAATGCGGAACGCGAAGTCGCGCACCTCGGGCAGCGTGTAGTCCACCGCGGTCCAACCGCCGTGCCGCGGGCGCTTCTCCTTCGTGCCCATCAGGCAGTCCGGGTGGTCTTTCTTGAACTGTGAGAACTGGTGGGGCGACGCCCAACTGCTCCCGGCGTCGTGCGTGTCGTTGACCCGCATGCTCCAGAACGCCTCGATGCCGTGTGCGTGGCAGTGGTCGACGACCACCTCGAGCGGGTCCGTGCCTTCCTGGATAAGAGGCGGGATCACGTTCTTCGTGAATCCCACCTCATGACCCACGTGGTCTGTCCGCGAGTACACGTCGCCCACCTTGGTGTTGTACAAACACTTCCCGAAACACTGGTGGGCACAGTAGAACACCGCGTCGCACTGCGTCCCCTCGATCCCCGCGATCCGGCCTGCCAGAAAGGCTGCCCGAGTGGACAACCCCGGCTCGCCCAATCCGTTGGCCACAAGCGCGTCGTCGCCGTCGTCGTTGTAGATCACGCGCCGTTGCCGCTGGGCCGCCGCTTCGCGCATCCGGCGCAGTTCCGACCGGTCCTTCGGCATGGCGCCCGGCGGCGCCGCCCCAGCGTTAGTCGTCAAGAACGTCATCACCACCGCAATCAGCCCCGCCATCGCCACATGTGGAATTGGGGGGGTCATGGTTTCTTGCCTCCTGGACTATTTCCCGTAGAACCAGTCCACGCCGATCCGCGCCACGTGCAGCCCGTCTCGTGCGTGGTAGCCTATGAGTACCGTGTTGTCGTCGAAGAAATGGACGCACTGATACCCGAAATCGTCGTTTGGATCGCGCACGATGTTGCGCTGGTGCATGAATGTTTGCCCTTCATCCTTGGAAATGGCCGAAGTGAGGGCGCAGCGTCTGCTGATTTTGGGATTCTCCGCGTCTACCGATTTCTCGCTGATCCAAATGAACAGTAGGTCCCCCGTGCTCGGGATGCGCCTAACCGTCGGGAGCCCTGCATAGGGCATGGCGAGGTCTTTGATGATCTCGCCCTCAGACCACGTTTCGCCGCCGTCGGCCGAGTACGCGCGAACGGGATTGCCGCTATACGTGCGAGCAAACATGAGCACGCGGCCGTCTTTGAGTTCCACGCCATCGGCCTCCTGGACCTCGATGGGCTTCATGTCCACCGTGTTCTTGCTGACCTGCCAGTTGTAGCCGCCGTCGTCGGAGAAGAAGGCGATCCCGACGTAGCCGCTGTGGTCCCTCGAACTGGGCCAATGCGCCTTGAACTCGGCCATGGCAACAATGCGGCCCGTGGACAGGGTGAAGAGTCTGTCGTTGTGCATGATCACATATCCCGGGTAAGGGGTCATAAGGAACTGGTCGGTCCACGTCCCGCCTTCATCGTTCGAGCGCCGATAGTAGTTGTGCCCATAGTATGGGGTCGAAGGATGGGTCGAGTAGATATAGGAAAGGAGGATGTCCCCGCCCTCGAGCCTCAGGAAGCTTGGATGCACGTACCTGCCCTTGGCCGGCGGCGCAGGCTGCGGCAGTAACGTGACGGGATCGCCCCAGGTCTGGCCGCGGTCAGTGGACTTGATGGCGACGATGTCCCCGTTGGTGTAGGCGTAGAGGATGGAGCCGTCCTTGAGCTCCAGGAAGTCGCCGTTGTTACCCCGATACCCGTGGGGCTTCTTCTCGAGCTTGACCGCGTGGACGTCCTCGAACAGAGGCGCTGCTGCAGTCCCCGTGAAAATGAGGGTTGCTGCCAATATGCTTGTCGCCATCATCCCTACGACCTCCTTTCATCAAGTCGTTCTGGACAACGAGGCCTGGCGTCCGCCATTGCCCGTTCATGCCCGTCTACGTTCACGCCATGAATCACGCGCGAGCATCCTGCGCCGTTTACTGGTGCATCCGCCAACCGCCGCCTAAGTACAGAAGCTGCCCGGTGAGCCAGCGGCCTTGTTCGGATGCGAGAAAATGGATTTCGAACTCACGGCACTAGGAGAACTCTCCGGGACGGCGCATGTCGTCCCCGCGTTGGTTGAGGGGGACGGGTTCTTTGTGGGGGGCGAAGGCCTTGAGGATGCGCTCGCGGACGAGGGCGAGGCGCTTCTCGCGGTCGCCTTCAAGGGGGATCTGGCCGCCCGCCATGGCGCGGTGGCCGCCGCCGGTGCCCAATCGGCGGACGACGCGCTTCACGCGTTGCGCCGTGTTGCCGCGGGCATCGGCCGCGCGCGCGGAGAGGTGGATCGTGTCGCCGCAGACGCCGTAGCATACGGCGGTGCGCATCCCCTCGAGCCGCATGAGGCGGTCGGCGACGTCGGAGATCATGTCGGCGTTGACGCACGACGGGACGTACCCGACCACGGTGGCGCCGGCGACGACGCAGTTGGCGAGGCTGTCGGCCAGCGTCTTGAAGTAGTCCATGGGTATGGGGGCATGGTGGATGCGGGCGAGCATCTTCTTGTCGGCGACGAGGAAGAGGTCGCGATACGCGCGGACGTCGGCGGGGCAGGCCTCGCGCCCGAGGTCCTGCGTGTCCGACTGAATGCCGTAGAACAACGCGGTTGCCAGCCGCGGGCCGATCTTGACGCCGCCGGCGACCAAGTATTCGTAGAGGATAGTCGAGGCCGCGCCGTAGCCGGGCCGGACGTCGGAGAACTCGGCCAGCCAGGGGTTGCGCTTGGGCAGGAGGTGGTGGTCGATGACGATCTCGGCCGGCCGCGATGCGTGGAGGATGTTGTTGCCGGACCGCGGTTGGGTGTCGACGAGGCAGATGGTCTTGTAGTTGTCCAACTGGGAGGGGGTCATTCGCTTGGCGTCAATGTGGAGCACGTCCATCATGGCGCGGTTCTCGGCGCGGCCCGAGATGCCGCCGTAGCCAATGGCGACCCGCTTCTTGAGGTGGGTGTAGACCAGGTCCCGCATCGCGGCCGCGCTGGCCAGGGCGTCCGGGTCGGGATTGTCCTGCATGAGTACGAGCCGCCGGCCGGGGCGTCGGCAGATGTCGAGCACTTGCGCCACGTTGGCGCGGGCGCGCTCGAGAGCCTGCTCCTCGGTGAGCGGCGCCCGGTTCGCGGGCTTGGGTTTCGGGTCTCTGGTCTTACGCGTCACGGATGCGCCTCTGCCCTGCGTCGCCGGCCCTTACACGTTGAAGCGGACGAGCAGGATGTCGCCGTCCCGCACCACATAGTCCTTACCTTGGACCAGCATGTGGCCTTGCTCCTTGGCCTTGGCCATCGAGCCGGCCGCCATGAAGTCATGATAGGAGACCGCCTCCGCGCGGATGAATCCCCGCTGCATGTCGGAATGGATGACGCCCGCCGCGTCGACCGCGTGCGTTCCCCGAGGGATCGTCCAGGCCCGGACTTCCGGCCCCTCGACCGTGAGAAAGCTGATCAGCCCCAGCATCTCATAGGCGGCATGCAGGAAGCGGGTCCGGGATTCCTCGCCCAGGCCGAGGTCCTCGCGGAAGACGGCGCGGTCTTCCTCGGGCAGTTCGGCGATCTCGAGCTCGAGCTTGCCGCACAACGCGATCAACGTGAAGCCGTTCTCCGGGGCCGTTTCCGCGCTGGCGGCGTAGTCGGCCAGGCCGGAGGGGTCCGATTCGCCAATGGCCTCTTCGCCGAAGTTACCCAGCAACATCAACGGCTTCTGCGACAAGAAACCGTAGCCAGCGATCGCATGGGCCTCGTGGGCGGCGAGTTCGAGGGTTCTCAAGGAACGGCCGGCCTCGATCTGGTCGCGGCATTTGGCCAGCACCTGGTGCTCGAGGTCCTTCCGGTTCTCCTTCTCGAGCCGTGCCAGGCGCTTCTCGATGATGACGAGGTCACTGAACTGCATCTCCTCTTCGAGTGCCTTGCAGTCGCGGACCGAATCCACCGAACCAGCGGGATGGGCGACCTGCGGGTCCTCGAAGGCACGCACGACGTGGACCAGGGCGTCGGTCTGTTTGAGCTGGTTGAGGGCCGTGACGTCGAGGGCCTTTTCCTCGCCGCCGGTCTCGTTCGGCGCGATGTCGATGAACTGGAACTCCGGATAGCTCTTCTTGCGGGGTTTGAAGATCTCGGCAAGCCGGTCCACGCGCTCGTCCGGGACCTTGAGGACGGCGACGTTGGCGGCGCGCGCGCCGAAGGCCCCCACCGCGGCCCGCGCCCCGCTCAACGCGTTGTACACGGTCGTCTTGCCCGAGCGCGCAAAACCGATGATGCCCACGTTCATATCGAGCGCTCCCTACGGCGAGAGACATCATGGTACCAAGTGACCGGAACACGTGCAAACGAGAAGAGAAACGACCGCTTCCCTGCAAGTTCCCTTCGCCGACCAACGCAGTACGCGTCTTTTCGATGCAAGACGCGACTCACCTCTTGAAGCGGTCGAGGAGCACGGCGGCGAGGATCACGGCCCCGAGGATGACTTGCTGGACGAAGCTCTCGACGCCGGTCCAATTGAGGCCGCTGTTAAGGACAGATACGACGAGGAGGCCGACGAAGGTGCCGCCGATGGTGCCGCGTCCGCCGCTGAGGCTCGTGCCGCCGACGACTACGGCGGCGATGACGCTCAACTCGTCGCCGAGGCCGGCCTTGGGGTCGCCGGAGCCGAGGCGGGAGGACAGGATGAGGCCGCCGGCCACGGCGAGCATGCTGCACATGGCGTAGACGACCCATTTGGTGCGCGAGACGTTGACGCCGCTGAGCCGGGCGGCCTCTTCGTTGCCGCCGATGGCGCGGACGTGGCTGCCGAACCGGGTCGCGTTGAGGACCAACGCCCCGAGCACGAAGACGGCCAGCATCACGAGCACGGCGATAGGGACGGCGCCGCCGATGCGGTAGCGGCCGAGGACGGTGTAGGCGTCGGGCAACGGCGAGATGGGTTGCCCGCCGGCGAAGATGTAGCCGAGCCCGCGTAGGGAGCTCATGAGGGCCAGCGTGGCGATGAAGGGGGGCACGGCCACGCGGGTGACGAGCAGTCCGGTCAGGCTGCCGGCGACCCCGCCCGCCAACAGCGCCGCGGCCCACCCGATGAGGATCCACGCCCACACGGGCTCGCCGCCGGCGCGCACCACGAGCGCGCAAATGACGCCGCCGAAGGCGACGAGGGACCCGACGGACAGGTCGATACCGGCGGTGAGGATGACGAAGGTCATGCCCACGGAAAGCACGCCGTACACGGCGGACTGGTTGAGGACGTGTACGAGGCTGCGGGCCGACAGAAACGGCGGCATGCCGCGGTAGCGGGCCACGGCCTCGAAGATGACGCACTCGATGGCGATGGCCAGGAGCAGGAGACCGTAGGTGCTGAGGAACCGCCAAAGAGGCTGCGGCGCGCGGAGATCAGCCCGAGTGCCGTTCATGTACCGCCCCATCTCCCGGACGTGCTCATTCTCGTCGTCGTAATCGTAATCGTCGTCGTTGTCGTGATCGTGGTGGCCCCGGCTCGGACGGGTCAGACCGGTCAGACCGGTCGGACGGGTCGGACAGGTCAGACGCGTCAGACGGATCGGTCGGGGAGCGACCTCGCCCTCCCGCGCGATGGGACAGCCCTCGGAGGAGCACGATAGAAGCGCCAAAGGGCACAGTACGGGAATCAGCCGACATGGGCCAGGGTTTCCCCGGTGGCCAGGTGCATGATGCCTTCCTGGGTGGCCTCGTCGCGCGCGAGCGTCCCGGTGAGGCGGCCTTCGTGCATCACGAGAATGCGGTCGCACATGCCCAGCACCTCGGGCAGCTCGCTCGATATCATCAGGACGCACACCCCTTGGCGCGTGAGGTCGTTCATGAGCCGGTAGATCTCGACCTTGGCGCCCACGTCGATGCCACGGGTCGGCTCGTCGAAGATCAGGATGCGCGACTCGGTGAACAGCCACTTGGCCAGCACGACCTTCTGCTGGTTGCCGCCGCTGAGGTTCTGGACGATCTGCTCGACCGACGGGGTCTTGATCTGCAATTCCTTGATGTAGCGATTGGTGGCCGCGCGCTCGCGGCGGCGGTCCACGAACACCAGCTTCACGAGCGAGGCCAGGTTGGCCAGGGTCGTGTTCTCCCGCAGCGTCATCCCGAGAATGAGACCCTGGCCTTTGCGGTCCTCGGTCAGCAGCCCGATGCCCAGGCGGATGGCCTCCTGAGGCGAGCGCACGGTGATAGGATTCCCCTCGAGGTAGACCTGGCCCGCGTCGAGCCGGTCAGCGCCGAAGATGGCCCGGGCGACCTCGGTGCGGCCCGCGCCGACCAGCCCGGTCAGGCCGACGATCTCGCCGGTGTGCAGGCTGAACGACACGTCCTCGAAGGCGCCGTGGCGGGTCAGTCCCTCGACGCGCAGGTGCTCGTCCCCGAGTTCGAAGAACTCCTTGGGGAACTCGTCCTTGAGTTCGCGGCCCACCATCATATGGATGATTTCGTCGCGCGTCATGTCTTTGACCGGGTGGGTGCCGACGTACTCACCGTCGCGCATGACCGTGACACGGTTGCCGATCTCGAAGATCTCCTCGAGGCGGTGCGAGATGTAGATTAGACCGATGCCCTGCCGGCGCAAGGTCCGGATGAGGTCGAACAGGGCGTCGAGCTCGTGTTCGGTCAGCGTAGCCGACGGCTCGTCCATGACGATGATATTCGAGTTGAAGGACAGGGCCTTGCCGATCTCGACCATCTGCTGCTGTGCGACGCTGAGTTCGTTGACGGGCTTGCGGACGTCGAGGTCGACGCGGATGCGGCCGAGGATCGCGCGCGCGTCGCCGTACATCTTCGACCAGTTGATGAACGGCGTCTTGCCGATGCGCGGCTCGCGGCCCAGGAAGATGTTCTCCGCCACGCTCAAGAACGGGCTCAGGTTGAACTCCTGGTAGATCATGCTGATGCCGAGCTGCTGGGCGTGGTGAGGCGAATGGATGTGGACCGGCTCGCCCGACAGGACGATCTCGCCCGAGTCCATGGGCTGGGCGCCGGCGAGAATCTTCATCAGCGTCGACTTGCCGGCCCCGTTTTCGCCCACCAGACAGTGGACCTCGCCCGGGCGCAGGTCGAACTGCACGCTGTTCAGCGCCAGCACGCCAGGAAAGCGCTTGGTCACGTTGCGCATCTCGAGGACGTATTCGCTCATGGGTCCTCCGAACTACTTCGCGTCGCTCTGCTCGGCCCGCAGGCTGGCCCGGTCGACGATGCCGACGTCGACCGGCACGACCTCGGGCACGTCCTCACCGCGGAAGTGCGCGGCAATCGTCCGGATCGTCTCGCGCCCGATGGCCTTGGGATATTGCACCGTGTCGGCCTTGAGCGCCTTGCCCTTGAGGATGGCGTCGCGCGCCTCGGGCGTGGCGTCGTAGCCCACAATGACGACCTTGTCCTCGAGTCCGGCGGCCTCGACGGCCGCCAGCGCGCCCAGGGCCGAGTCGTCGTTGATACCGAACACGGCGTCGAGGTCGGGGTGGGCCTCGAGCAGGTCCTGCGCGGCGCGGAACGCCTTGTCGCGCTGGCCCTCGCCGCCGACCTTCTGCACGATGCTCATGTTCGGATAGTTGGCCAGGGCCTGCTCGAACCCGGCCACGCGCTCCTGCACCGACGCCGCGGCCGGGTGGTCGATGATGGCCACCTTGCCCTTCTCGTCGAGCAGCTTCGCCAGGTAGTCGGCCAGGATGGCGCCGCCCTTGACGTTGTCCGAGGCGATATGGGCCACCACCTCGGCCCCGTGCGCGGCGATATCGGCAGTGAACACGGGGATGTCGTTGGCCCGCGCGTCCGCAATGACGGGCGCGATGCCGGCCGAGTCCGTCGGCGCGACAACGATCGCGTCCACGCCCTGAAGGATGAACGTCTCGACCTGGTTGTTCTGTTTGCTGCTGTCGAACTCGGCGTATTGAATCCGCAAGGTGAACCCCTGTTTCCGGGCCTCCTCCTGCATCGCCGACACCATGTCCTGGTAGAACACGTGGGTCTGCGTCAGCAGCGAGGCGCCGATGACCTTCGGCGCTTCGCGGCCCGGGCCGACCTCCGGGGCCTTCGAGGCCGGCCCGCAGCCGGCAACCGCCAGCAGACAACACCCTATCGCAACCGCGTGTTTCATAGGCCGCTTTCCCATTGAGAGCGCGACTACTGTACTGGGAATCGGCCCGATGGCGCAACTCGCCCTCTTCATCTGGGTGCACGTCTTAATGGGACCATCCGCTCGAGTACGCGAACGGTGTCGCCAACAGCAAACCCATGGCATTCGCCCTCGGCAATCACGACGACCGGGACGGCCTCGGCGCCTGGAAGTTCGCCGTGTACCAGAAACTCGAAATCGACGGCAACCGCCTCACCTACCGGGCCTACGATATCGAGGGGCAGGTGCGGGACGAGCTGATCATCGAGAAGTAGCGGCGCGTGCTCACGACGGCCGTTTCTTGTGCTCGGGCCGGAGCAGAAACCTGTTGCACGACAGCAGGCCGAGGGTTACAATCCATAGCACACTGCCACGACCATCTGCCCCCGCCATCGGCGGGACCGGACGCGCCGTGGTTCGTCTTCATGCGCGAGGGCGCCGATCCCGATGGGACGGGCCGGGCTGAATCGCAAGGGGAGAGAGATGACAGAACCGCAACCGCTCCTGCGTCTGACCCAGACGGCGCTCGACAAAGACCGCTACCGCGTCGAGGTCGCCGTCGAGCTCGCCGGCCAGGCGCGCCAAACCGCCACAAGCGAGGTCACCTTGGCCCTCACCGACCAGGACCAGAGCGACCTCCGCTGGTATCTCGAGGACTACCTCCAGTATCCGCACGACCCCGCGCCCGCCATCGCCGCCCGCATCGAACAGCGCATGGCCGACATCGGCGCCGGGCTCTTCCGGGCCGTCTTCCACTCGAGCGACGACGCCCGCGACCTATGGGCCAAGCTCCGCGACCGGCTCGACGACACGCGTGTCGAGATCATCACCGGCGTGCGCGAGGCCGCAGCCATCCCGTGGGAGCTGCTCCGCGATCCCAAGACCGACGTCCCGCTCGCCTTGCGCGCGCGCGCGTTCGTCCGCGCCCAGCCCCAGCCGGCGCAAAGTCCGCGCCTGCCGCCGCCCCCCGGGCCGGACGCCGCCGCCGTCCGCATCCTGCTCGTAATCTGCCGGCCGCGCGCGGGCGACGACGTGCCCTTCCGCTCCGTGGCCAGCCGCATCGTCAAGGGCCTGAGCGATGAGGCCCGCGCCGTGTTCCAACTCGACGTGCTCCGCCCGCCCACCTTCGAGCAATTGGGCCGCACGCTCCGCCAAGCCAAGGCCGACAAGAATCCCTATCACGCGGTCCACTTCGACGGGCACGGCCTCTATCTCGAAACCGAAGAAACCAGCCCGCTCTCCGAGGTCCTCAAGAAACTGAGCGTGCTGCTGCTCAGCGGTCCCCGTGAAGGCTCACACGGCTACCTGGCCTTTGAGAACCAGGCGACCAAGGAGAACATGCAGCTCGTGGACGGCCCCTCGCTCGGCAAGCTCCTGGTCGAAACCGGCGTGCCGCTGCTCGTGCTCAACGCCTGCCGCTCCGCTCATGCCGAAGCCGCTACCGCTCCCGAAGAAGCCGGCGCGGCCGACGTCCATGCCCAGGTCCGCGCCTTCGGTTCGCTGGCGCAAGAGGTGGTGGACGCCGGCGTGACCGGCGTCGTGGCCATGCGCTACAACGTCTACGTCGTCACCGCGGCCCAGTTTGTCGCCGACCTCTACGCGGCGCTGGTTCACGGGCAGGCCCTGGGCGAGGCCGTCTCGATGGGCCGAAAGCAACTGGCCGCCAAGCCGTTGCGCGAAATCGCCTACGACCCGCGGCCGTTGCAGGACTGGTCCGTGCCGGTCGTGTATGAGGCCGCGCCCTTCGCCCTCTTCCCGGTTTCCGTCAAGAAGAAGCTCACCATTGCGCTGCGGGCCGACGAGGCCACGCCCGAACGCGGCCAGGAAATCGACCTGCCCGAGCCGCCGGACGCCGGCTTCTGGGGACGCGACGAGACGATCCTGGCCCTCGACCGTGCCTTCGACAGCCAGCGCGTCGTCCTGCTCCACGCCTACGCCGGTTCGGGCAAGACGGCCACCGCCGCCGAGTTCGCCCGCTGGTATGCCCTCACCGGGGGCGTCGACGGGCCCGTCCTCTTCACCTCCTTCGAGCGCCGCCTCTCCCTCGCGCGCGTGCTGGACGTCCTCGGCCGCGTATTCGGTGGGGCCCTCGAGCAGACCGGCGTTCATTGGCTCGCCTTAGGCGACGCCGAGCGCCGCGACGTGGCCCTTCAGGTCCTCGAGCAGGTCCCCGTGCTGTGGATTTGGGACAACGTCGAGCCCGTGTCGGGATTCCCCACCGGTTCACCGTCGGCCTGGAAGCCGGACGAGCAGCAGGAGCTGGTCGACTTCCTGCGTGCCGCCCGGGGAAGCAAGGCCAGGTTCCTGCTCACCTCGCGCCGCGACGAGCAACCCTGGCTCGGCGACCTGCCCGCCCGCATCACGCTGCCGCCCATGCCCATGCAGGAGCGCGTCCAATTGGCGCGGGCACTGGCGGCCAAGCACGGCAAGACGCTGACCGCGGTGGACGACTGGCGCCCCCTGCTCCGGTTCACCGGCGGCAACCCGCTCACCATCACCGTCGTCGTGGGCCAGGCCCTGCGCGAGGGACTCAAGACGGCGCAACAGATCCAGGCCTTTGTCGACAGGCTGCGCGCGGGCGAGGCCGCCTTCGACCACGAGCCCGGCGAAGGCCGCAGCAAGTCCTTGGGCACGTCGCTGAGCTACGGATTCGAGACTGCTTTCGGCGACGACGAGCGCCGGCAGTTGGCCCTCCTGCATCTGTTTCAAGGCTTCGTGAATGGTAACCGTTCAGGCCTCTTGATGAGTTTTTCATTCCCAGCAGCAGGGGGTTCCGATTGCCGCAATATAATGTGCTTGTATTTCTGTGCGCCACAATATATAGTATGCGCAGGCCTTGATGGATGGGTAGGAGCCGAGCAGTTCGCAGGCACAGATGGCCACACCACAAGACAAGCAGGGAGACAAGAGGTTCACGCGCGAGGCGTTGCGCGCGCTCTCGAAAGAGCAACTGATCAACATCATTCTGTTGCAGCAGGAACAGATCGAGACATTGATGCAGCAGGCGGCGCGCGTCAAAGCGCTTGAAGCGCAGGTCGAAGAGCTCAAGCGGCGCTTGGGCATGAATTCGCAAAACTCCT
>Ga0114930_10003766_pt1 | contig 13103 bp, 9 predicted proteins | sample AnhtaG_FD_87300 | JGI IMG/M metagenome (GOLD analysis project Ga0114930, IMG submission 87300) | Deep subsurface microbial communities from Anholt, Denmark to uncover new lineages of life (NeLLi) - Anholt_01485 metaG | ecosystem: Environmental > Aquatic > Marine > Oceanic > Sediment | place... | reverse complement strand
CTTATCGCTGAGGTGGTTAAGGGGGGACCAGCGGAGAAGGCGGGCATGAAAAAGGGCGATATTGTGATTGCCTACCGGGAAAAGGAGATCACGAACGCCAGTACCCTCCGAAATGAAGCAGCCATTGGCCCCATCGGTCAGGAGGCGAAGCTCACCGTTCTCCGCAAAGGTAAGAAAGAAGAGCTTACTGTTAAGATAGGTAACCTCGAAGACGCGACGAAATTGCTATCCGCCTCCGTCAAGGAACGCTTAGGGGCAGAACTCCGCCCCGTAACCTCTGATGAGGCGGAGAAGTATGGGTTGGAACTCCAACAGGGGGTTGTCATTGCCTGGGTGGATCCAAAGGGTCCCCTAGGGCAGGTCGGCTTTGAGGTGGGAGATGTGATCCTGGAAATCAATGGACAACCCGTTGAGAGCGTGGAAGAGCTTTCCGGTTTGGTGAACACCGTGAAACCAGGGCAAAAGATAGCGGTGGTTGCACTTGATCACCGGAGCGGCAGTTCGGGTTACGTCGAGGTGGTGGTGCGGTAAGAAGGCTTGAAAAATACCGCTTCTTAAGCGAATACTAAGCTGCTATTAATTCGCCGAGCCAGCGTATGTGGGGCAAGATGCTTATCTTCAAGAAGCCTCTAAGGAGAACCACACATGGGATTAGTAAATTTTCTTGTAGGTTTAGCTTTGCTTACCCTTGGACGCAGACTTTTCTGGCTGTTTGTTGCTTGCGTTGGTTTTGTTGCAGGGGTTACTTCCGTGCAACAAGCATGGGGGGCTGAGCCTGATTTCATTGCTTTTGCTATTGCAGGAGTTGCCGGGCTCATAGGGGCACTCTTAGCAATTTTTTTTCAGGGTTTAGCGATTGGTCTAGCAGGCTTTATTGCCGGGGGATACAGTGCATTTGCTATTATGAATCTGTTCGGTTTGGGAGCCCTCCAACTATTTTGGTTGTTGTGTGTCATCGGGGGGATCATAGGAGTCATACTGGTATTTGTCATATTCGATTGGACATTGATCGTGCTCTCGTCTCTCATTGGGGCCGCCCTTATTGCTCAGTTTACTGAATTAAGCTCCCGGCTAGAAGCACTGATATTTTTAATTCTGATGGCTTCGGGAGTTTTATTTCAAGCACGGCTTTTGGGTAGAAAGCCGTCGGAAGGAAGCAGTGAAACATGACGAACATTCCATAGCCCATTAAAATATAGCTCTTTTTGTGACAAGGATTAATGTTATCCGCGCATAATGATCGCACCCTGGAAAACAGGGGATAGCGGGTAATAGAATAGAAAGTTGCTGGATCATAGCTGGGGTAATAGCCCACACATACAAGGACCTTTGTGCGATGGATATGATTGAAAGGTCTGTAAGATGAAGCCGTAGGGAATAGATGAGAATTGGATCAGATCAAGGAACGAGAACAAGGTGGCGAATGGCCTTTTTTCTCCTCCTCTCGAGTTTTTCCTCGGTAACTGTTTCAGAGGCAGGGCTCAGGGAAAACGTTTTTGAGAAGATCCTGTCTAATGGGCTCAAGGTGATTCTTCTTGAAAACCACAAGGCCCCGGTGATTACCTCCCAGGTCTGGTATCGCGTTGGCTCTCGAAACGAGAAGTGGGGAAAAACCGGCCTTTCCCACATGCTCGAACACATGATGTTTAAAGGCACAGAGAAAATCAGCGGGAGTGAGTTCTCCCGCATCATTAAGGAAAACGGGGGTAAAGACAATGCCTTCACTTCTCAAGATTTCACCGCCTAGTTTGAGAATCTAAGCAAAGATCGAGCTCAGGTGTCGCTGGACCTCGAATCGGACAGAATGCTGAATCTGGTGCTGCAGGAAAAGGACTTCCATACCGAGCGAATGGTAGTGATGGAGGAAAGGAGGCTGCGAACCGAAGACAATCCTCAGGCCTATCTTCTGGAACAAGTAAGGGTAACTGCTTTCCAGCTTCAGCCATATCACTGGCCCACCATAGGCTGGATGGAGGATATCGAGCGATTTAGCCTGGAAGACCTGAAGGCATACTACAGGAGCTATTATAACCCCGCCAATGCCTTTCTCGTTGTCGTGGGGGACTTCAAAAGGGAAGATCTCCTTCCCATGATTGAGAAGGCTTTCGGTGCCGAGGTAAAAGGCATAGTGCCGAACCAGGAGAAGTACATAGATCCACCTCAGAGTGGGGAGCGAAGAGTTTTACTGAAGAGGGAAGCACAGCTCCCGTTTCTTATTATGGGATTTCATGTGCCGAATCTCCGCAAGCCGGATAGCTACGTGCTGGAGGTGATTGCTGCCCTCCTATCAGGAGGGAAAAGCTCAAGATTCTACAACAGCCTCATTCGGGAAAAGAGGCTGGTACTAGATGCAGAGGCAGACAATCCGCTGCTTTCACAGGATCCTGATCTCTTCCTCATCTCGGCTGAAGTTCTTCCAGGAAAAGAGACGACTGAGGTCGAAAAAGCCCTGGACCGGGAACTGGAACGACTCCGGAGAGAGCCTGCAGGAGAACGCGAGCTGTAAAAGGCAAAGAATCAACTGGAGGCTGCTTTCATCATGGGCCGGGATTCCCTTTTCTTTCAGGCTATGCTCTTGGCCAGATATGAGATTGCCCTTGACTGGCGGAGGATCGACGATTACCTCCCCTCGATCCGGAAGGTTACTCCCAAAGACATTGCAAGGGTGGCAAAAGAATATCTCATCCCCGATAACCGAACGCTGGGGATACTTATGCCAATCCCTCCCAAAGGGGGAAAAGCATTGTCCTCCGAGTTCTCCATTAAAACCAGGATAGTTCGATAGGGAGGTGTCGATGTTTTTCAGAAACGCAAAGATCTCGCTCATTCTCGCGATGTCTCTGTTTTCTTTTCAATGGCTTGTGTTGGAAGGAAGACTTGTTCAAGCAATGCCGCCCGTTCAAAGAAGAGTCGTTTCCAACGGCCTGGTGGTTCTTTTCAGCCAGGATCACTCCCTGCCTATGGTAACAGCGCAACTTCTTATTGACGCGGGCTCACGGAAAGATCCATCAGGTCAGGAGGGCTTGGCGCACCTAACGGCCAAGGGACTTCTTTTGGGAACATCCAAGCGTCCGGTCACAACCATGAACGAAGAGCTTGATTTTATGGGCGCTTCTCTCGATGTTTCAATAAATAGAGACTACGTTACCCTGGGGCTCCGGGTTTTGAAGAAATATCTGGACGAGGGTTTTGATATCTTTTGCGACGTCCTCACTCAACCAACCTTTCCGGAAGAGGAGATACAGAGAGAAATACAGAAGACCCTGGCCGCCATCAAATCTGCCGAAGAGGATCCCGCGGAAGTGGCGGAAAAGGCCTTTCGGAGCACCCTCTTCATGGACACACCCTATGGTCATTCTGTGGAGGGAGCAAAAGCTTCCCTTTCCAAGCTCAACCGTGAGGATATCGTTCGATTCTACAGCACACACTATCACGCAAACAGTGCCATACTGGCGATTGTGGGGGACATCACAGGGGATGAGGTAACGGAGAAGGTTGTCCCTAGCCTTACGAAATGGGCGAGGGGTATAATCCCGGATGAGTTATTTACTGTCACCTTTGCTCAGGGACCAAAGACCGTGAAGATCAACAGAGAGATTACCCAGGCGAATATCATACTCGGCCACAAAGGGGTAAACCGACAAGACCCAGGCTACTATGCAATGACCGTCATGAACTACATCCTTGGAGGCGGAGGATTTGGCTCCCGGTTAATGGATGAGATCAGAGTCAAGAGAGGCCTCGCCTATTCAGTGGCAAGCCTTTTCGTTACCGGAAAATATCCCGGCTCTTTCCAGATCGTTCTCCAGACTAAAAACGAATCAGCCCGTGAGGCAATCTCTCTGGTACTTGACCAAATAGAACGAATACAACGGAACATGGTTTCAGAACAAGACCTAGAAACGGCGAAGAAGTACCTGACGGGGAGTTTCCCTCTCCGGCTCGATACCCAGGCAGAGCTGGCCGAGTTTGTGACCCAGATGGAATACTTCGGTTTGGGTTTGGACTATCCTGAAAAATACCCTTCTCTCATCAGAGCGATTAGCCGGGAAGATGTGCTCCGGGTAGCAAAGGCGCATCTCCATCCGGATAATTACGTTCTGGTTATTGTAGGCAATCTGAAGAAAGCAGGGGTGAAGGGCTCGATGAATCAGTGAGCGTTTATTTGTTTAAAAAATGAATGGCAGGGGGAAAGATGTTTGGAAAACGAATCAGGCTATTTAAGCTTCTCGGGATTGAAGTACGAATCGATTGGAGCTGGATTATCATCGCTCTCCTTATCGCCTGGTCTTCAGTGAAGGGGCTATCCCCTGCTTACTACGAGAATCTTTCCACATAAACATACTGGTGGATGGGGATACTCGGTACAGCAGGGCTCTTCCTTTCTATTATTGTCCATGAGTTTTCTCACTCCCTGGCTGCAAGGAAATACGGTGTGCCCCTTATGCATGAAAACAGGTATTCAAAGAAAATGCGTTACAGGATTACTAAATTAATGGCCCAGGGAAACTGGAAAGTAACTGTGCAAAGGAGGAAATAACCGATGGATGATGTAAAACGTATTCTTGTGGTAAGCAGAAGGACCAAGTTCTGCCGAAAGGCCGTTCAGTATGGCATCTCAATAGCCAAGAAATATGGGGCTGATCTTTATGTTATCCATGTGATTCATAATCCTTTTGGAGATGAAGGGTGGAACCTGCTACCGATATTTTCTGTGGAAGAAGACTACAAGAGAATTGAGCAAGAAGCGAAAGAGGAACTGGATGCAATCATACATTCTGAGAAGAAAGAAGGTATGACTATCAAAGAATTGATTAAAAAGGGAGAGCCTACCGATGAAATTTTGAAGGTTGTCAAAGAAGAGGGTATAGATCTCATCATCCTGCTTGCTCATGAGGAGGGTCGTCTGGAGCACTTTCTCTTTGGGCGCAGCAATGAAAAGCTTACTCGGATGATGCCCTGCTCAATTCTCATGGTGAAAAAGGAGCCTGAATTTATGGTATATTGAATGGGAAACGATTTCAAGAAGAGGGAAATGGCCGGTGAATAAGCTTCTTCTCTGCCACTGACATTGCTCACCATTGCACTATTTATGTGTGGCAGGTAATTGAAGAGTTCAGTGGAAAAACTGGTTTGGTTTCTGGCTAGAAGTGGCTGGAAGTAGTGATAGGGAATATCATGGCCAGCGAGCACTTTCATCATATCCTGACGATCAACAGCGGCTCATCTAGCATCAAGTTTGCACTCTACCGTATGGGAAGTGTTGAGACAGCGGAGCTGTCAGGGAGCATCGGGGGGATCGGTCAAGGTTCCGGCATTTTTCACGTCAAGGACGGCGATGGAAGGACCGTACTCGAGAGCCATCTTCAGCCGCGCGACCACGGTGCAGCCTTGAGGGAGATTATCAAGTGGCTGAAAAGCAGCCCCGCTGCGCAGCATTTCGACTCCGTAGGCCACCGGCTGGTGCACGGCGGGAACAGGTTCAGCCTGCCCCATCTGGTCACACCCGATATGATGGAGACGCTCGATGAGCTGATGCCGCTCGCTCCCGACCATTTGCCGCACGAGATCAATGCCATCAAGGTGTTCGAGGGTTCTTATCCGGACGTTAAACAAGTAGCCTGTTTTGACACTGCTTTTCACCGGAGCATGCCAGGGATTGCGCAGATATATGCACTTCCCGGGGATTTACGGCGGCAAGGGGTCCTACGTTACGGGTTTCATGGCTTATCCTATGAGTACATTTTGGGCGAACTCAGGAAAGAGGCTGGGGTGAAAGCGTCCGAAGGTCGTGTAGTTGTGGCCCACCTGGGGAACGGGGCGAGCATGGTAGCTGTCAAGAATGGAACAAGCATGGATACGACCATGGGGTTTTCCCCCGCTGGCGGACTCGTAATGAGCACGCGTTCGGGGGACCTGGACCCCGGGGTCATCCTGTACCTGTTCAGGGAAAAGGCACTGGACGTCCCCGCGGTGAACCGCATGGTGAACAAAGAGGGAGGGCTCTTGGGCGTTTCGGGGATAAGCCCTGACATGAAAGACCTGCTGGATGCGGAGGCGGAAAACCAGCATGCCGCCGAGGCTGTGGACTTATTCTGCTACCAGGCCAGGAAGTTCCTCGGTGCCTTCGCGGCGGTACTGGGCGGGCTGGATATCCTGATCTTTACTGGCGGAATCGGCGAGAACGCACCATCGATTCGACGGCGCATCTGCGAGAATATGGAATTTTTGGGGATCCGTCTGGATCCGATCCGAAATGATGTAAACGCACCTCTCATATCCCATGACCACAGTCCAACCACTGTCCGGGTGATGAAGACCAATGAAGAATTGATGATTGCCAGACATACCTATAATCTTATCCGTGAGCAAAGCGGGGAAGGGAAAAAATAAGATCCGGAGGCGCAGTAAGGCCAAGGAGGCACCTCATGACTCAGATAACCAAAGACAGGATGAAGCGGTGGTTGCCCATATAGGTAAATGGAGGGATCTAATTTAGGAACAAAGGAGGACGGCATCATGGCTAAATCACCAGTTTCTCAACCTGGCATAATAGAAGGGCCCCTGAGCGCAGAGGAACTTCGGAAGATCGACGCCTATTGGCGTGCGACCCTTTACCTTTGCGTGGGCATGATCTTTCTAAAGGACAATCCGCTCATGAGAGAACCCTTAAAGATTGAACACATCAAGAAGCGCCTCCTGGGGCATTGGGGATCGGACCCCGGCCAGACTTTCACCTGGGTGCACCTGAACCGGCTGATCAATAAATACGACCTGAACATGATTTACATCTCGGGTCCCGGTCACGGCGCCCCCGCCACCCTCTCTAATGCCTACCTGGAAGGGACCTACTCGGAGGTCTACCCGAATAAGAGCGAAGACGAGGAGGGCATGCGAAGGTTCTTCAAAGAGTTCTCCTTTCCCGGCGGCATCGGCAGCCACTGCACGCCCGAAACTCCCGGTTCGATCCATGAGGGGGGCGAGTTGGGATACAGCATCTCCCATGCCTTCGGAGCGGCCTTCGATAATCATGATCTGATTGTTGCGGTCATGGTGGGTGACGGTGAGGCTGAGACAGGGCCGCTGGCCACGGCCTGGCACTCCAACAAGTTTCTCAACCCCATCCGTGACGGGGCGGTACTGCCCATCCTGCACCTGAACGGCTACAAAATCGCCAATCCGACCGTGCTGGGAAGAATCAGCCACAAGCAGCTCGAGAGCCTATTTATCGGTTACGGCTATAAGCCTTATTTTGTGGAAGGTTCTGAGCCCAAAGCCATGCACCAGTTGATGGCTCACACGCTGGAAACCGTAATAGCCGAAATCAAGGAGATCAAACGTAAAGCCCGTACTAAGGGGCTTACCCAAATGCCCGAGTGGCCGATGATCGTGCTTCGCACCCCCAAAGGTTGGACTGGCCCCAAGGAAGTGGACGGCCACAAGGTAGAGGGCTTCTGGCGTGCCCACCAGGTGCCATTCCAAGTTCACAAAAATCCCGCTCATCTGAACCTGCTGGAAGAGTGGATGAGGAACTACAAGCCCGAGGAATTGTTTGATGAGAATGGCAAGCTGATTCCGGAGCTGAAGGAATTGGCGCCCACCGGCACCCGCCGACTGAGCGCCAACCCCATTACCAATGGCGGCCTGGTGCGTAAGACACTTCGCCTGCCCGACTTTCGTAGCTATGCCGTCGAGGTAACCAAGCCTGGCGCCACCATGGTCGAAAACACCCACCTTCTCGGCGTCTTCCTGCGCGACGTGATGCGCAACAACATGACGAATTTTCGGGTGTTTGGCCCGGATGAAACGGCCTCCAACCGCCTTACCGCCATCTACGAAGCCACCAAGAAAACCTGGATGGCGGAAATCAAGCCCGAGGATGCGGACGGCAGCGAGCTGTCACCTGACGGCCGGGTAATGGAAATGCTCAGCGAGCATACCCTGGAAGGCTGGCTGGAAGGCTACTTGCTGAGTGGGCGCCATGGATTCTTCGCTTCCTATGAAGCCTTCATCCACGTGATTGACTCCATGTTCAACCAGCACGCCAAATGGCTTGAGAAGTGCCAGGAGGTCCCCTGGCGGGCTCCCGTTTCCTCGCTGAACATACTGGTCAGTTCCATCGTGTGGCGTCAGGACCACAACGGCTTCAGCCACCAGGACCCCGGCTTCCTGGATGTGGTCACCAACAAGAGCCCTAAAGTTACCCGCATCTACTTGCCCCCCGATGCCAACTGCCTGCTGTCGGTGGCGGACCACTGTCTGCGCAGCACGAACTATGTCAACGTCATCGTTTCGGATAAGCAGTTTCACCTCCAATACCTGAACATGGATGAAGCCATCCAGCACTGCTCCAAGGGCATCGGCATCTGGGACTGGGCCAGCAGCGACCAGGGGTGCGAACCCGACGTGGTGATGGCTTGCGCGGGCGATGTCCCTACCATGGAGGCCCTTGCGGCGACAGCCCTGCTCCGGGAGAACTTTCCCGAGCTCAAGCTCCGATTCATCAACGTCGTCGACCTGTTCAAGTTGGAGCCGCATACCGAACACCTCCACGGCCTGTCAGACCGGGACTTCGACAGCCTGTTCACCACCGAAAAGCCGATCATTTTCAACTTTCATGGCTACCCCTGGCTGATCCACAGGCTGGCTTACCGCCGCACCAACCACAAAAACTTGCACGTGCGCGGCTATAAGGAACAAGGTAATATCAATACGCCGCTGGAGCTCGCCATACGGAACCAAATTGATCGTTTCAATCTAGCGATCGATGTCATCGACCGGGTCCCCAAGCTCCGAGTCGCAGGGGCTCATGTCAAGGAGTGGCTCAAAAACCAGATTATCGAGAACACCAACTATGCCTATCAGCAGGGCATAGATAAGCCTGAGTTCACCGAATGGAAGTGGCCGGACCAGATCGGTGGACAGTGATTGGCAGACAATCATATGTGAAAGAGGCGCTGGGATGAACTCCCTTGCCCCCATAACCCATTGCTGGTTGATACTGATCGACCCTGAAAATCAGAGAATACGGAGGCCCATATGGCGATTTTACCTTATTATCTCCTTCCACCGCTACCAGAAGGGCTCGAGGGACTGGCCGAGGCGGGACTGGACCTGCGGTGGTCCTGGAGCCATGCGACGGATCCTCTCTGGGAGCGTATCGATCCAGAACTGTGGTCCCTGACCCGCAACCCCTGGCTCATTCTTCAGAGCGTTTCTTTCGGTCGCCTCAAGGCCCTGGCTCAGGACCCGGCTTTCAGGAAGCAGGTGGACGAATACCTCAAGAGGCATCGGGAGGCTTTGGAAGAAGCATCCTGGTTCTCAGAGGCCCACGCCACTTCAGCATTGACCGTGGCCTACTTCAGCATGGAGTTCGGCCTGAGTGAGGCTCTACCAATTTATTCCGGGGGGCTCGGAATCCTGGCAGGGGACCACCTTAAGACGGCAAGTGATCTGGGTGTGCCGGTAGTGGGCATCGGCCTTCTCTATCAGCAGGGGTACTTTCGCCAAGTTATCGATTCCAGAGGTACTCAGATGGAATTTTACCCTTACAACGACCCGGGCCAACTGCCTATCCTGCCCGTCCGTGACCGGGATGGAGAGTGGCTGCGAATGGCGTTGAACTTCCCCGGTCGGCGTGTACGATTGCGCTTGTGGGAGGCGAAAGTGGGACGCGTGAAGCTCTACCTTCTCGACAGCAACGACCCTGCCAACAGCCCTGCGGACCAATGTATTACGGCAGAGCTTTACAGCGGGGGGCCGGAGCTGCGCCTGCAGCAGGAGATCGTTCTCGGCATCGGCGGCTGGCAACTGTTGCGCGTCCTTGGTATGGAAGCGGACGTCTGCCATCTCAACGAGGGCCACGCTGCGCTTGCCGTTATTGAGAGGGCGCGGTCGTTTATGGAGGAAAGCGGCCAGCATTTTGAGGTGGCGCTGGCAGCTACGCGGGCCGGAAATATTTTCACCACCCATACACCGGTGGAGGCAGGCTTTGATCGTTTTTCTCCGGCTCTCGTGGGCCAGTACCTGGGAGCTTACGCCGATCAGCTCGGTATCGGTCTCGATGGTCTCATTGCCCTCGGGCGCCAGGATCCCAGGAATGCAAGCGAACCGCTTAACATGGCCTACCTTGCCATCCGGGGGTCGCGCACGGTCAATGGCGTGAGCCGCCTTCACGGGGAGGTCAGCCGTCGCATTTTTCAGCCCCTCTTCCCTCGCTGGCCCAAAGCAGAGGTCCCTGTCACCCATGTCACGAATGGGGTCCACACGCCTTCCTGGGATTCAGCAGCAGCAGATGAGCTTTGGAGTGCGGCCTGCGGCAAAGGGCGCTGGCTGGGAACGCTGAGCACCATCGAAGCCGACCTCAAGCTTGTGCCGGATGAGACCCTCTGGGCCTTGCGCGATGAAGGAGGCAGGCAACTCATCCAGTATGCGCGAGAGCGGCTTGCACGGCAGCTTGAGGCGGCAGGTGCGCCCGAACAAGAGATTCTGGAGGCCGGAAAAGCCCTTGACCCCGATGCTCTCACCATGGGATTTGCCCGACGCTTTGCCACTTACAAACGGCCCAATCTCCTCCTTCACGACCCGGATCGACTGGCTCGCCTGCTCCAAAACACCGACCGGCCTGTCCAACTCATCATCGCCGGCAAGGCTCACCCGAGAGACGAGGCCGGGAAGGCACTGGTCCAGGCCTGGTCCGGCTTCATTCGCCGTCCAGAGGTCCGTTCGCGCGTCATCTTCCTTGCGGATTACGACATGTCCTTGGCAGAGCGCCTTGTGCAGAGCGTCGATCTCTGGATCAACACGCCACGACGGCCCTGGGAGGCCAGCGGTACGAGCGGCATGAAGGTCCTGGTCAATGGCGGAATTAACCTCTCGGAACTGGATGGCTGGTGGGTCGAGGCCTACCGGCCAGAGGTGGGCTGGGCACTCGGAGATGGCCAGGAGCATGGTGATGACCCGGGGTGGGACGCCCGGGAAGCGGAACAACTCTACCGTCTACTGGAGGAAGAAGTGATCCCCGACTTCTACGATCGAGACCCCAATGGCATTCCGAAGGCCTGGGTGGGGCGCATGCGAGCGAGCATGACTGAGCTCACGCCGCGTTTCAGCTCCAACCGGATGGTGCGGGAATACGTAGAACGATTGTACCTGCCGGCGGCCCTGGCCTATCGTGAGCGCAGTGCCGATAAGGGCGCAATGGGCAGGCAGATCGTCAATTGGCAGCACGCTCTGGAACAGAAATGGGCCACGCTGCGCTTCGGGGAAGTGAAGGTTGAGACTGACGGGGAGCAACACGTATTTGAGGTTCAGGTCTATCTCAATGACCTCGACCCGAAGGCGGTGCGAATTGAGCTTTATGCCGACGGGATCAACGGCGACGGGCCGGTGAGGCAGGAAATGACGTGTGTCCGGCAACTTGAGGGCGTGGATGGACGCTACGTATATCGCGCATCGGTGTCTGCGTTACGCCCGGCTACGGACTATACGGCGCGAGTGATACCGCAATGCTCCGGCGTTGCGGTTCCTCTGGAAGCTTCCCGAATCCTGTGGCAGCGGTAATTCGATAAACCCGGTGAAGACATGCCGGAAATTCAAAATGGGAAATGGCGTCTGGGCGAAGCCGTCAAACGTGTGCAAAGCCTGTCAGGCGCCGCAGCGCCAATGAATCATTAATGATCGAGATGATTCAAAACACCTTCGTAGGCGAAAACTCAATCAGTGCAACAATAACTGGAGAATTGTCATCATGCAAACAACCATAAACAAGACCAATGTCAAAGAAGATCTCAACTCCATGCCGATGGCGGAATTGCAGACCACGTTGGGTGCTTCGCCGGATGGGCTCAGTCAAGCTGAGGCTCAACGCCGTCTAGCACAATATGGATCCAACGAGATCTCCGAGAGGAAAGTCAATCCGTTCCTGAAATTCCTCACTTATTTTTGGGGGCCGATCCCGTGGATGATTGAGGTGGCGGTAATTCTATCGGCACTGGTCCGGCACTGGCCGGATTTTTTCATCATCCTTGTTCTGCTTCTGGCCAACGCCGCAGTCGGTTTCTGGGAGGAATATCAGGCGGGAAACGCCATAGCCGCCCTGAAGGCCAAGCTGGCGGTCCAGACCCGCGTCCGACGCGACGGGAAATGGACCACGCTGGCGGCGCGTGAACTGGTGCCCGGCGACGTCATCCGCGTGCGTCTCGGCGACATCGTACCGGCGGATGCGTGCTTGTTCGAGGGTGATCCGGTGGAAGTGGATCAGTCCGCGTTGACCGGTGAGTCGTTGCCCGTCACCCGCAAAACCGGCGAGACAGTTTACTCGGGGTCGATTATCCGCCAGGGAGAAATTGATGCCCTGGTCTATGGAACAGGTCAGAACACGTACTTCGGCAAGACCGCGCAACTGGTGCAGGAGGCGCACACCGTCAGCCACTTCCAGCGCGCGGTGTTGAAGATCGGCAATTACTTGATCATTCTTGCGGTTGTGCTCGTGGTGCTGATTCTGGCCGTCGCACTCTTCCGCGGCGATAAGATGATGACCACTTTGCAGTTCGCACTGGTGCTGACGGTGGCGGCCATCCCCGTGGCGATGCCCACGGTGCTGTCTGTCACAATGGCCGTGGGGGCACGGCTGCTGGCGGCAAAACAGGCGATTGTCAGCCGGCTGGTAGCCATCGAAGAGTTGGCGGGGATGGATGTGCTGTGTTCGGATAAGACAGGCACCTTGACGCAGAACAAGCTGACTTTAGGCAATTCATTCAGCGTCGAAGGAGTCAACCCCGACCAGGTGATCCTCAACGCCGCGCTGGCGTCGCGCGCGGAAAACCAGGACACCATCGATCTGGCCGTGCTGAGCGGTATGAAGAACGATCAGGCCCTGAAGGGCTACGAGGTGGTCCATTTCCAGCCGTTCGACCCGGTGCACAAGCGCACCGAGGCTACCGTCAAGACCCCTGACGGGAAAACGTTCAAGGTGACAAAGGGCGCACCGCAGGTGATTTTGGAGTTGGCGGCCAATGCCGCGCGGGTAAAGCCCGCAGTCGAAAAAATCATAAACGAATTCGCGGCGCGCGGCTTCCGTTCGTTGGGTGTGGCTCGGGCAG
>Ga0114930_10003765_pt1 | contig 13105 bp, 10 predicted proteins | sample AnhtaG_FD_87300 | JGI IMG/M metagenome (GOLD analysis project Ga0114930, IMG submission 87300) | Deep subsurface microbial communities from Anholt, Denmark to uncover new lineages of life (NeLLi) - Anholt_01485 metaG | ecosystem: Environmental > Aquatic > Marine > Oceanic > Sediment | place... | reverse complement strand
GGTACACGATGCCTATTTCTGGCGGCTCTTCGCCCGCGCGATAGAGGGCACCGGTGACTCGCTGTGCGCGTGCGTACTGTGGGACCATTTCCGCAGTGCGGCGATCGAGGAAGGGCTCTTCGCCACCGATGGCCAGGAGAACGCCTTGCTGTACCTTCACATGGCGGAGCTTCTAAGGCGCATCCCGCCGGATCATTTGCGACAGTCGCAGGCTGATTATCGCCCCGATCTGCGCGATTGGGAGGACTTCTACGACGAAGATGAGCTTCCGCCGCCTCACATGTCGGCACTGCGTTCCGGCAGCAGGCCGGATCTGTATTTCCTGTTCCCGGAACGACTCTATGAGCGGGCCTGTGCGCTAAGATCGGACGCCAACATCTACAGGGAGTGGCTCGATTACGTTCAGATGGCGGATCGACGTGACCTCAAACCCGATGAGATCGCGCTGAAGTGGTCCGCCGCCTTTCCACAGGATGGACGGCCCCTGATTCACCTGGCGGAGTCTGCTGAGCAACGCAACGCATTCAACAAGGCACTCAAGTACATCGAGCAGGCCGAAAGACTGGGTGGGATCGATCCCAAGGTCAGGCGCGCCCGGTTCCGCCTGCTGGTCGCCAAAGCCGTCCGGCACCTCAAACAGCGCAGTCTCAACCTGGTGGCGAAAGACTTCGTTCAGATAGACGAATTGCCCCAGGCCGGCGAGAAGGACCGGCCTGCCTTTATCGCGTCGCTCAGGTGGCTCCATGCCATGCTGGGTGGCAATCACGCCCAGGCGGATCGGCTCCACAACCAGGTCCGCGACCTTCTCGGAGGCCCGGTGGCGGCGGCCATCTTGCTGCTGAGCGCTGCCTACGAGTGCCGGTATTCCTCACCTGAGACAAACGCGCTGCAGAGATGGCTCTCGGCGTATAAAGAGAAGGACATCCTGGGCGCCATAACGGGCACGTGTCCGATCGGCACGGATGTGAATATCGAGATCCTCCTGCCCGCCAAGTGGGCATCACTGCTCAGAAAGTGGCTCAAACGGTCAGACTGTGAGCTCGACAAGACGAGCCTTATGATGATGGCGGAAGCCGCCCTGACTACTGGCTGGCTGGAGGTGGCCTACTACTGCTGCGGGTACGGCCTGCGAAGCAACGACCCGGAGCAAGCCCGATTCATGTTCCTACGGGGTAGAAGTCTGCCCTATTTCTCGGACGTCCGACGGCAGGAATGCTTCGCCGCTGCCTTGGCGTTGGCAAAACGGGTCCGGGACATGGATCTGGTGGCCGAGATTGTGGAGACAAGCCGCCAGGATCTGGGGTCGTGGGGATGGTCGAGTCCGTTCGGGCCGGACCTGGCCGACCTGAATGACCTGGGCATGGATGACAAGGCCCTCGAGCGAGTTACCAAGTTTGAACGCCGGATCCGGAAGTACCCGCGGATGCCGGTTTTCGGCGCCAGGCAAAGCCGTGCAGCCGCAGGGCAATGCCAGTGCCCGGCCTGCCGGCGCGCGCGGGGCCAAACGAGCCGTTACGGAGAACCGTCAGGGCAGAGATCACGACGTAAAGCGAGCCGAGCTCCGAAGGAACGCTATCTCTTTGAGGACATTTTCAATGACAATGATCTCGGCGAGGAGTCCGCCGAGGCGGGCTCCGATGCGGTGCTCCTCGAGCAAGCCAAAGAGATGATGCCCGAGGTCGCCAATATCCCAACGGAGCTTGTGGATCTTGCGGTCGAAATGGCCCGCCTCAATGGCGGCAAGCTGCCGGAGGGCCAGAAGGAGATCGACCGTATCGTCTCCCGGCATCCGGAGATGCGAAGGAAGTTCGAGCAGGTCCTGCTACAACTTGCGCGGGAAGGAGGGACAGATTCTTTTGGCGAACTCGATTACGACGAGCCGGGTGACTTCGAGGACGAGTTGCCCAGCCGCCCTTGGGGGCCCAGGCGCAGAAAGAAACGAAGGCGGAAACGCTAATCGATGAACAGTTGTAACCGTTCACGGGGCAAATGTGCCGTTTTATGTCATTGCGAGGCCTTTCTTAAAGGCCGTGGCAATCTCAATCGTTACATTTTAGATTGCTTCGTCGTAAAACTCCTCGCAATGACCCCAAGAACGCAACTTGTACGCTGTGAACGGTTACGAACAGCTTTGATTCCGGTGCTGGCACAGGACGAAAGAACGGCGTGCCTTAGGGCCCAGCCGGTTTAGGAGTGAGCTTGTGAAATCGCAGCAGAAACCGAAGGAACAAGACCCCTGGTCGGTTCTTGGTGTGCCGCCGGAGGCGGACGACGATGAGATCCGGGCGGCCTATATGCTCAAGGTCAAGCAGTATCCGCCCGATCGCTGTGGGCCCGAGTTCGAGAAGGTCAGGGACGCCTATGAGCAACTGAAGGACTCTTACCGGCGAGCCAAGTATTTGATCCTGGGGGCCACGCCGGACAGGCCCCTGGAGTCGTTGCTGGACGACGTGCCTCTTGTGCGACGCCATGTCGGTCCAGAGCCGTGGCTGGCCGTGATGAAATCCCAACGCAAGGAGCAGCAAAGATGACAGACTCAGAAGCTCACGCCTACCCGATTTCTGCCCAGGGGCCGTCGGCAGACCACGACCGCGAGCATAGGGCGCACGTCAGGGAGCGCATCCTGCGGCGTTTCGAATTATGGTTGGACGAGATTCTCGATGGTGAGCAGCCCGTAGAGGGGATTGCGGCCGAAATTTTGCAGCAGTTGCAGGCCGACACCCCGACAGAGGTCCCCAGCGAGGCGGAGGCCGGCTGCGACTTATACGCCCTGTGGTCGGCGGTGACCACGATGACCGAGGAGACCCGGCTTCAGGGGCGCGCGTTCAAGCGGTTACACGATGGCCTGTCTCCCATGCAGGAGATGGTCGGCTCCGTTGCCGCCATGCTCCAACGGTATCAAGCCGCCTTGGACCTGCAGGAGCAGAAGACCAATGAGGCATGGAGGCAAGCGGCCTGGAAGGACATTCTGGAGACGTTGATCGATATGCGAGATCGGCTGATCCGAGGGGCGGAGGCGGCGCGGACCTGGCTCGAACGGCCGGAACCCATTCAGGAATCAGGATTCTTGCGACGTATTCGAGGCAGACTCTTTGCCCGGCAGGACGGCGTCCAGACGCAACGACGAGATGAGGCGGTTCGGTCGCTGCTGAAAGGATACACCCTGTGCCAGGAGGTTCTTGACGAGGCCTTGGCGCAGATCGGCGTTCGTCCCATGGATTGTCTCGGCCGGCCGTTCGACCCGGTGACCATGAAGGCGGTCGATATCGGGCACGAATCAGACGTCCCCGATGGCACGGTGCTGGAGGTCTATCGCCAGGGCTATTGGTGGGGCGAGACGGCCTATCGGCTGGCGGAAGTGAAAGTCGCAACACAGCGACAGCAAAAACAGCAAGATGAACAAAGTGTGTTCTCGGGTCAGGCAGGGCAATATGAGTCATAGCGAAGTGATTGTAGGGATCGATCTTGGGACCACGAACTCTGAGGTCGCAGCATTGGTCGGTGACAGGCCGCGCGTGCTCGGGCCGGGCGACACGAAGATGCTCCCCTCGTGCGTAGGGTTCTCTCCAGAAGGGCAGTTGCTGATCGGGGAGGCGGCGCGGAACCAATTGCTGGTTTATCCGGAGATGACGGTGCGCAGCGTCAAACGCAAGATGGGCACCGACGAACGGTTCGAGATCGGGAATAAGACCTTCACGCCGCCGGAGATCTCGGCCTTGATCCTGCGAGAATTGGTCCAGTGGGCTCAACAGGAGCTGGGCACGGAAGTGAACAAGGCGGTCATTACAGTGCCGGCCTACTTCTCCGACGCTCAGCGCCAAGCAACGCGAGAGGCCGGACAGATCGCCGGACTGGAGGTTGTTCGCATCCTCAACGAGCCTACAGCCGCCAGCCTGGCGTACGGCTTTGGCGATGACGCGCACCGCACGGCGATGGTATACGACCTGGGCGGTGGGACATTCGATGTTTCTATCGTGTCTATCGAGAGTGATGTGACGGAGGTTCTGGCCAGCCATGGCAACAACCGCCTCGGCGGAGATGACTTCGACCAGTTAGTCCTGGACCGGCTCCTGCGGGAATTCCAGACACGTCACGGCGTCGATCTATGGGACCGCCACCCTGTGTCCTACGCGCGACTCCGCTGGGCCGCCGAAGAGGCCAAGAAAAGACTGAGCAGCGAGCAATACACCGGGGTGCGGGAAGAGGCCCTGACAGCCGCCCCGGACGGAAAGTCGCTGCATCTGGACCTGGAGCTATCCCGCCAGGAGTACGAGGCCATGATCCGGTCGCTGGTCGAATCGACCCTGGAGAGCGTGTTCCAGACGATTGAGGATGCCGGCAAACAGCCCGACGATATCGATGTCATTCTCTTGGTTGGAGGCTCGACCCGCACGCCGCTGGTCCGCGAGATGCTGGAGGAGCACGTCGGTGCACCGGTACGCCAAGACATTCATCCGGATCTTTGTGTTGCTCTGGGGGCGGGATTGCTTGCGTCACGACTGGCAGGTCACGACGTCCATCGGGTCTTGGTGGATGTCTCGCCGTACTCGTTCGGGCCCTCGCACATGGGTATCCTTGATGGCGAGCTGTACCCGTACTGCTATCGCCCCATCATCAAGCGCAACACTCCCCTGCCTGTGACCCGTACGGAACGCTATTTCACCGCGGCACCGTATCAGAAAGTAGTCGAAGTGTCTGTCTTCCAGGGTGACGACCCGGATGCCCTGCGGAACATCCTGGTGGGCAACTTCACCGTGGAGGGCCTGACGCCGCTGGCCGAAGAGAATGAAGTGCTCTGTCGCATGAGTCTGGACCTGGACGGCATCCTGAAGGTCGAGGCCACCGAGAAACGCACCGGGCTGAGCAAGCACATCCTGATCAAGGACGCCATCAAGCCCAAGAGTGAGGCCGAGCTGGCCCGGGCCCGTGCACGTCTCCGGCGTCTCTACTCCGGCCGGGTCGACGCTGCAGAAGCAGCATGGGAGGATGGGCTCCAAACCGACCTTAAGCCGGCATCCGACAAATCGGAAGCAACAGAGAAGACTCAACCCGATCCGCAAGTTGATGCCATAGTCGCGGCCGCCCATAGCCTGATCGAACGATCACGCCAGTTGCTGGCCGGCATCCACGACGAGGACAAAGAGGAAATTATCGATCTGCACGAGAAGATTCAGGAGGCTATTGATGCGTCAGATCGCCAGGCATTGTCAACGAGTGTCAACACGTTGCAGGAGTTGCTATTTTTCATTGAGGGCAAGTAGCCGATGACCGCTTCAGCGAATCCACAATGTCCCGTATGCAAAGCGCGTTTCCGTGCGCAACGTCAGTGTTCCCGGTGCGGCGCAGATCTGTCTCGACTCATGCTGGTCGTTGCCCGGGCCTATCAGCTTCGGTGTCAAGCGAGGCAGGCGTTGCGCGAGGCGCGGTATCGTACCGCCTACGAATTGGGCGCTGAGGCCCAGAACCTGCACCATACGGCCCTGGGCCAGAAGATGATGCTGGTGGCCCGCGTGCTGGACATGGTCTCGGTGCGACGCTGAGGTCTCACCAAGCGGAGCCTATGGGCAGCCCGCGGCCGCACCTATGAAGAGCTCAAAGTCAAATACTAAAATCCCTGTTGCTGTAGGGGATGTGACATGCCGAACACAACATACCAAATCCGCAATACGAAACGTCCCTTGCCGCCTCACTGCCAACCCGAACGTTCAGATCACTCGAATATATGAATCATGAGATTCCTCTCAAGCACAATGGGTCAGGAGCTTTTTTAAACATTCCATATTTAAGATATTTTTGCGCTGTGCAGCCAGAATGACACTGCGCCAAATCTTCACATGATGAGCAGGGAGTGCTAAATGGTTTTTTGATATATTCTCTTACAATATCAAGATACGGCGACTTTGCCCAACATTCCTGGAGAGTCCATTTGTCTAGCAAAGAATATTCATCTGTTCCAACAACATCTACGCAGTTAAGCCGCTTAAATGCATCACAGGGGGAGATGGTCAAATCTGGAGCAATGGTTAGCCGATCAACACCTGCCATACATTTTGGACTTCGGCTGGACAATAAAATGCTGTAAGGTGACCCGATACGGATTGATATGAATTTCCTTGCACGATCAATCAACTCCCTTAGTTCACGCGTTTCTTTCTTAGTTAAACAAATATTCTTTTGTCTTGTACCTCTACCCTGTGGGACAAAACGTAAAATGCTTATCCTCTTTACTCCACACTTTGATACCAATTCTGCGATAGTAGGAAGCTCAAGATAATTATTTGATACAGGCACAAAATGCACTTCTGTCACAAGACCGATTGAATTCGCGAATTGTATTGCTCCAAGAGTCCGCTGAAAACTATCGTCAGTCATGGTTATTGAATCATGCAGATCTGAGGATGCTGCATAGAGACTAAAAATGATTTTATTTAGGCCAGATGTTTTTAACCTTTTAATTGTAGCGATACTGCCTGGTATAACTCCTGAACTATATACTGTGTTATGTAAGCCAGCGTTACAACAAGTTTGAATTAATTTTTCCAGATTTTCCCAAAGCATCGGTTCGCCGCCGGAAAACGACATCCTTTTCACATTCATATGAATCGCCTGTTCAACGATACTTGCTGCTTCTTCAAATGACATTTCTGGCATACCGTCAGTGCACGACTCGCTGGAACAATGAATACACTTCAATAGACAGCGATAGGTAAGCTCAAGTTTAATCTCTTCTAATATGTATCGTTCCCCAGGATTCAATCAAATCATTCCATTTCATGCACTAAAAGGTTTCTGAACGTCTCATTAATCCCCCATTTGGGGGGATACCAATAATCAATTGGCTCACACTTGGGATTAAACTTCTGTTTAATTCTTGTTCTTGCGGAACCATTTGACTGTGGATGTGCAACTCGTGCATATTTATCTACTTCACAAAATAGATTCTGGCAATCTATCAACTGTAAGGGTCTGCCACCAAGGTCTTGAAAACTTAACCCTAACCGTTCAAATTCTTCGTTTTGTCTTTTACTAACTCGCAGAATTATTTCTGGTTCCGTGAGACCACCAAGCGATTTAAAGCACTTTTTAATTCCACTTTTAGCCCCCGGCCCCGGAACCACAAATTCCATTTCAGAGAAATTCGTTAATTCACTATAAGTTAAATCCGTAGCTAATTGATATGCTAAGAAATCTCCAATAGTTGGATAAGAACGTAATGTCTCAAATGCTGAGGACATATTAGGGGCATTAACGATTTGATCATAAGCACGGTCTTTCATCATCACTTCCAATAATTTAAGATGATTAGAATGCTTTCGAGCGTATCCAAATGTAGAATTGCCACTTGGCATAATGTACGCGGCTGAATATATTGTATTGCCGCCAAGCATTGCCTGGGAAAGCACTTGATTATATTTCTTGAACGAATAATTTCTGTAACAAACAGTCCCCAATTCACGAGTCAACATTTCCCATGTTTCAGTTTTGTTAAATAGTTTAAACAAAATTATTCTAAAAAATACTTCTTCGATTGCCGGGTCACCTTGATAGATCACTTTACGAATCAAATATTGACTAACCCGATCTGACGCACGATAAGCATTTGTAAACTTATATTCTTGTAAGATTGAATCTTGGGTCCAAGGTCCCCATGTCTTTTTTATCCGCCGGAAAAAAATTGCTTGCCGCTCAACAGCAAATCGCCAATAAGTATCGAAGACTTCTGTTGGGATGGCCGGTCCCCAAGTTCGCTTTACTGTTTCTATATCTGTTATTTCTGGAGAAGCGAGAGTATTATTCATTATGCCCTCGCATTCTGGTTTCATATTCACTAATATATCTCTCAATTCTATTTTCTAAGTCTCTCAAAGGACTTTTCTTCATTTTCCCAACCGCAGCAACACCAACAAAACAGGTCATTTCAGCCAATTCTAATCCCATTTCAGTTGCCATAAATTGACCAAGCCTGCACAAACCCAAATAGTTCCCGTAGCCACGATCAAAAATATACTCTTTAGGGTAATATCCTGTAATACACAATCCTGATGCCCCCAATCGTGAAAATCCTACTTGTTGAAGGCATGGAAATCCCCGTTGTCTTTGATCTGTGGCATCGCAAGTAGGATCATATATAGATGCCTGAAGAGCACTCCGCCGATGATTTCCTTTCATGTAGGTTTGAATTATATATTCAACCTGGTTAGTTCCATCGCCATAAGCAATGAGACGCTCAAAGTAAACACCATTGCAATTCGCTTTATCGCTATGAATTTGACTCAGGCTTCGCAGATACCTTTCATAAAGCAATCCTCTTTCCTTATTCCGATTCCAGAGCGTTATTGGAAATATTGTGTTCGCAACTGTATGACAAGATCGTAGCGAATTATCTGTTAAAATACTGTCTAATTCGTTTCGTATTTCAGAACATTCAGGGATATTCTCGTTACCCAAACCTGTTACAGTAATTGTCATAGGAGAGATTTCGGTATATTTCATAGTAGCTAAAAATGCTTTTGCCCAGGCTATTGAAAGATTTTCTTCATTAATATGTTCAGTATGACTACTCATCGTTGACCTCCGGAAAATGACGATATTGAACAAGGCCTTCAAAAAAAGGACGTGTTACCCTGATATGTGAGGCCCATTCTCCTTGTTCGTCTTGTATCCTATCAAGCCCTTGAGCAAAAGCCTTATAAATTAAGCCGGTTGTACATGTATCGACAAGCTCTATACATGACCCTTCAATAATTGACTTCTTTGGGGCAATAAGAATATCGCCCATACAAAGGTCAATAGATTTCTGCCCCCAGTATCTGTCAAATACAATAACCTCGCCTGTGTGTTCAAATCCTGTTAATTGGCTTTTAATGCTTTTAGGGGTCGCACTTGTTAACATGTCAAACTGTGGGCGGGCCATAACTCTCAAGGAGTAACACATATGCGTCAACAAAGAGTGGTATCCTGTTCCCATATACCCCGAAATAACAAATACCTGTTCTGGGGTACAATGTTTGATATCCCATCCTCTCGAAGAAAATGCTTTACAGATAGCAAGCTTCGGCATAAGAAGAAAACCGGCAAAACAATCCGCCAAAAACTCATCCGGTTCCCATTTTTTCTCTGACTTAGAGTCAAGAACCTCATCTATTCTATTCCCATGCCCAAACACATGATGACCATATTCGTGCGCACAAGTAAAGGCGACTCTTCCTCGTGGGCGACAGGAAGAAACTAATATGAGTGGTTTACCATCATTGTAGTAAAGCCCCTCCATACTCGAAATATTTTGAAAACGCACCTCAACACCACGTTGATAAATCAAATCAAAAACACAGATTGCTGAAGCAGGATTTATACCAGCATTACGCCTTTCTTGAATGGCTGATATATAAGCCTTCCGAGCTAATTCTACTTTTCTTGTCATTTCCTTCGCCCTTTCTGTGGACGCAATGCATGAAGTAAATTCAAAACCTTATCAAGATCATCATCTTTAAGCTTAGCCAATTGTCGTGCTGCAAACTGTATTCGTTCGTCGCCATTTGTGGCATCAGGAGTAGATCCCGCAAGCCATTTCATATCAACAGAATAGATTTCAGCAAGTTCAGTTAATTCACCAACCGAGACTTTTCGACGTCCAGCCTCCATCTCTGAAACAGATGGTCGGTGTAGCCCGAGAATCTTCGCAACTTGTGCTTGTGATAACCCTGCCATTTCACGAGCCATTCTTAAGCGTGAAGCTACTATGTTTCGTTCATTATCTGAAGTGGTCATAGAGACTCCTATTATTCTGAGGTGATTTCGAGAATTCTATCTGCAATTTCACCAACTGTTAATGCTCGCTTGCCATCTTTAGATGCACAGAGATTACCTACATCGCCAATACTTAGAACTTTATCAATCATAGACGCAAAGTCAACACCACTCATACTGTCGAATTCAGGAAGTTCGCCAATAGGAATTGTATTGTCGCTGATGGGAATTTTTTCGCGATCACCGATTTCTTGAATTTCTGTTAGTTTTTCAATCACGATTCTAATTACTTCATTTCGAGTCATAATTATTCTCCTTACATAATAGTAAGCTAATCTTACCATATTCCGCGCACAGGTCAACGAATAAATTCTTAAAAATTAGAAAAAAAACCAAATTTTCTGTAACCCCTTGGGGATAACTAAGGGGGATAATTAAAGCTCTCCGCTACATTTTTCTCGCGCAACCCCAATTGCTGCCATCCAACCTCCCGCCATTCCCCCTTCCAGCCGCCCCTTCACCGCAATCTCAATGTACCACTCACCATCCAACATCCAACATACATTCATCAGTGTCAACCTGTCCTGAGCAAAGCCTGCCCTGAGCATTGTCGAAGTCGCAGACGCGCCCATGGTGGGCCGGATCCGCCCCCTCAGTGCCTTTGCCCCTCTGCCCCTCTGCTCTTTAAGAATTCTCTTGACACCCAACTTCTCATGCTGTATAATATATATCTAACTAAATAGCTTAGAATCGTGAATATCGCAGATCCGCCGTCTTTTGGCGGAGTCAATAGTAGATAGTCAGTCAGGCGGGTCTCCCCATGGCTACCCAACCCCAAACTTGTGCCATAAGTATCCTCCCAAACCGCCCAAATCCCCCCAATTACCTGCTCAGCAGTTCCACTGTTCGACTGCTCAAATGCTCAACTTTCACCTTTCCCCCTCTACAACTGTCGAGAATCCTCTACAAATCGACCCTATTTTATGCAAAACGAACCCAAATTCCGAAAAAGTCAAATGAACGTAAATAAAGTATTAACAATCAATTATGAAAAAAAGGACACTTGGTGGACTGGGAAAAAACGAACCCAAACGAACCCAAACGAACCCAAACAAACCCAATCTCCCAGAGGCCCAAAATGAACGCAACCGTTTATTTTACAACGAATTACGAAAATAAGCCCCTCCGGAGCCTTCCGGAAAACAAACCCAAACAAACCCAAACAAACCCAATTCCCTCAGAGGCCAAAATGAGCGCAAACTCACTATTGACAAAGGATTACGAAAAAAACCCTATGGGGGATAAATCCAATCGAACCCAATTTCAGATGGGACGCCTACTCATTAACCGGATGTGCCATAATAACGTCCCAAAAGCCGTCAGTTCCGTTTACATGATCTCTGTGAGGCGACCGCCGCCTTCCTCCGATGGCGGCATGACCTTAACCTGCAATCCCCGCGGGTTTGGCAGCGGGCCATCGGGATCGATGCCGAGCAATTCGTACATGCTGCCGATCAGGTCCTCCGGATACACGGGACGCTGGGCTACTTCAGTACCTTTATCGTTCGAGGCCCCGACGACATGGCCGCCCTTGAACCCTCCGCCGGCAACCACGGCCGAGAAGCATTTGCCGTAGTGCGACCGGCCGCCGTTCCACGGCGGGTTCCACTGGATTTTCGGGCCTCGTCCAAACTCGCCACTCCACCATATAATCGTGCTGTCGAGCAGGCCGCGGTCGGCCAGGTCCTGCAGCAGCGTAGCCATCCCCCGGTCCATTTCCGGCAGCTTGCGGCGCATGGCCTCGAAGTGTTGTTTGTGCGTGTCCCACCCCTTGGAGTTGATGGTGACGTAGGGCACGCCGTGTTCGACCAGCCGGCGCGCCATCAGGCAGGACTGGCCAAACGTGTTACGGCCGTACTGTTCGCGGATTTCGTCTTTCTCCCCCGCAAGTTCGAACAGCTTCCTGGCGTCGCCGAACATCAGATCGTACGCATTTTCCTCGCAGCGGTCGAATTGTTCAAAGTGCGGGTTTTCCGGCATGGCCTTGCCGAGCGAATCGAGCGTATGGAGCAATTCGCGTCGGCTGCGCTGGCGCTGGTCGGAAATGCCTTTTGCCACGATCCCTTCCACCGCAAACGGGGTCCGGTTGGGATCGCCGCCGGTCGCGAACGGTTTGCATCGTGGCCCCAGAAAACCTGCTTCAGAGAAACGCCCTTGAGGCTGGGTCAACACAATATACGGCGGGACAAGCCCTTTATAGCTCTGGTCATATCCCTTGAACAGCGACACAACCGCCCCGACACAGGGATAGACCAGCCGGCCGGGTTTACGCCCGGTCTGCACCATGTAGGACGCCGTCTCATGCGAGTTAATCCCGTGCGTCATGCTGCGGATGATGGAATACTTGTCGGCCTGCTGTGCCAGCAGCGGGAGCATCTCGCCGATTTGGATGCCGTCCACATTGGTGGCGATCGGGTTCTTAAGAGGACCGCAGTAGTCGTAGCCCGCCTCCGGCTTGGGATCGAACGTGTCCAGATGGCACGGGCCGCCCCACATCCAGATCTGTATAACCGACTTGGCCCTGGGATTCAGAGGCGCGGACCGCGCCTGGCGGCTGAAAGGATCGATCAGTGCCAGTCCGGCCGCTCCAAGAAGTCCCCGTTTCAACGCTTCGCGCCGAGTCATCCCCGTTTTCACGGGGACAAGTTCACCCCTGCGAAAGCAGACGTCTGTGTTTGTTTGCTTGCTCATTTGACCGTTTCCTTGCTTAATGCCGGTATAGAAATTCCTTCGTGTTAATCAGCGCCCATGCCAGATCGTTCGCGGCCTGTTTGAGCGTTACTCCTTTGCTTTGAGAGTATTTTTGCGCGGCAGCCAGTTCGGCCTGCGTTGGAAAACGCGACAGAATGTTCAGATAGATCATGTTAATCAGCGTGCGACGGTTCCCCTTGGCGGTCCTAATCAGTCCGTTCAACCGCCGGCTGCGCTCGATCTTGTTTTGAACATGCGTTGAATTCAGCAGGTGCAAGCTTTGTGCGTCCGTAGGCTGATTGTTGCGTTCGGATTCCAGGCCGGTATCACGAGCCGGACGGCCGAACATCTCGAGGAACTGGCTGGTGATGCTGCCGTCCGCAAGCTCGATGGATCGATTTTCTTCCGGAATGAAGGTGAAAGGTTCCGGAATGGCGCTCGAATAGCTTTCCCGTGTTCCGGAAATCCAACACAGGGCATCGACCAGCACCTCCGCATCGAGCCGACGCACCGGATAATACGCGAACAGGGCCTCAGCGTCGGGATGGTCGCTGCGCGGAATCGAGGACTGCCGGTACGTGCGGGAGTTGAGAATCAGCCGGTAAAT
>Ga0114930_10003764_pt1 | contig 13112 bp, 14 predicted proteins | sample AnhtaG_FD_87300 | JGI IMG/M metagenome (GOLD analysis project Ga0114930, IMG submission 87300) | Deep subsurface microbial communities from Anholt, Denmark to uncover new lineages of life (NeLLi) - Anholt_01485 metaG | ecosystem: Environmental > Aquatic > Marine > Oceanic > Sediment | place... | reverse complement strand
TATCGTGCGCGAGACGTTCCGGATACAGCCGGCAGGATGCCAGCGGTACGGGCCTACGCGGCCATTACGGACTTTGACCACGCGGGGCACTATGCGCAATCTGCGGATGTCTCGATTGACGGGACGCGGTCAAGCATGGTATATCTTAATACGAGGAGCAGTACTTGATTTCGAGGCATTTCATTCGGTTCTGGTGCGTTGCGGTGCTGTGCGCGGCCGTCGTGGCGGCGAGCAGCGCGCCGCCGGTCCTTTCGAGCGACGTGAACGGGGATCGCCGCGTCGATGTGCGCGATATCCAGCGGATCATCGCGGGCGTCCTGACCCCGGAATCGGGTGCGGCGGGCGACGTCAACGGCGACGGCCGAATCGATGTACTGGACTTGCACCAGGCCCTGTGCCACGCCAGCCGGCCCCCGGGCCCGGGCGACCGCCTGCCTGAAGACCCGGCGCCGGACGGCTGCTGTTTCTCCTACCAATCGGTCTGGGCAGCGGCGGTCGAAGCGCGACTGGACGAGACGTTTGCGGACACCACAGCGGCGGCGCTGCCGCGGGTGAGCCACGCGGACCGGACGCCGATGCCCGCGAAGACCGGCCGCTATCTTCTCCAACTCACGCCGAACGCGCCTCCGCACGCCTAACCCACCTATTGCGGCGTGCTGAGCCATCCGCTCCGGACATGGCGCGCCGCCCGACCCCATGACTCATAGTGCCGGGCGCCCTGTACTCGCCCGTGCCCGGCCTGCGCGTCCTGTGTGAGGCAAAGAAATGAAAAGAACCAAGGAGAAATCGAATGAAACAGAATAGCCATTGCTCGATTCGTCGGTGTGTGATTGGTGTAACGGCGTGTGCGCTGCTGCTGTCGATGGTCGTCGGCCCGTCGTGGGGCGACTCGGTGACCATTGCCCCGTCCATGATCATCCTGAATGTCAAAGGACAATGCGACAGCATCCAGGCGACGATCCGTCAGGCGATGCCGAGCGGATACACGCTCACCGACTTCGAGGTGAACCTGTGGATGGACGGTACGGTCGTGGCGCAGGCCTATGCGCTGCGCTATTGCTATGTGGACGACAACTTCCTGGCGAGCTTCGACCGTGAGGAGGTCCAGAGCAATCCGGTGGTGGTCGGTCTGGCCGGCACCGTGGTATCGGCCACGATCGAGGGCTGGTACACGGCCGTAGCCGCGGACGGCGAGACCACGATCACGCGGCCGTTCTTGGGCAGCGACCTCGTCGAGATCCGCGACCCGGGCCGCAAGTAACCCGGTAGTACCAGGCAGGCGGTGGGGGGACGGCAACGCCCTCCCGCCGCCTGCCCTTTTTGGGGCGCGTCGCGGCCCTGTGCTATCCTTGACGCTCCTTCAGCGCGGAGCGTCGCATGTCGTCCGGGGTCGCCGCAACACACGCCAGCCATCACCGTGCCGCCGCAGGCAAGCACCTGCGCGAGGCGGGCACGTCGCTGATCTTCTGTGGGCCGGCCGTGGTGTTGTATGCCGGGTTCATGGTGTTGCCGGCCATCCTCGGATTCGCCTACAGCCTGACGGATTGGTCGGGCTGGAACATGAGCCCGGACTTCATCGGCCTCGAGAACTTCCGCGAACTGCTCAGGGATGCGCGCTTTTTCGACGCCCTCCGCTTCACCCTGTTCGAGACCGTCCTGATCGTGGCGTTTTTCACCTTCGGCTCGATGGCGCTGGCCGTTATCCTGGATCGGCTGCGCGTCATGAAGGGCCTGATTCGCGGCCTGTTCTTCTATCCCTACATCCTGAGCATTCTGGTGAGCGCGCTGCTGTTCCAGTACCTGGCCAACTACCGCGAGGGCGCCGTCAACACGTTGCTCCGCGCGGTCTTCGGCGAAAACACCGCCCTCGCGCAAGACTGGATGGGCGACCCGGTGCTCGTCCCGTACTTCATCTTTGCGCTGGTGGCGTGGAACGGCCTCGGATTCTTCACGACGCTCTACCTGGCCAACCTTCAGACCATCCCGACGGAGCTGTACGAGGCGGCCCGGATCGACGGTGCGGGCGCGCTGTCGGTGTTTCGTCGCATCCAGTTCCCGATGCTGTTGCCCACGCTGACCACGAACTCGGTGCTCGCGCTGATCACGGGCATCAACCTTTTCCCGCAGATCGTGGTCACCACCAAGGGCGGCCCCGGCTACCGCACCTTCACGGTCGGCTACTACATCTACCACCTCGGCGTGCTCAGCAACCGCCAGGGCTATGCCGCGGCCGTGTCGTTCGTGACGTTCCTGGCGCTGGTGGGCGTGGCCGCCTTCCAGGTGACGCTGCTGCGCCGACGACAAACGACGTTTTGAGGGAAGCCATGCTGCAAAGCGGCAACAGACGACGACGGCTGCCGTTGCCCGAGATCGGCCTGCTCGTGCTGGGCCTGCTGTTCGTATCGCCGTGTCTGCTGGCCGTGTTGAACGCGTTCAAGACCCGCCAGGAGATCATCCTGGCCCCCTTGGCCCTGCCGAAGACGCTGACGCTCGAGAACTACGCCTACCTGTTCACGGGCGTCCGGCTGGCGCGCCCCATGCTCAACAGCTTCCTGATGTGCGTCGCCGTCATTGCCGCCCTCATCGCCACGGCGCCGATGGCGGCCTACTCGATCGTCCGCAGGCGCACCGCCACCGGCAAGGCGCTCCAGGTCTTCTTCCTGGCCGGGCTGACCATCCCGTTCCAGGTCATCATGATCCCCCTGTTGCAGCAATTCCGCATGCTCCACGTCCAGTTCACCTACTTCGCCCTACTCGTCCACTACGTCTCGTGGGGGCTCCCGCTGTGCATCTTCATCTACAGCGGGTTCATGGGCACCATCCCGAAAGAGCTCGAGGAGTCCGCCGCCATCGACGGCTGCGGCCCCGTGGGCACGTTCTGGCGCATCATCTTCCCCCTGCTCGTGCCGTGCACGGTGACCGTCATCATCTTCTGGGGCCTGTGGATCTGGAACGACTTCATGCAGGCCTTCATCATCATGGGCACGTCCCGCGGCCAACTCGTGTTTGTGCAGCTCTGGCGGTTCCTGTCGGACAAGTACGTCAAGAACTGGAACTACATCTTCGCCGGCGTGGTGGTCCTGTCGGCGCCCGTCACGCTGCTGTACCTGAGCATGCAGCGCCGCTTCATCAAGGGCCTCACCGCCGGCGCAATCAAGTGAGCCCCGTTCGTTCGCGGGCCGAGACATGACAAAGGCCTCCATCAACCGGCGACCGCGGATGAGACCAGGAGGCGGGGATACGGAGAGGGAGATGAAGACGAAGATGGAGATGAAGATGAAGAGGGGGAGGGGGTATAATCGCTGGGTTGAGTCGGCCATGGGGCGGCGAGGCGATGAGACAGCGTCACAAGATCGCGGTGGTGGTGAATCCTTACTCGGGGAACGGCAAGACCGCGCGGCAGTGGCCCCGAATCGGGAACATGATCGAGGACCTGATCGGGGAGTACACGTTCCTCAAGACCCACCACCCCGGGCACGCGACGGACCTGGTGCGCCAGGCCCTGCGCGAGGGCTATGACCGCATCATCAGCGTGGGCGGCGACGGCACCCACCACGAGGTCCTCAACGGCTTCTTCGACGGGCTCCTGCCGATCAACCCGCGGGCCGCCATGGCCATCATGCCGATGGGCACGGGCTCGGACCTGGCCCGTACCCTCCACATGCCCCGCGGCCTGAACGCGGTGCCCCATCTCGTCAGCGACCGCGTCGTCGCCGCGGACCTGGGACGGGTCACGTTCAGCCTGCGCGACGGCGGCCAGCATTTCCTCTACTTCATCAACACGTGCCACATCGGCATGGGCGGCTCCGTGGTGGACTGCGTCAACCGCCGCTTCAAGAAGTACGGTGGATTCCTCAGCTACTTCTTTGGGGTCCTCTCGACGCTGCTCACGTTCAAGAACCCGTATCTCGAACTCGAGATCGACGGCGTTCACGTCGACCAGGTCTGCCGCGACGTCATCATCGCCAACGGGCAGTATGACGGCGGCGGGATGCACGTGGCGCCCAACGCCCAGATCGACAACGGGCTGTTCGACGTATACGTGATCGGCGATACCAGCCGGCTCTTCTCCCTCACGCACGTCTCCAAGGTCTACAAAGGCCGCCTGCTCGAGCATCCCGAGCACGTACGCTTCTTCCGCGCGGCGCGCGTCACCGCCCGCGCCGACCGCGAGGTGCTGCTCAACCTCGACGGCGAACAGCCCGGATGCCTCCCCGCCGCCATCGAGATCGTGCCCAAGGCCCTCAATGTCGTGACGGCCAGCTTCGAGCACGAACCGATTCGCGCCGAGCAGGAAGAAGATGCGGACGCCCCCGGCAAGCAGCTCGAGATCGCGGAACCTCCGCCGGAGCCCCAACCGGCCGAACCCACGCCATCGCCGGACGAGGTCCCCGAGGAGGAGCCGGTCCCTGAGCCCTCCGCCCGACGACTGGCGTGGGCCTTTCCCAGACGATAACGGCGCAATCCTGGAAGCAGTCCGCGTCATCGAGGAAGTGGTGCCCGACGCGAGGAGTATCTCCACAAGGACCACCTGCCCGCGTTTCACTGACCTCCAGGCGGCGCCAGGAGTTGCTCCAGAAAGTCGCGGGCCCTGGGATAGACTGCCGGGTCTCTGGACGCACGGGGGCCCGCCACGTTGAGCACCTTGACCTGGTGACACGCGATCCACGCCGCCCCTTCCTCGGGGTCCCCGCCCTGGGTCAGGTCGATCACGAGGCAGGGCTTGTCGTGCACGCGCGCCATAGCCGCCGTGAATTCCGTGCCGCCGGCCAAGGCGCCCCAGGCCAGGATGAGGGTCCCGTCCGAATCGCGTACGTTGAATTCGGTGCGCTCCTCGTAGACGGCGTTGGGCGTTTCGCGGAGCGGGTAGGTCCGCGGGATGCGTCCGTCCTCGGCGAGGCGGCCCTTGGGACACCACCCGCCGCACGGGATGCCGTGGGCGATGGCGACGTCCAGCGCCGCCCGGTCGACGCCGGTCTGCCCGCCCGAGACGACGCGCTCGATCATCGGCACGACGCCATCCGCGCCGCACGGCCCCGGCGCCGCGGCCGCGGGAACCGGCGCCGTACGGGTGTCTCGTTGCGCAGACCGGCCGCCGAGGCCCTTTGGTCCTGGCCTCTCCCCGGCCTCAACAGGCGGCCTCACAACCGAGGACGTCGAGGGCGTCGGGCGTCACGTTGCGGATCCCGGGGTAGCGCTCCTGGATGGCGAAGGTCTCGACGTAGGAATCATTGACCACCACGCACCGCTGGACCTGCAAGCCATGGTCCGCCAGGAGACGCCCCAACTCGTCCACCTTGTTCTCGCTGGTCCGCACGTCCACGAAGAACCGAGGAATCTGGTGCTGTTCCATGGCCGTCTCGACGTCCGGGTTCTTCGTCACAAGGAACTGCCGGACCGCCCGGTTGTGCAGGTCATACAGGCACGCCATGGCCTTGGGATCGGGTTTCCCGTCTCTGCGGATGATGGTGTCATCCCAGTCCCACACGACGCTGTCAAAAGGCGCCATTGCCGCGTGGTTTGCCAGGCTTCGATTCAGCAGCACCCCCGACCGGGGTCTGGGAACGCGGACGTCCTGCCCCGTGTAGAGGAAGAAGGCCATGAGCGGGATGTTGACGCCCATCAAGCGCGTCAGCGTCATGCTGCCGGCTACCCGAGCGTTGACCTCGAGAAGCACGGGATCGCCTTGCGCGTTCCGCTTGAACTGTGCGAACCAGATGCCTTCGATGCGCAAGATATCCGCGATGGCCGCCACGTGTGCCGCAATGCGCGGCTCATCCACGGCCCGCGTACCCAGCGAGATGCCCCGTCCGATCCGGCCACGCTCGCGCACACCGGCAAACAGCAGGCGGCCTTGGCGGTCGCTGACGCAGTCGACGGTGTACTCATCTCCCGGAAGATGCTCGCAGAGCAGGAGATCGCGCTGTGCGGCAACCCGCAGCTCATCTCGCGTGCGCACGGCCATCGAGCCGCGGGAGCCGCCGGCCTGGTCGGGTTTGGCGAACACAGGCAGCGGCGCGGTCTCTGCGTCGTACAGCCGCGGCACGGGCACCGTCGGGCCCAGTCGCTCGTAGGTGGCGCGTTTGGACAACAGCAGCTCAGCGATTTCGACCCGGGGCGTGACGAAGGTGACGCCAGGCACTTGCCACCGTGAGAACATCGCGACGAAGACGTCCATGGTCGGGAAGACGACCGCGATGCCGTGCTTCCGAAGGACCTCCTTGAAAGCCTCCTCGAAGCCGGGCTCGTGGATCCCGGGGCAAGGAACGTAGTTCTGGAGGAGATGCCGGGCCGGGTCGAAGTCGAGGTTGTAGCTGCTTCCGCCGAAGAGATCGATCTTGTTGCTCTTGCCGAGGGCGCGGATGGCTTCGAGGCCGGGTTCGTTGCAGGCCGGGAACACGAATACGTTCACGGGCGCCTCACTCGCCGGCCTCTTGAACGCTGAGGCAGGGCTTGTTGTGCACGGCGGGCGTCACTCCAGGAGTTCCTTCACCACGTAGTAGGGCTTGTTCTGCACCTCGACGAAGATGCGGCCGACGTACTCGCACATCAGCCCGGTAGCGATCAACTGCACGCCCGCGATGAGGAAGAACAGCGCCGTGACCGTGGCCAGCGAGCTGGCCAGCGGGTCGTAGTTCACGTCCACAATCCGCAGCGTCAGAATCAACGCGCCCATGCCGAAGCCGATCAGGGAAAACAGCCAGCCGACCATCCCCACGACCTTGATGGGCACCGTCGAGATGCTCGCCAGCATGTCGAAATTCAACCGCAGCAAGCTGAACAGGTTGTACTTGCCCCGGCCCCCGGCCCGTTTGTGATGCTCGACTTTCACCTCGGCCATGTTGGCCCCCAGCCAGACCACCTCGGCCGGCACATAGCGAGCGTGGTGGCCGAACTCCACCATCCGATCGATGACCTCGCGCCGGAACACCTTCAGCCCGCAGCCGAGGTCGCGAAGGCGGGCCCCCATGAGCAACGACACCACCGCGTTGAAGGCCTTCGAAGGAACCTTGCGTAAGATCGAGTCCTGCCGTTCTTCGCGCCAGCCCTGAACCACGTCGTACCCTTCTTCGAGTTTCTCAATGAGCTTGACCAACTCCTCCGGGGGATTCTGGAGGTCGGCATCGAGCGAAGCGACAATCTGGCCGCGGACGTGGGCAAACCCGGCGTAGAGGGCGGGCGTCTGGCCGAAATTGCGCACAAGACTGACCACACGCAGGCGCCGGTCGCCGGCGTGGAGCTCTCGCAGGACCTCGAGGCTGCCGTCCGTGCTGCCATCGTTTACCATGACCACCTCAAAGCGCCGACCGAACGCCTCGAGCACGGCCACGGTCCGCGAGAACAGCTCCCTGAGGTTCGATGCCTCGTTGTAGACGGGGATAACAACCGAGATCTCGGGCTCGCCGTTGGCCATAGCTCCTCTCCACCACGAGCGACTCATTGCAAGGGTAGTACATGGGGGCCTGCGAGTCAACGCGGTCGCCCGATGCCGTCTTGAGGCGGGGGCCGATTGATCCCCCCGTTGGAAGCGGGTAGACCCCCGTGTAGTCAAACATGGGCACGCAATCACAGGACAGGGCCGTGGCGGCAGGCGATTCGGGAAGAGCGCCTTGTGTCGCGTGCGGGGGGGATCTCGCCTTCTTCGGGAGACGAGAAGGCTACGCCTACCATCGGTGCCGCACTTGCGGCACCCTTCAGTTGGTCCCCATGCCCACGCAAGCAGCCTTGGAGGAAGCCTACGCCAAAACCTACGCCTCGTCCGGCCACATGGAAGGAGACCCCATCCGTAACGTCGTTGTGCGGCGGACGTGTTTAGAGTGCGTGGTGGCGGCCCTCGAAGAGCACGGAGCCGCCGGGCGGGTCTTCGAGGCGGGGGCCGGGTGGGGCGGGATTGCCGAGCTGCTGTCCACGCGCGGCTTCCAGTATGAGGGCATTGAACCCAATGAGCAGATGGCCGCCCACTGCCGCTCGAAGGGCCTACCGGTAACGTGCGCCAGCTTCGCCGACTGGTGCGGCTCCGGCTTCGATGCGATCGTGATGTGTGCGGTGTTTGAACATTCCCCTGACCCCGAGGCTTGGCTCGACCGCATCCGGAACGGTCTTCGGCCGGGCGGCCTGTTCGTGAGCCTTCAGCCGACCGCCCCCTTCGCGACGCTGGGCGCGCGCCTGTGCCGTCTCGGCAGCACGCGGCCGCCCTTGCCGCGCCTGCACGAGGCATTCTGCCCGCCCTGGCACGCGGTGCTGTTCTCCTTGGCGGGCATGGAGAAGCTGGCCAGCCAATCCGGCATGGAACTGGTCGAGGTCCGGCCGGCCCGTCAAGGCCGTGCGGGCGGGTTGACCGGGTTGGCCCAAGTGACTCTTGAGCTCGTGAACCGGGCCGGCTGGCGCTTGGCGAAGCGGGTCTGGCCCTTGCTGCCCTGCCACGTGTTTGTGTTCCGAAAAACCCCGTAACGCTCTCGGCGTCTACGGCTGCGGATCCACAAATCGGACCACCACGTCGCGCTCCACGGCGCGCCGGGTCTCCAGGGCGCGGCCGGCGTATTGCCTGGTCGTGATCTGGTCCATGAACGCCCCCATGAGGCCCTCGTATTGCACGCGAACCCGGGCCAGCGAATCGGTGTAGAACAGCGCCTCGACCTCGCCCCCGCCACTGGCCTCGCCCAGGGCCGCCAGCAGGAGATCGAAGCGCTCGCGCCGGCCGGGCGTCTCGACCGTCAGCAGCACCCCCCCAGGGTCGCCGCCGCCCAAGGCGGCCAGCGTGGCGTACAGCTTCAGGTCCGCCGCGAGCTTGGCGCACGCGTCCTCGATGGCGAGGCGTCCGCCTTCAAGCGGGTCAACGCTGTGGACCACGGCCTCCTGGGACAGGGCCTCGATCAGCTTGCCGTCCGTGCATCGCAGGACATGGACGTCGATGCTGGCCTCGTTGGCGAAAACGTTCCCCCCTGCGGGCTCAGGGCCTTCGGTGCTGGTGGCCACGCCCACAACGGCGACCTCGGCAAAACAATGCCGGGCCAGGTGCTGCGCGGGTTCGACGCCCCCTTGGACCATCTCGAGCAACTCCCGCGCCGGGTAGCAGGCGCGGGCCACGTCACTGCCCGTCACGGTCAGGCGGGCCAATCGCAGCGCCTTGACCACGGCGGTCTCGGCCACGCCCGGTTCGTCCACCCGGAGGGCGGCATCGCTGCCGATGCGCTCGGCAAGCAGGACAAGCACCGTGGGCGGCCGGGCCAGGTGTGGCAGGATGAGCCGGGCGGCCTCGCGCAGCAACGCCTTGCGCTTCACGAAGCTCTCGACCTCGACCTCGACGCCGTCGCTTGTAGCGTCGTAGCGGATAAGCTGCGTCGACCGGATGTAGCCCGCGGCGTTGTCCACGATGGGATTCAGCAACGACAGGTGCCGCAGGCCCACAGCGGCCTCGGCGAGCTGGCGCACCGCCGCGCGCTCGGCAGCGGCCACGGCCGCTTGGCGCGCCCCGACGCCCGACCCGGGCGCCGTGCCCTCGATGCGGACCTTGACAAACTCGTCCTCGTCGGCGGCGCACGGCAAAAGGCATACGGCCAGCGCCAGGCCCGCGATGGCCCTCGCCACACCAGGGGCAAGAGGGCAACGACGTACGTGTTGAATGACGTCCGTCATGATTGGGACGTTCAGCTCCGTCGCGACAGGAGCAGCATGCGGGCCAGTTGGGCTATGGCCATGGTGGCGGCGGCCACGTAGGTCATGGCCGCGGCCGTGAGAACCGCGCGCGCCCCCTTCATCTCGTCGGCATCGAGATACTGGCTGCTGGCCAGCGCCCGGAGCGCGCGGCGGCTCGCGTTGAACTCGACGGGGAGCGTAATCACCGTGAAGGCGACCGCCAGCGCGAACAGCAAGATCCCCGCCTGGATCAACATCGGCGTCCGCAGGATCAGACCAAAAAAGAACAACGGGAACGCCAGCGTCGAGCCGATGTTGCACGCCGGATAGATCACGTTGCGCACGGCCAGCGGCGCATACGCACGCGCGTGCTGAATCGCGTGGCCCACTTCGTGCGCCGCGATCCCCAGCGCGGCCACGTTCGTCCCGTAATACACGTCCTGCGACAGCCGCAGCGTCCGCGAACGCGGGTCATAATGGTCCAACATGCGGCCAGGAATGGCCGTCAGCGCGCACGCAGGCTGACCCGCATACGCCTCCGGGTTGCTCGTGAGCGGAATGCGCTCCTCCCGCAGAATGAGCTTGGCGACGTCCGCCCCGGTCAGCCCCGACCGCACCGGCATCCGGCTGTATTTCGCATAGGTGGACCGGACCTTGGCCTGAGCCCAAAGCGCCAAGAGCAACGGGGGAATCAGCAACAGCATGGACGGGCCGAAGTAGAACATCACTCCTGTTTCCTTTCCGCCGGCCTTCGCATCGTGCACCCGCCGTTGAAGGTGGCCCCCTCTTCAATGACGAGTGTCCGGGCGTGAATGTCGCCCTCGATCCGCCCGCTTGCCACCAGGCGCAGGACGCCGCCCGTGGTCACGCTCCCGAAAGCCTGCCCCGCCACCGTGATCCGCTTCCCGGCCATCGCGTCCGCGTTCAGCCGCCCGCTGCGTCCCAGATCGATCTCGTTCGAGCACTCCATCGTGCCTTCCACCAGGCCCTCGACCTTGCACGAAACCGCCCGAACGTTCCCCGTCACCAGCGCCGTCGCCCCGAGGTGGAGCCGCCCGTCCACGTTCACGTCCCCTTCGACCCGGCCCGAGATCTCGGTCTCCGAACCGCTGGTCATCGACCCCGAGATGATGACGCCTTCGGGCACGATCATGCGGCGAGGCGACACCTTCTTGGCCCGCCGGATCGCCAGGTCGTCGGCCGTCGCTTCAGGGCTTGCGCCCGGCCCCTCCTGAACGCTGAGCGGACCGTCGTCACCCCGGCTGCCCTGCAGGGCATCCTGGAACGCGGCATTCACCCGGCCGAAAAACGAGGTCTTCTTGGATGCCCGCTCGAGTCCAGCGTAGGAGTCCGGCCCATCGGCCTCGGACGGGCCGTCGAGGTCCAGGTCAAGCCGTTTGCGGCGCGGCTTCGGTGGGTCCCCCATGCTGTTCGCTAGACGTATCCCAGGCGGTTTGCGATGTCGGCGATACATGTCGACACCCTCAGCTTCGGCTTGCTTACCACAAACGGTATCCCCGAGTTTACCGTTTCCGACACGTAGTTATCAAAATGGATGTGGCCCAGATGCTGCGGGTCGATCCGCAGATACTGGCGCGCGTACTTGGCCAGGATGTTCGACGCGATCTGCGCCTCGTACGCATTGTGGGCCTTGTTGACCACGATCCGCGGCCGGATCGCCTGGGCCAACGCCACCAGTTCCCCGCAGATGTCGTCTTTGGCCTGCGGCTCGAGCGTATCGCTTGCCCGAATGCATGCAATGAAGTCGTCGAGGGTCTCATTGCGCTTCAGCAGTTGCCCCACATCGCGCGAACCGTAGAAGCGCTCAATCCGACGGAACAGCGCCGCCCGCAGAAACTTGAACGCGTTGTCAATGCTGGTCTTCTGCGGGGTGATCACCAGTATCCCGTTCGTGTCCGTCATCAGGAACAAGTCAAGCGTGTTGAAATGCGCGCCCGCGTCCAGGTCGACCATGATCAGATCCGCGTCCAGCTTGCGCAGTTCACGGATAAACGCCGCTTTCTGCTGGTACCTCGGGTTGGCCACGTCCAGCAGCCCGGTCGTCCCGGGGATCAGACGCAGGTTGTCGTATGGGGTGTCGCACACCACCGAGCGGATGTCCTTGGCCCCCTGTTGGTGAAAAAAGTCGTCCAGCGTGCACTCCACGTGCACACCCAGGATGGTCTCGACGTTCGAGCAGCTCAGGTCGGCGTCCACCAGCACCACCCGCCAGCCTTTTCGCGCGATCTCGACCGACATGTTCACCGAGAAACACGTCTTACCCACGCCCCCCTTGCCGCCGCCCACGACGATGATCTCCGGCCTGTCCCGCTTGGGACCGTTCTCGGCGCGTAGGTACACGGCACACTTCTCCGCTCGGCCTGGGACCCGCCTTCGCAACCCCTGTCAATTCTGCGAAAGTACCACGCCGCCCGCGAAAAAGTCAACTCCGCACTACTGATCCTGTCCCCCTGACCACTTCATCTTCAGGCTCCTCGAGGGCGCTGGATGTACGTAGTCAAGCGTAGGGCGCGCAGGCTGGTTGAGAAGCAACGCCACGGCCGTAGGCTTGGGCGCGCATGGGCCAGCCGTGGGTTTGGTTTCCGGGTTCTCACAGCTCAGGCGAGTCGATGGTGGCAGGTTGCGTTCGAGGCGATTGAGCGCGATGTGGGGAACTCTCGGGCATGGCTCGTCACGCCATATCTTGCGGTCGCGGGGGGAGGGCCATGAAGGTGCAACTAGTGACGCTGGCGGAGCTTGACGAGCGGTTCGAGCGGCTCCTGGGGGCCGTAGAGACGGTGGGCCTGCGGCTGTCAGGTGTGTCCGGAGACGGCCGGGTGCAGGAGTACTTCACGCGTGAGGAGGCGGCGGAGTACTTGCGAATGAGCGTTGCGAAGCTAGACCAGTTGGCGGCGCGTGGTGAGGTGCGGCGTGCGAAGTTAGGTGACGCTCGAAAGTCGAGTGTGCTGTTTCGGAGGGGTGACCTCGATACTTTTGTCGAGGGATGTCTTGTTCAAGGGGGCTATATAGGTGCGCATAATTAAAAGGGAATAGTGTTCACGAAAAAGGACGAAGATAACCCGTGATCTGTTGGGGACTCCGCTGGATACTTCGGAATACACGGGTTAGGGTGTTCATGAGTCTTGTCTCATCGACGAAGTATCTGTTGTGTGTGCCCGTGACGCGGGTATGGTGCCAAAGCCGCTCGGTTGCGTTGAACTCGGGCGAGTACGGCGGCAGATTATGCACCTCCCACCATGAGCGGTTCGCGTTGAACCACGTCCATACCTGCTGGTCTTTGTGATAGGACGCATTGTCCTGGATGTAGATGATCGGCTGCGGGAAATAGCGTCGTGCAATCTGTTCCAGATAGTCAAGATAGGTTTCGGCATTGAACACGGTGTCTCGGTGGTACAAGAATCGAGCAGTGTACACCTCGACACACCCGAAGATCTTGATGCTTTTGCGAGCTCCAG
>Ga0114930_10003761_pt1 | contig 13116 bp, 12 predicted proteins | sample AnhtaG_FD_87300 | JGI IMG/M metagenome (GOLD analysis project Ga0114930, IMG submission 87300) | Deep subsurface microbial communities from Anholt, Denmark to uncover new lineages of life (NeLLi) - Anholt_01485 metaG | ecosystem: Environmental > Aquatic > Marine > Oceanic > Sediment | place... | reverse complement strand
GTGGGAAGCCTCGATGCCGTCGTGGAAGAGCTCGACGAGCATCCCACAGCGGACGTGGTCATACTGCAACTGGGATTCGACATCATTTTGGGCAAGTGGAAACCGATAGGGGCCTTTGACCCCCCGATTTCCCCCGAAGACTACGAAGTGTGGGAACAGGCCGTCTGGGATGAAGCGATGTACGGGGCGGACGGGGAGCACGGACTGAAGCTGATTGTTGATACGATCCTGGCCGTGAGACCCGATGTCAAGTTGCTCTATTCGTCATACGACTACATTGGTTGGCTCGAAAGCGATTGGGACATGGACACCGTGCACCGCTACAACGTGGGCATGGAACGGTTTTTCGGCGCGGTGATTGATTTCGTCGCCGCCAACTACTCGAGTCCGCCCCGGGTCTTCGTTGTAAACAACCTGGGCTTGATGCAGTACACCTTTGGCTACCCGGGGCCGGATCCGGGGTCCATTCCGGACTACTTCTGGCCGGTCCCCGGGACGCCCCACGATTTCCGTTTCGACCCCGGTCCGGCCCCTGCTCCGGGAGATCCGCCGCTCTATCCCGGCAACGAGGCAAGCGGTTATGAGCCCCTGGCCGGCGGCGCCCCCGAGTTCAGGATCAGCCCCTACGCAGGCCAAATGGATCCCCCCGTGAGTGGGTGGGTCCACCTCAGCATCGACGGCTACACGACCGTCGCCGAGCATTGCATTGACGAGTACATCGCCGACTGGCTCGATTGGCCCAAGGTATATGCCGTGCAACGCTCGACAATGCACCCGCTCAACCCGCTCGAGATCTTGGATCCCACCGGTGAACCCCAAGTGTCCTTCCAGGTCTCCTTCAGCGAGCCCGTCACCGGCGTAGATGAACTCGATTTCGAGCCCCTCATGCACCAAGGTCTGGCCAACGCCTCTATCGAAGACGTCATCGCGGGCAAACAGGCCACCACCTACACGGTCCTCGTAAACACCGGCGCCGGAAACGGCGCCCTCGGACTCGCCGTCATCGACAACGAGTCGATCATGGACCTCGCGGGGAATCCACTGGGCGGTCCCGGCCCCAACAACGGTGACTTTGCCTACGGGACGCCCTACCACATTGATAGAGAGGTCGGTTTGCCCCTCGCAACCTGGCCCGTTGCCGCGGCCATGCTTGCACTCGCCGCATACCTCCTGCGACGACCCTAGCCCGCTCTTCTCCCGCGTAGCGCGTCAGGGCGAACCGGCCGCGGCTTGCACCGTAACCCACACCGGGCTCGACCACGCCATCTGCGTGTCCTCTTGGACTACGCGGGCGTAGTACCAGGACACGCCGGGGGGCGGGCCGGGGTCTTCGAGGACGAAGCTGGCGGTGGGACCGTCGCCTTCGGCCTGGTAGACGGGCTGGCCGTTGCGGATGATCTGGACGTGGCGGATGGGGGCGCAGGCAATGGCGCGGCATAGAATCGGGACCGGCCCTTTGTCCGCCGGCCAGGCGACCTCGGAGCCCATGGGGCGGTCGGCGACACGGAAGTTGAGTATGATCTTGGGGCCGCTCGTGCCGTAGACGCGGCGTTCCCGGAAGGCCTCCCAGATGGCCTCCCGGGTCAGTTCCGGGGCGTAGACGCCGAGCAGTCCGCCCGTGAAGGTCCCGACGGTGCACTGGCCGGGGTGGCCGTCGTGGGTGTCGCCGCTACCCATGATGCCCAGCCGGTAGCCGCGCCCGAGCGCGTCGCGGACGAACGCCCCGCGCACGGGTCGGTAGATGGTGGCCTCGCCGCCGTAGAACTCGCTGCAGCCGTGGATCGAGCAGATCTCGACTAACCATTCCTTGGGGCCGGGGGGGATGGTCCAATCGGTGCGGATCGGGCCGCCGCCCACGTGGTGGGCGATCGTCATGGCCTCGTGGGGTTGCAGCAGATCCCACAGCTCCTGGGGCGTGTCGCTGTCCGGATCGATCGAGCGGAACACCGGGCCGTCGCCATCGCGGTAGTAGACGTTTCGGTGGCCGTAGGTCCAGTTGGTCCACTCGAATGCGACGAACGTGACGAAGCGGCCGGGTTCGTTGGCCTGGTTCGCCGCCCGTTTGAGGCGCTTCCACACGGCGCCTTCGATCGGGATCGTGCCGTAGTCCGCGTGGTCCGTGAGCGCGGCCACGTCGAGCCCCGAGACCTGCCGGGCGTAGCGGTAGTAGTCCTCGGGGGTGCCGGTGCCGTCGGACAGGCGGGAGTGGCCGTGGATGTCCCCGAAGTACAGGTTCAGGCGCGGCGTGCCCGGTTGGCACAAGGTGACGTTGCTGCGCCCTTCGAGCCCCGAGGGTCCTTTCAGATCAAAGAAGTACACCCCCTCTTCCTTGGGCGTGAAGCGAACCGAGACCGACCCCTTGTCCGCGGCGACCTCCGGCGTGTCCGCGTCCAGCGGCTTGCCGTCGCGAGACGCCTTCAGGACGTACATGCCGCCCGGCAGGTGGGCCCAGTTCCCCAGCGCGTCGACCGCGGCCGCGGTGACCTCGATGGGGTCGCCCGGCGGCACAATCGACGGGGCGTTGACCAGCAGGCGCTGCGCCTCCCTCGGCAGAATGGTGAGGGTCGGGGGCTGGGCAATGCAGGCGGCGTGCCCGTCGCCGTCCGCGTCAACGAAGACCTGGAACAACTCCTCCGCCTCGGCGAACTTGTCGACCCGCGCGTTGCCATAGCGAAACGTGATCGTGTCGTTGGGTTCGAGGCGGCGCTCTCTCGAAAAAGCCAGCACCCGATTCAGCGGCAGCGCGGTCACCTCGAACGACGGGTCGTCAAACGAGGTCGCGGTCTGGACGTACCCCGGGGCCTCGGGGGCCTCCGTTTGCGGCTCGGTCCACCCCCACCACGGCGAGACCTGGAGCAGGACGTAGCCGCCGGCGACGACGCCCGCTTCACCGACTGTAAACGTGATGGCAAAGTCGCCGCGCGAGCCGATCAGGACCGGCCCCGACGGGTGCAGCGTGGCCGTCCCCTGGCCGTCCACAGCCGAAGGCTTCACGTCCAAGTACGGGACCACCTTGGGGACGAATTCGGCGGGCAAAGGCGTGCCTGGTGCGTCTGACGCGGCCACGGCGGACGCGGCTAGAACGAACACCGCGACGGAGCCCAGGCTCGCGAAAACAGCGCGCGCCAAGAGGCTTCTTGAGCCACGGCGATTGGGCGGGCCGAGAAACGGCTCTGTGCGGCGTACGCGCATTCACTTCAACGGTGCAGGAAATCGCCGCTAGGAAGAAGCGGCGGGTGTCCTGGACTCGATGGCATTCGCAGGCTCAGCGGGGCTGTCCTGGCCGCAAAGCCAGAGCGCGTCCGCGCAGAAATCGATCTCCTTGGGCCACTGGATGTAGCGCCCGCCCTCGCCGATGGCGACCTGCGCGAAGAAGTCCGGGGACGCCAGTGAAGCGAACACGCCACCGCGCGCGATGATAGGACGGAAGTCTACCATCGTGATCGTGGCGTCGGCGAAGGTGATCCGCAAGCGATGGTCTGGCCGGACCTCGAGCTTCGTAACCACTTTGAGTGTTGTGTCAGTGTCGGTCATTCCAAGGGCTCAATCCTGCGCGGCTGTTGCCCCGCTCGGCAGCGATTCCAGTTCTCGGTCAGTTCCTCCAGGTGGGCGCCAGCCCATTCGAGAACGAGCGACCGAACCCGATTGGGGCTCCTGCCGGCCAGGACTTGCAGCGGCGAAACGCCCACCACTAGTTCATATTCATTATACACGGCGTGGAAATGCGCGGGGAAGTGGTCGTCATAGAACATGCGGATGACGATACCGTAGAAACGGGAGATGGTCGGCATGCTTCTGCTCGTCTTCCCGGCCCCTATGTCTCGATCCCGAGCGCGATCTCGAGCACGTCCTTCATGTGGGTGACAAAATGGAAGGTGGTCTTGTCTTTGATGGATTGGGGGACGTCGTCGAGGTCGTTCTTGCAGCGTTCGGGGAGGATGATCTCTTTGATGCCGGCCCGGGCCGCGGCGAGGACTTTCTCTTTGATCCCGCCGACGGGCAGGACGAGCCCGCGCAGGGTGATTTCGCCGGTCATGGCAAGGTTGCGCTTGACGCGCTTCCCGGTCAGCAGGCCGACCACGGCGGTCAGGATGGTGACGCCGGCGCTGGGTCCGTCTTTGGGGACCGCCCCAGCGGGGACGTGGACGTGCACGTCGGTCTTGCTGAAGTCCTGGCCCGCCACTCCGAGCTCGTCGGCGTTGGCGCGCACGAAGCTGAGCACGGTGTGGGCGGACTCCTTCATGACGTCGCCGAGTTGTCCGGTCAGCGTCAGTTCGCCTTTGCCGGCCATGCGCGTCGCTTCCACAAACAGGATGTCGCCGCCGACGGGGGTGTAGGCCATGCCGATCGCCACGCCAGGCACGCGGGTCCGCTCGACCTGTTCGCGGTAGAACTTCTCGTTGCCGAGGTACTTGCGCAGGCTGACAGGGTTGATCTTGATGGCCTTGCGGCGTCCCTCCGCGAACTGGCGGGCGCAGCCGCGGCAAGCGTTGGCGATCTCGCGCTCGAGGTTGCGCACGCCGGCCTCGCGGGTGTAGGCGCTGGCGATCTTGCGCAGGGCGGGCGTGGTGAAGGTGAGTTTCTTGTCCGGGATGCCGTGGGCCTCGATCTGCCTCGGCACGAGGTACTTGCGGGCGATTTGGAGCTTCTCTTCGAGGGTGTAGCCGGGGATCTCGATGATTTCCATCCGGTCGCGCAGGGCCCAGGGGATCGTGTCAAGCACGTTGGCTGTCGCGATGAACATGACTTTGGACAGGTCGAACGGGACGCCCAGGTAGTTGTCGGCAAACGTGTCGTTCTGGGCCGGGTCGAGCACCTCGAGCAGTGCGGACGACGGGTCGCCGCGGAAGTCGGCGCCGATCTTGTCGACCTCATCGAGCATGAAGACGGGGTTGTTGGACTGGGCCTTGCGCACGTTCTGGATGATGCGTCCGGGCATGGCGCCGACGTAGGTTCGGCGGTGGCCGCGGATCTCGGCCTCGTCGTGGATTCCCCCGAGCGAAATGCGCACGAACTTGCGGTCGAGGGCGCGAGCGATGGACCTGCCCAGCGAGGTCTTGCCGACGCCCGGCGGGCCGACGAAGCACAGGATGGGGCCGTGGGCGTCGGGCTTGAGTTTGCGTACGGCCAGGTACTCGAGGATGCGCCGCTTGACTTTCTCCAGGCCGTAGTGGTCCTCGTTAAGAATGGTCTCGGCGTGCGGGACGTCGAGGCGGTCCTCGGTGGACACGTTCCACGGCAGCTCGGTGATCCAATCGAGGTAGGTGGTAATCACGTGGTATTCAGCGCTGGCCTCGTTCATCTGCTTGAGGCGGTCGAATTCGCGCAGGGCCTCTTTCTCGACTTCCTCGGGCAGGGCGAGGGCCTCGATCTTCTTGCGGTAGTCCGCGAGCTCGGGGCGGTCGCCCTCGGCCTCGCCCAACTCCTGTCTTATGGCCTTGAGCTGCTCGCGCAGGAAGTACTCCCGCTGGCTCTTGTCGATCGAGCTCTTCACGTCGTGTTGGATCTTGTGCGACACCTCGAGCAGCTCGATCTCGCGCGCCAGGATGTGGGTCAGGCGGTCCAGCCGCTGTTTACGGTCGAGCGTGGCCAGGATCTCCTGCTTCTCCTCCGTCGAGATGTTGAGGTTCCCCGTGATGAGGTCCGCCAGGAACCCGGGATCCTCGATGTTGCGCACGATGCTCCCGGCCTCTTCGGGAATGTTCGGGGACAGCTCGATCAGGCGGCTCATTTGCGTCTTGACCGTCGTGGCGAGCGGGGCGATCTCACTGGGCTCGACCGGAGGATCGGCCAGAGGTTCAACGCGGACGACCCGATACGGCTCGCGCTTCACGAGCCCGAGGACGCGGAAGCGCTTGAGGGCCTGGATCACGACGTTGACCTGGCCTTCGTTGGGGTGCTGGAGCTGCATCACACGGGCGATGCAGCCGATTTCGTAAGCGTTCTCGAGGCCGTCGGCGTCGCTCTCGCCGTCGCGCAGGGTGAGCAGGGCCAGAAGCCGGTTGCCCATGGCCACGTCGTTGAGAAGCTTGGTTTCGGACGCGCCCTGGACGCGCATCGGGGCCAACGCCATCGGGAACACCACCTGCTCCGGCAGCAGCAGCAGGGGCAACTCGCCGGGAAACTCGTCTGCGGTGGCGGCCTGCTCGGGCGGGGCTTCGGTCATGGCGACGTGTTCCTTGGCACGTTGATGGTGAGATAGCCGCGGCGGTGTTCGGCCTCGATGTGGTCGAGGTCGGCCCAGGGCGCCAGCTCGATGGCCCGCGAGAACCGCCCGTAGGGGATCTCCATTTGGTGCATGTACTCCGCGCCGCCCGGTATCTGTTTCTCACGAAAGCCGTTGATGTTCAGGGTGTTGCGCTCGACCGTGACGTGGACTTGGCCCTCGTCCACACCGGGGATCTCGGCGATGATTGTGATCCCGCCGGACCCCTCATAGACGTCCACAAGGGGCTGCCAAGTCATCTCGTCGGGGTGTCCGATCCAGCGGCCCGGCCCGGTCGTGGCGTGCATGTGCATGAGGATGTGCTCGAATCGTCTCATGATAGTCGCCTCGCTTGGAGAGGGGCAGTATAGGCGCACCAAGCCCCCGCAAGCAAGCGCTTTGGGCGGGGCATTGGCCCATGGCACATGCCCGCCGCCCCGCCTCCCCACCGTACGGCGTTCGCAATCCCCGAAAGGCATCTGGTATGATTCCTAGAGAATAGGAGCGGCCCGCTGAGGCGTCATCAAGGCGTACGCAAGGAGGCCCGGGGGCCGTTCGGAGGCCAGGATGGGAACAAGAAGCAGCAAGCATGAGTTCGTGGCGTTACTGGTTTTTCTCGTCGCGGGCGCGCTGATCCTGTCGAACGGGTTCATGGCGCGGATCCTTGCGCAAGGGCCCCAGGTGGACGCCTATGCGCAGACCGAGCCCATCGGGCTTGTCTTGGACTTGATCCTGGACGAGTACGTGCGGGCGCCGGACGTGGACAAGGTGGTGGAGGGGGCGCTGATCGGCATGATGAACTCGCTCGACCGGCACAGCTCCTATATCCCGCCCGAGGCCTATCGTTTGATGCGCGAGGAAACCAAGGGCGAGTTCTACGGCATCGGCGTGAAGATCCAATACGACGATGAGAAGAACATCGTGGTATTCACCCCGCTGCCGAACTCGCCGGCGGCCAGGGCCGGGGTGCACGCCGGGGACCTCATTGTGAAGATCGACGGCGTGTCGACCACGGGGATGACCCTCCAGGAAGCGTCGCAACGCATCAAAGGTCCCAGAGGCAAGGTCGTCGTGATTACCGTCCTGCGCCGTCGCGAGGAAGGGAAACCGGACGTGATCGACATTCCCATCAAGCGGGACAAGGTGGCCCTCGAAAGCATCAAAGAGGAGCGCGTCCTCGACGGCGGCATCGGCTACATACGCGTCAGTGACTTCAAGGACAACACGACCCGGGACCTCGCCGACACCTTGAAGCGGTTTCTGAACCGAGGGATGACGTCGCTGATCCTGGATCTGCGGTGGAACTCGGGCGGGCTGCTGTCCGCCTCGAAGCAGGTGTGCGAGCTGTTCCTGCCCAAGAACACACTGGTCACCTACACGCAGGGGCGCAAATCCGCGCGCTCGAACACGACCGAAGACATGAAACTCTACACGGAGAAAGAGCCGTTGCTGCCCGAGGGCTTCCCGATGGTCATCTTGACGAACAACGATACGGCCAGTTCGTCCGAGATCGTGACCGGCGCGTTGCAGTTCTGGAAGCGGGCGCTCGTCGTCGGGATGACGACCTACGGCAAAGGCAGCGTGCAGACGATCATCCCCTTGACGAAGCCCGAGGAAAGCGCGTTGCGATTGACCACCGCACTGTACTACACGCCCGCGGAGGTCACCATCGACAGCAACGGTATCAAGCCGGACCTGGAAGTGGCCATGACCCTCGAGGATCAGCGCACCCTGTTGCGCCAGATGTATGACTCCTACAAAGAAGACCCCGACAAGGTCAATCTGCAGAACCACGGGACCATCTCCGGCGACGAGACCGCTGAGGGGACGCTCGAGGACGTGCAACTCGCGCGGGCCGTCGAGATCCTCGAGGAGGACCCGGTCTTCGAGCACCTCATCGAGAAGTATCACCGCGACCCCCACGAGACGCAGGTCGCCGCGTCTCCCGACGACATCCTGAAAGACCGGGCCGCGGCCCAGGATGAGGTGATCGAGCGCCTCCGAGAGGAGACGCAGAACGGCCGGGACGAGCCTGCGGAACAGGAAGCGCCCGCCGAAGAGCCCGTCCCGGCGCCGGTGGAGTAGGCCGTCCGTGCGCCCCGGAGACCGCCCCAACCAAGCCTTGCGCCGCGTCACCATCGAGCGGGACTACCTCAAGCACGCCGAAGGCTCCGCGCTGATCGCCTTTGGCGACACCAAGGTCATCTGCGCGGCCACGGTCACCTCGCAGGTGCCGCGGTTCCTCAGAGACTCCGGCAAGGGGTGGGTGACGGCCGAGTACGCCATGCTGCCGCGCTCGGCCCAGGAGCGCGTGGCGCGCGACGCGGTCCGGCGCGGGCGGGCGCTCGAGATCAGCCGGCTCATCGGCCGGTCGTTGCGCGCCGTGGTGGACCTGGGGGCCCTGGGCGAGCGGCAAATCATTGTGGACTGCGACGTCATCCAGGCGGATGGCGGCACCAGGACGGCCTCGATCACCGGGGGCTACGTGGCCCTGCACGACGCCCTGGCGAAGCTCGTGGCCGAGCGGGTTCTCGAACGGTCGCCGCTCAAGGGTCAGTGCGCAGCCGTGAGCATGGGGGTGGTCGACGGCGAGGTGCTGCTCGACCTGTGCTACGAAGAGGATTTCCGGGCCGACGTGGACATGAACCTCGTGATGCGGGACGACGGCGGCATCATCGAGATCCAGGGAGCCGCCGAAGGAGAGGCGTTTCCGAAGGAGGTCTTGGAGCAGATGCTCGAGGTCGGCCGCAAGGGCATCCAGGAATTGTTCGCCATCCAGGCCGAGGCGTTGCGCGGTGAGTGAGACGCTCCTGATCGGCACGGGAAACCCCGGCAAGGAGGCCGAACTAGCCCTGTTGTTGGAAGGACTCCCATGGACCGTGAAGGGCCTCGCGGATTTCCCGAGCGTCCCGGCGCCGGTCGAGGACGGCGACACCTTCGAGGCGAACGCCGTCAACAAGGCCCGATACTTCCTCGGGTGCTTCGGCGTCGCCTGCGTGGCCGATGACTCCGGCCTCGAGGTCGAGGCCTTGGGCGGCGCGCCGGGGGTCCATTCCGCGCGCTATTCGGGCGAGCATGCCACCGACATAACCAACAACGCCAAGTTGCTGGCCGCGCTGGACGGCAGGCCGGAGTCCGAGCGTGGGGCGCGGTTCGTGTGCTGCATCGCGTTGGCGCGTCCGGGGCAGGAGGTGCACGTCGAGATCGGGGCGGTCGAGGGCCGGATCGCATTCGCGCAGCGGGGGCCGCGGGGCTTCGGTTACGACCCGCTCTTTGTCCCCGAGGGCCACGCACGCACCTTCGCCGAGATGACGCCCGACGAGAAACTCACCATCAGCCACCGCGGCCGCGCCTTGCGTAAGCTACGCGCCTATCTGGAATCGCTGCCATGCGCGTAGTCCCCGCCACGCCTCAGGGCATCGAGGAAGCGGCCGCCGCCATCCGCGCCGGCCAGGTAGTGGCGTATCCGACGGAAACCGTGTATGGTTTGGGCGTGGACCCCTTTTCGGAAGCAGCCGTTGAACGATTGTTCGAGGTGAAGTCGCGGGAGCGCGCCAACCCCGTGCTCCTCATCGTAGCCGACGACGACCAACTGCGCACCGTGGTCGCGCGCGTCTCGACCGCGGCCGCCGCCTGCGCCGAGGCATTCTGGCCGGGGCCGCTGTCCATCCTGTTTCCGAAGTCGGAGCGCTTGGCGCCGTCCCTCACCGCGGGTCACGACAAGGTGTGCGTGCGGCGCACCGCGTGTGCCATGGCCGCGGCCCTGTGTAGGGCCGCCGGCGGTGCCATTACCTCCTCGTCCGCGAACGTGGCGGGCCGGGCCCCGGCGCGGTCGGCCGCGGAAGTGGACCTCCCCGGCATCGCGGTGTGTGTGGACGGCGGCACGCTGGCGCCGGGACCGCCTTCCACGGTGTTTGACCCAGACACGGGGGCGGTGTTGCGCGAGGGCGCCATTACAGAGGCGGAACTGCGGGCTTCGCGCCAGAAGCCCTGATTTCATTGGCCCTTGGCCCTGTGAACGGCTACGCGAGGCGCTGGATCCGGTGAGTTGGCATGTCGGAGGGCAAGATGAAGATCGCGGTGGGCAGTGACCATGCTGGGTTTGAGGGCCCCGGACCGCCATACAAGCCTGCCATTATCAAGCACGTGCTGGAGTTGGGGCATGAGGTGGTGGATTGCGGCACCAATGGGCCGCAAGCTGTCGACTACCCGCATTTCGCGGACAAGGTCGCCCGCGCGGTTCAGGAGGGGGCGGTCGACGGCGGCATCCTGATGTGCGGCACGGGCATCGGAATGAGCATGGCGGCGAACCGGCACGCAGGCGTGCGCGCAGCCACATGTGCGACCCCCGATATGGCGCGCCTCGCCCGCGAGCACAACAACGCGAACGTGTTGTGTATAGGTCGGCGGATACTCCCGCTCGAGCAGTGTCTGGAACTGGTGGACATCTTCTTGGCGACGCCGTTCAGTGAGGCCGAGCGCCACCGGCGGCGCGTCGCTATAATGGGATAAGCAGGTTATGAGCGCATTCACACCGCGACAGATCGTCGAGGAGTTGGACAAGTACATCATCGGCCAGGATGATGCAAAAACGAAGGTGGCGATCGCCTTACGCAACCGCTGGCGCCGCCAACGCCTGCCCGAAGACCTGCTCGACGAGGTCGCGCCCAAGAACATCATCATGATCGGCCCGACCGGCGTGGGCAAGACCGAGATCGCACGACGACTCGCGAAGCTGGCCGACGCACCCTTCATCAAGGTCGAGGCCTCGAAGTTCACCGAGGTGGGCTACGTGGGCCGGGACTGTGAGTCGATGATCCGCGAGTTGGTCGAGGTGGGGGTGGCCCTGGTCCGGGAGGAGATGCAGCGCGAGTTGGCCGACAAGGCCAAGCAGCAGGCCGAACGGCGCCTATTGGACCTCCTCCTGCCGCCACAACCCGGGCGGCCCCGCAACGTGTACACGCCCAGCGACCCCCGCGCGGGAGACGAGGCCCCGGCCCCCGTCAAGCCCGACGACGGCGCAGAGGCCCGCGTGCGCGAGGTCCTGCTCGAGAAGCTCCGACGCGGCGAGTTGGACGAACGCGAAATTGAAGTCGAGGTGGCGGATACCGGCAACATGCCCATGATGCAGGTCTTCTCGAACGCCGGCATCGAGGAGATGGGCGTCAACATTCAGGAGATGTTCGGCCGCCTGCTGCCCCAGCGCACGAAGAGGCGGCGCGTGTCCGTGGGCGAAGCGCGCGAGATCCTCGAACAGGAGGCCCTGCAAGAGCTCGTCGACATGGACGCCGTCGTGGCCAAGGCGGTCGAGCGGACCGAGAACGCCGGCATCGTGTTCCTGGACGAGATCGACAAGATCGCAGGGCGCAGCACCGCCGGGCACGGGCCGGACGTCTCGCGAGAGGGCGTCCAACGCGACATCCTGCCCATTGTCGAGGGCAGCACCGTGATCACCAAGTACGGCCCGGTCCGCACCGACCACGTCCTCTTCATCGCAGCCGGCGCCTTCCACATGACCAAGGTGTCCGACCTGATCCCGGAGCTCCAGGGCCGGTTCCCGACGCGGGTCGAGTTGAAGAGCCTCGACGCCAGGGATTTCGTGCGCATCCTGCGCGAACCCCAGAACTCCCTCATCAAGCAGTACGAGGCGCTGCTCCAGACGGAAAGCGTGACCGTGGCCTTCACGGACGACGCCATCGAGCGCATCGCCCAGATCGCCGAACGGGTCAATCAGGAAACCGAGAACATCGGCGCGCGACGGCTCCACACCATCATGGAATATCTGCTCGAGGAGATCTCGTTCGAGGCGCCGGAAACGCCGGGGAAGAAGGTCCGGATCGACGCGGCGGCCGTCGAGCACCGGCTGGCCGATATCGTGGAAGACCACGACCTGAGCAAGTACATCCTGTGAGGGTCCGAGCGGGCTGCGCCGGCGGCGCCCGTGGTGGTACGCCTCATCGTCGTCGAAGGCTGTGGTGCAACAAGCGGCTCGCGGGTACGCTCGCCCTCCCAAAGCGCGCCAGATAGCCCGAGGGAACCGTTGTGATCCGGTTTCAGCAATTCGAGGCCCTCGGGGTTACGGTGGCCGCCATGTCCGACCGGGCGGACTGCGACTGCGCGTGGGCTGCCTCTGGCGGTGGCGCCGCGCGCGGCCGGGCGTGCGTGCGATGCGGACTCGACCCCGGCGGGCTCGTGTGTGCGCGGCAGGTCCACGGCGCTACCGTGGTTCGTGCACGCCAAGATGACCGCGGCCGAGGCGTCCGCACGGGAAAGCCCCGATTCGATGCGGTGGACGCGATGGTGACGGACGTCGCGGGGCTTCCTCTGGCGGTCTTTGTGGCGGACTGTGTGCCTGTGTACCTCTTCGATCCACAACGCCGCGCCACCGGCCTGGTCCATGCGGGCCGGGAAGGTACACGCCAGCAGGTCGGCCCGAAAGCCCTGCACGTGCTGACCCGGGAGTTCGGCTCGCGGCCCGGCGACGTGCACGCCCTGATCGGTCCCTCGGCAGGGCCTTGCTGCTATGAAGTGTCGACGGCAATCGCCCAGGACTTCGCGCGAGCGGGCCTGCCGGTGCGCGGGCGCCACCTGGACCTGTGGCAGGCGAACGCGCGGCAACTCGTCGCCGCCGGCGTGCCGGAGGAGCAGGTAGCGATTTCGGGGATGTGCACGATCTGCGATGGGCGGTTCCATTCGTACCGGCGCGATGGGGGAAGCGCGCGGAACATGGCGCTGCTGGCGTTGTGAGGGGAGATGAGATGGGCGACGGAGGGGGAAAAGAAGAATGGAGATGGAGATGGAGAGACGCGCCGGGATAAGCCGGCAAGGTGCCGCGAGTGAAAGTCTCGTACAGTGAAGGCGTAGCGAGCCACATTGACCTAAGGCGACTCTTGTCGCCCGTCATGTCGGTG
>Ga0114930_10003759_pt1 | contig 13122 bp, 9 predicted proteins | sample AnhtaG_FD_87300 | JGI IMG/M metagenome (GOLD analysis project Ga0114930, IMG submission 87300) | Deep subsurface microbial communities from Anholt, Denmark to uncover new lineages of life (NeLLi) - Anholt_01485 metaG | ecosystem: Environmental > Aquatic > Marine > Oceanic > Sediment | place... | reverse complement strand
CGAAATCGCTTATAAATTAATAACAGAGAACGACCCCGCTATTGTTCTCTTCCCGGCTACCGCCATGGGCAGGGATATTGCCCCCCGCCTGGCAGCAAGGTTGAAGGTGGGTTTAGCCAGCGATTGCACCGCTTTGGGGTTGAACGAAGAGAAGCGGCTGGAATGCCGGCGCCCAGTTTACAGCGGGAAAGCCTTTGCGTTGGTCAACCTCACCTCCACACCTCAAATGGCAACCTTGCGACCCAATATCTTCAACGCAGAGGAGCTAAAAGAGCCCCCCAAAGGGGAGGTTATAGAGCTTTCAGTGGAATTGAAACCCGAAAGTATCCGGGCGAAGGTCATTAATTTGGTAAAACCTGAACAGGAGGTTCCCGACCTGTCAGAAGCCATTGTTATCGTCTCAGGCGGGAGGGGTATGAAGAATGGTGACAACTTCGAGCTGCTCGCAGCCTTAGCATCAACTCTTCAGGGGGCAGTGGGTGCGTCACGGGCGGCGGTTGATGCCGGTTGGGTGAACCATCAGATCCAGGTGGGACAGACGGGAAAGGTAGTCTCCCCTCAGCTTTATATTGCCTGCGGAATATCCGGTGCTATTCAGCACCTGGCGGGAATGTCTTCCTCAAAATATATTATTGCCATTAATAAAGACCCCGAAGCTCCCGTCTTCAAGGTGGCAGATTTCGGAATTGTGGGCGACCTGTTCGAGGTGATACCCTGCCTTACCGAAGCCCTCCAGAAGCTCAGCAAGACATAGAAGTTAATCCCAACCTTTTCAAAAATAGTAAAGGCAAAAGCGAGCTTTAATCCTTCACAACGATATTGCTATCCTTGAGGAGAGTTCCCATCACCCTTTTAAGAGTGAAGAGGGAGATGTTGTAATCGACAATAGACCTTCTCTCATTGCTCATCGCCGTTGCTAAATCGGTCTGTAATCTCAGAACCTCAAAGTTGGTGGAAGTCCCTATGGTAAACTTCTTCTGCTCAGCCTCCAGCTGTTTCTCCGCCAGTTCTCTCGCCTTTCGAGTAGCTTCCACCCTCTTTATATTAGTGTCCACTGCCCTGACTGCCTGGCGCACCTCCAGGATGATGCTCAGCTCCAGATTTTTAAGTCGTGCCTCCTCCTGAGTCAGTTCTACTTTCGAGCGGGCATGGGCACTTTCAGCCGCCCGGTTCTGGATGGGAAGGGAGATATTAAATCCGATATTCCAATCGCGATAGTCAAGGCTAAAAAGATCTTTCATCGCACCTCCAAACCCTCCTTCAATAATATCAATAATCTTACGTTCGCCAAATACATCTTCTACAATATACCTTCTCCCATCCAATCCATTCGGAGTAATAGAAGCTACCAAATCAACAGCCGGGCGCATCTGATTCTTAGTATACCTGATGCTCAGTTCCTTGCTACTGATGGCTATCTTTTGCATATCGTATTCGGGACGGTTCTCAAAGGCGGTCTCAATGCATTCTTGCAAGTTGAAGCTCTGCAGCTCAAATGGGGGTTTGTCAGTGGGGATTATTTCCACCTCCCAGGAATCAAGGTCAATGCTGGGGTCGATGGCCATTTTCAACTGGTCCTGAGCATCCCTGATGGCGCTCTCTCCTACAATTATCCCCTCTTCCCTGCTGGCTACCGCTGCCTCTGCCTGAGTTATCTCAATGGGTGCCATGGTGCCCACCTCTACCTTGATGCGGTTCATCTCCAACTGGTCCTGGGCTAATTTTAGAGACTGTCGGTTGACCTCCAGGTCTTGAATCCTGAACACCAGCTCCCAGTAGATCCGCTGAACCTCTGCCAGAATGGTCATCAATTGCGCTCTGAACTGCTTATCAGACATCTCGCTGCTGTTCTGAGCTATGGTTATGTTATATTTGGTGTTTTCTACGCCGAAATTTTTCCAAAGAGGCTGGGTAAACTGAAATCTTAGCACCGGTCTGTGATAAGGGTTATAGGTGGAGAAGGGGCTATTAGAGGAAAAGCGAGTATCCTGGTAAGATATCTGGAAGTTTCCGCCAGTAACCAGATTTTTCGTTATCCCCCCCTGAAGGGTGAAATTATCGCTAATATCTATTTCTAGGGCAGACAAATAGTTCCTGGGCTCACTAAGGCTCTTCGAATAGGAGGTGCTGAGGGTGGACTGATAGTCGAAATAGCCCATCGACTCCCCCACCCTCTCGTCGGAAATCCGGGTGTTGTAGCGCTCTATCTGTATATTGAGGTTCCTCTCCATGGCCGTCTCCAGAGCATCACGAAGCGAGAGGTACAGCTTCTTCACCTCTTGCTGAGAGCTGGCGGAGTAAGGATAACCATCATCCTTTCCCACTGCATTGCTCCCCTTTACGGGAAGAGCGGCAAAAGCGAAAGCTAAAACAAGGACTATAAGAATGAGACCCTTGCCCCAGGGACAATCGCCTTTCCCCTTTTTTTGAAAAAGTTCATTTAAGTTAAGCATCGGATACCTCCTGTAATGGTTGAATGTTTCATCTTCTTTTATTTACGAAAAGGACCCTCTATTTGTTTCCATTATAAGCGATAGCAACCCTTTTATCATCAAACTTGGCTTGCAAAATTTAAGCTGATTTCCCCATTGCAAGACCCCGAAGTCTAAGAATCATCGGAAAGAGTTTATACCTCTCCTCTCTCTATTACAACTCTATTTATCGCTTGAAATGCATATAAAGGCGCAGTTTACTCGTATCTTAAAGCATCTATGGGATTCAATTTGGAAGCTTTGCGGGCAGGATAAAAGCCAAAGAATACTCCCACAGCAGCGCTGAACACGAAAGCCAGTCCTATAGAGGCTACTGACACCATGGTTGGCCAGCCAGCAATGGAGGAGATAACCCTGGAACCGATAATCCCGGCGATAATTCCTATCAACCCTCCAGTCAAGCTGAGGACAATCGCCTCTACCAGAAACTGCATGAGTATATCCCTCTCCCGGGCACCTACTGACAGTCTTATTCCTATCTCCCGAATCCTTTCCGTCACCGACACCAGCATGATGTTCATTATCCCGATGCCACCCACCAGAAGGGAGACAGAAGCGATGCCTGCCAGGAGTATGGTCATAGTCCCGGCGGTCTCGGTAACCGCCTCCTGTATATCCGCCATATTCCTGATATTGAAATCGTCCTCCTCGTAATCTGCAAGCTCGTGCCTCCGACGCAGCAGCTCACTGATCTCCTGCTCAGCACTGCTCATGCTTTCGGCACTTACGGCTGAAACGACTATACTATTTATGTGTTGAATCCCTAATAGCCTTTTCTGAGCCGTGGTATACGGAACCAGTATCACATCATCCTGGTCAAACCAGCCCCCTGCCTGACCCCTCGTTGCCAGAACACCAAGCACAGTGAAAGGAATCTGCCTTATTCTGATAATCTCCCCAATGGGGCTGACATCGCTGAATAGGTTCTCCGCCACCGTCTTTCCCAAAACGCAGAACTTAGCCGCTCCCTTGATGTCCCCCCTTCGGAAGAAAATTCCCGCGTCCATCTTCCAGCCCCTGATGGCGAGAATATCTGCACCGATACCCGAGATGGAGGGATTCCAGTTCTTATTCTTGTATACTACTTGACCACGGGTGTTCACCTCCGGGGAGACCATTTCAACGGAGGGGCACTCCTCAACGATAGCTTCGGCATCCTCTGGCTTCAGAGTGGTTCTACTCCCCCACCCTCCATGGACACCGTGCCGGAAGGAGCTTCCCGGGCGGACGAATAAAAGGTTGCTTCCCAGCTGGGATATTCTCTCTTGAACGGAGACCTTAGCTCCCTGCCCTATGCTCACCATAGCCACCACTGCCAGCACCCCTACAATAATCCCCAGCATGGTCAGAAAGGAGCGCATCTTATTCTTATTCAATGCTTTCAGAGCTACTTGCACTGTCTTCAGAAGGTTCATAGGACAATCTCCATCCTTTCAGTTAATATGGCTATTCAATCTTTAATAATTTCCCTTTTTACTATCTCCCCATCTCTGAACAAAATCATCTTTTTAGCAAACTTGGAAATCTCCAGGTCGTGAGTTACCAGGATTATGGTGATTTTTTTCTCATTGTTCAATTTTTCGAAAATCTCCATAATCTCCGCACCGCTTTGGCTATCCACATTTCCGGTCGGCTCGTCAGCCAGAATTATGGAAGGGCTGTTCACCAGTGCCCGGGCAATAGCCACCCGTTGCTGCTCTCCGCCGGAAAGCTGGTGAGTATAATGCATCTTCCTGCCCGAAAGCCCGACCAGCGCCAGGGATTCTTCTGCTAACCTATTCCTCTTCTTGGTGGGGACATTGGAGTAAAGCAGAGGCAGCTCTATATTCTCCAGAGCAGTAGTCCGCGGAAGGAGATTGAACATTTGAAAAACAAAACCAATCTTCTTATTACGGATATAGGCAAGCTGTTTTTTATCGAGCTTTGATACCTCGGTTCCCTCCAACAGGTATTGCCCCGAGGTCGGTCTATCCAGACAGCCAATGATATTCATAAGAGTAGATTTTCCAGAGCCGGATGGACCCATTATAGCGAGGAAATCCCCACCCTTGACCTCGAAGGACACACCCCGTAGAGCAACAACTTTAACCTCCCCCAGATGATAGATTTTGGTTAAACTCTCAACTCTGATCAGCTCACTATTCACTCTGTTGTCCATTTCACCCTCTCCAAAGCAGTCCTATGTTGGTGCTAAGGACCTCACCGCAGTCCGAAACGCATAAACCCACCGCGTCTACCTTCCTCTGAAGGGGTAGCGGAACCGCCTTCCATCCCGGTAATCAACAGTTGCCCCTCCTTCAAATCCCCCCGGCGTACTTCCGTGTAGTTGTAATCACTTATTCCCGGCAAGAAGAATATGGGGACCAGCTCGTTCTTCTCATTCAGGGTCCACACTCTGGTGCCGCTCTCCCTTAAAGCCATCCTCGCTCTTCTGTCTTCTTCTCCTCCTCTTTCTGGCATCTCTCGCCTGACTTCTTCTCCTCCTCCTTCTGACCTCTCTCCCATCATCCTTTCATGGAGGGAAGCCAACTGTTCAGGAGATAAAGGAGGGTTAAAGCTCACAGCCCGGTTAGGTACTATGAGAACACCCTTACCCTCGGCAACAATGATGGTGACTGTAGCTGTCATCCCGGGCTTTAGCTTCATCTCTGGGTTTTCTACCTCTATGATGCTATCATAGGTTATCACATTTTGAAGCTCCACCGGCGAGAACCTCACCTGGGTAACTGTGCCATAAAAGGTATCATCAGGGAAGGCGTCCACAGTAAATTTAGCCTGCTGAGCCTCTTTCACCTTGCCGATGTCTGCTTCGTCTACACTGCAGTTAACTTGCATCTCCCTCAAATCGTTGGCAATGACAAAGAGCACCGGAGCCTGAAAGCTGGCCGCTACCGTTTGCCCCACATTGACATTACGAGAGATTACTATGCCATCAATGGGCGATTTTATTACTGTATGCTCAAAATCTACCTGGCTGGTATCGAGCTGGGCTTGAGCCTGTTCCAGTCGAGCCTGGTTGGCTTTCACATCTGCCTGGGCGGAAAGGTAGAGCTCCTCCGCTTTCTCCCGCTCTTCGGGTGAGACCAATCCCCTCTGGAAAAGCTCCTCATTCCGCTCCAGACTCTTCTTGGTATTACTCTCGTTAACCTGAGATTTCTCCAGCGCTGCTACAGCACTCCGGTAATTGGCTTCGTTCTGTTTTACCCGGGTGAGAAATAACGACTGCTCCAGCTCAGCAATAACCTGACCTTCCTTAACCTGAGAATTAAAATCAGCATAGAGCTTGGCAATCCTTCCCGAGACCTGGCTGCCAACCTCTACCGTGTTGATGGCATTCAGGCTGCCGGTTGCTACCACTGTCGCCTGAATATCTCCCCTGACCACAGGCTCTGTCCTGTATTTGATAGAGGAAGAACCTCTATTATTGAGCAGAGTATATCCTACCGCAATAGCCGCGACAAGAAGGGGTAAGATAATAAGTAGTGAAAGGGTCTTCTTTCTCATCTGTCCACTCCTGACTCGTTAAAATTTGCACTTATCATTTTACTATTATTAGACCATCAATAACACCAAAAAGTTAAATAAGAGAGACAAAATTTGATGAATAAGATCCCCTTTTTAAGAGTCAATCAACAAAAGCATCTGCCATAATCCCCTTTGGGGAACCATCCGCCTCTTATTTTATCAAAGAAAGGATATTTTGTCTCTATGAATAATCAAACAACAGCTCCCAACTATTAGATATCCTTTCGACAGAGGGGGATAAAAATCTTGACTTTTAGCGTGGTTCTGCTATTCTAAATTAAATAATATGTTAAATGTAGAGCAAATTCTGGATATTTTCAGAAGAACCGGAGCTTGGCAAGAGGGTCACTTTTTGTTGAGCTCAGGACTCCATAGTCCCTCATACTTGCAGTGTGCACTGGTATTACAATATCCTGATCTGGCAAGGCAATTGGGTGATGAGCTCGGCAGGCTCTCCAAAAATGTGGAGGCAACCTGTGTAGTCTCTCCTGCTGTGGGCGGGATTATTATCGGCTACGAGGTAGCCCGCTTTCTGGGCATCAGAGCCCTCTTCTGCGAGAGGGAGCAAGGGGTAATGACCCTGCGGCGGGGTTTTATGGTCACACCTCACGACAGAGTGCTAATAATCGAGGATGTTCTCACTACTGGCAAATCCACCCGCGAAGTAATCCAAGTAATGCGGCAGCACGGTGCAACTGTAGCCGGAATTGGCGCCATAATCAACAGGGGGGTGACCGAGATAGAACAAAGGCTTCCTTGTTTCAGCTTAGCCACAATCAAAATCCCTACTTACCCTCACGACCAGTGCCCCCTTTGCCGGGATAACAAGATACCCTTTATCAAACCGGGCAGCCGTTGAAACCAGCAGCGAAATATCTCTGCCAGGGAAATCTTGATTATTTCCTCCTGAAGCGTTATAATTAATTCAAAATATCTTTAAAAAAGGGGTTATCTATGAAAAAAATAATAGCGTTAATTATAACCTTTCTGGTAATTATCGGAGGAGTCATTTTAATAGTGATGCTCCTCCGAGGAACATCAGTGGAAAGAATTGAGAAGCTCTTCCCTGAAACCTCTCTCGCCTACTTTTCCCTCTCGAACGTCTCCCAGGCTAAAGAGGATATAAAAGAAACTAAGCTCTGGCAGGCTTTACAGGAAACAGAGCTTCTTCCCCAGCTGAGAAAGCTCTGGGGGCAAAAGTTGGGAGAGTTCGCCCAGAAAAGCGGGATTAACATAAACCAAATAATCCCCTTTTTTAACCGAGGGGCAGCCATAGCCTTTATCTCCTTCAATTCAACCGAAAGAAAATCCCCTGGGATTGTGGTAGCAGCTGATGTGGCTGACACTAAAAGAACTCTGAATAAATACCTGAAAGATACCCTCACCCCTCAGCTCAAAGAAAAAGGGCTCCTTAATGGTGAGGCTGAGCATAAAGGGATTAAATACCATTATTTGGAGTCAACTTCGGGAGAAAAACTCTGCTATGGGTTCCTTAAGAGTATCTTCGTGGTTTCTATTACCGGCGAGAAGACCTTCAATGCTGTTATAGACACTTATAAAAGGGAGAATAGCTCTCTGCGGAAGAACCGATCCTTTAAGCGTATCAAGCGGCTGCTGGGCTATAAGAAGGGTTCTCTCGGTTACCTTAATTTTAAGCTATTTCTTGAGCAGAGTTCACTCCCCTCCTTATTAAGCGCAGCCCCAAAGGGGGAACTCCTGAAACTTAGTGGCATCACCTCCCTGGAAGGCATCGGCTATTACTCCTTTGTTGAAAAGGAAGGTTTCAAAGAACGGCTCTTCATGGCGACTGAAAAGCATCCCAAGGGTCTGCTAAAAATAGTGTTGAGCCACCCACCCCGGAGGATGCATTCCCCTGCTTATATCCCCAGAAGAATAAAAAACCTTACCATCTTCACCTTTGAAGACCCTCCCGATTTATGGGAGGAGATAGATGACCTCCTTTCCACTACCCTTGCCAAGAAGAGCTACCAGCGGTTCAAAGAGGTACTCAGTGCAGCGGAGAAGGGGCTGAACTTTAGTTTGCAGGAAGACCTCTTAGAGTGCCTGGGAAATGAGTTAGCCATGGGAACTGACATAACCACCCTCCTCCCTCTCTCTGGGAAACTGACCCCTCAGACCATTCTAGCGAGGCTCCCTCTTATCCTTCTTTTTAAAGTGGAGAATCAGAAGAGACTTTCCCGCACTATGGATAGGGCATTATCCCTGGCGACCTTAACTCTGAATGCATTATCCAAAGAGGAGATGTATGGAGACCATGCTTTAAAGTATATGGAGCTTGAGCTGGCGGATAAGAAGATAAGCCCGGGCTTCGCCTTTGTGGGGGACTTCCTGGTCATAGGAAACGATAGGTCGGTAGTCAGAGAGGCGATTGATGCTTATGACAGAGGGGAGGGTATCGATTCGGCACCGGACTTCTCTTTGGTGCGAAAAAACCTATTTCGTTCGGCCACCTTGTTTAGTTACTCGGACACCAAGGAAATCTTCAAAGCTGTTATCCCTCATCTCCCCACGGGCACTGGGGAGAATGAGTTCGATTGGCAGGCGGAGCTGACCAAGGCAGCAGAGCGGCTCTTCGGAACAGGGATAGTAGCTGTCCCCACCAGACAGGGCATACGATTGCAGGCTTATTCCTCGGTGGGTCTTTCTGCCTCGAGGCTTATTATTGCTGCGCCTCTGAGCAAAAGGCTCCCCCTCAAATTCTTTCCCGTTTTCCCTAAAGCAAAATCCGAGCCTTCGGCATCCCCCAGGCAGTAGCAACTCCTACTGACCCTGCTCCTTATCTCCTCAGGAATCCCTTTTCCAGGTCTCTCTGGCTGAGGCGAAGAATTATCGGTCTTCCATGGGGGCAAGTCATCGGTAAGGTGGTCTTAAATAGGTCTGCCACTAAATATCTCATCTTCTCCACAGAGAGTGGGTGATTAGCTTTTATAGCCGCATGGCAGGCTAAAGAGATTATCATTTTCTGGTATACATCCTCCACCTTTTTAGCCTTAAGCTCCTTTTCCAGCTCGTCGACCATATCAACAAAGAGGGTCTCTATCTGGCAGTTAGCCAAAAGGGAGGGGATCTCTTTTATTATATAAGCCCTGTCGCCGAAATTTTCTATCCCGAAGCCGAGTTCTCGAATGAGGGTGAAGTGCTCGTCTATTATCAAGCTCTGAGAAGAGCTGACCTCCAGCACAACTGGAATCAACAGAGCCTGACGCGCTAACTGCCGGTTGGTGAAGCCTTTCCACAGCTTCTCATACAAAACCCGCTCATGAGCAGCGTGCTGGTCGATTATCAGAATCCCCTCCTGGTCCATGCCGACAATATAGCTATTCTGATACTGCCCCAGTACTGCCACCTCGGGGGCTACTTCTTCTGATTTAGTCTCCTCCTCTGACATACTGAGCCTCGGAGTGGAGATAGGGGGCAGAACTTCCTCTGGCGAGACCTCCATCTCCCCCTGGGCTAACCCTTCCTTCTCTATTTTGAGGGGCTGCTGCTGGAAGCTAACCTTTTTGAGAGTTCCCTCGGTGGCCTTAAACCCCGCCAAAGGCTTCTCTTTGACAATGGTATCCATCAGAACATCTCTGACCCTATCATGTATAAAACGGGGTTGCCGGAATCTAACCTCCAGCTTTGAGGGATGGACATTGACATCCACCAACTCGGAAGGAAGAGTTATAAAAAGAAGCACCACCGGATACCTATCTCGCGGAAGCATGGTATGATAGGCCTCCCGAATGGCACGATTAAGGAGTCTATCCTTCACTAACCGCTGGTTGACATAGGTAAGGAGCATGTCGGCTGAAGAGCGATAATAACCTGGGCGAGAGAGGTAACCAGAAAGACCCAGCCCTTCCTTTTCATATTCAAAGGGGACGAGGTTTTCCATCAGGTTCTTACCGTACAACTGATATATCCTCTGACTGTAATGGGCAACAGGGGGTGCCGATATAAGCTCTTTATCGTAGTGGTGGAGGGAAAAGTAAATCTTAGAATAGGATATGGCATAATGGGCGACCAGCTCGACTATGCGGCTCAGTTCGTAGCGAGTAGACCGGAGAAACTTGCGCCGGGCGGGCGTGTTAAAAAAAATGTTTCTTGCCTCCACCGAAGTCCCGCGATGTATCCCGGCCTGGGATACTCCCCTGAGCACTCCCCCATTTATGCGCACCTGGGTTCCGTAGAGGGAACTCTCATCCCTTGATTTCAGAGTGAGACGGGTGACGGCGGCTATACTGGCAAAAGCTTCCCCGCGGAATCCCAGGGTCTGCACTTCGTTTAGGTCTCTCAGAGTGCTAATCTTGCTGGTGGAATGGCGCTCAAAACATAGCAGAACATCATCACTGTCCATTCCTTTCCCATTGTCGACCACCCGAATGAGTCTCTTCCCTCCTTCTTCAACAAAGATGCGTATCTCGCTTGCGGCGGCATCGATGGAATTCTCCATTAGCTCCTTTACGATAGAAGTCGGGTGTTCCACTACTTCGCCGGCGGCAATCCTGTTGGCTATATTTTCAGGCAAAATTTTTATCTTGCCCATCCTCTTTTTCCCTTAACATTATGGGATTATGTCCTTTTCTGCGATATAGAAAAGTTTTTCGGGAATGGTTAGCGGCTCTGATGGGTTTTCTTAAGAGCGTTGAAGTCCCAACCATTCCGGAATATCCATCCCCACCATTTTCTGGAACTTTTCTGAGAAGGAGGGTAAATTCCCCACTTTTTCGTCTAAGAGTATTTTCACCACTCGAAGATTAGGTATAAACATCTCCGACAGCCCAATGCTCTCCTCCCCTTTGGCTACCTGTCTGCACCAATCGTCGAAAGACTCAAGGCTAATCCCCTTTATCACCACCCCGCTTTGGTCAAGAGAGAGGAGAACACCCCATATTTGCTCTCTTGGCTCCTTGAGGTAAGCAACTACGAGAGAGTTCTTCTCTATCATTTTGCCTTCCTTTCACCTCTCCACAATTATAGCTGCACCCTGCCCACCACCAACGCACAAGCCAGCGAGCCCTTGCCGGACTCCTTTTTCTTTCATGGCATACAAAAGGGTGGTCAGGATTCGGGCACCGGATGCACCGATTGGATGCCCCAGAGCTATGGCTCCGCCTTTGAGGTTCACCTTGGAAGGGTCAATTTTCAGCTCCCTTAATACCTGAATTGACTGAACCGCAAAGGCTTCGTTAAGCTCAAAGATATCTATATCTTCGATTTTAAGATTGGCCTTACTGAGGGCTTTTCTTACTGCCGGGATGGGACCAAGTCCCATTATCCCCGGCTCCAGAGCAGCCACAGCATAAGAGACCACCGAAGCCAAGGGAGTAAGACCCCTATTTTTTGCCAAATCCTCATTCATTATTACTACTGCGGCGGCACCGTCGTTTATCCCCGACGCATTACCGGCGGTGACTGTTCCACCTTCCTTGAAAGCGGGCTTCAAGCGGCTAAGTTTCTCCACTGTGATTCCGAAGCGGGGAAACTCATCAGTATCAAAGATAATGGGCTCTCCCTTTCTCTGAGGAACAGGCACAGGGATTATTTCTTCCTTGAACTTTCCCTCCTTAATAGCCTGTTCCGCTTTCTGCTGGGAGCCAGCGGCAAAATCATCCTGTTCCTCTCTGGATAAGTTATATTGTTCGGCGATGTTCTCCGCGGTAAGACCCATATGAACCTTCTCTAAAGCACACCAGATTCCATCGTGAATCATAGAATCGACCACCTTGGCATCTCCCATCCGATATCCCCACCGAGCTTTGTAGAGAAGGAAGGGAGCCTGGCTCATGCTCTCCATCCCCCCGGCTACTATTATCTCAGCATCCTGACATTTTATAGCTTGAGCCGCCAGCATGACCGATTTCAGTCCCGAGGCGCATACCTTGTTCACCGTATGTGAGGGGACATTAAAAGGGATACCTGCTTTGACGGCTGCCTGTCGGGCGGGATTCTGCCCCAAGCCTCCCTGCAGGATATTCCCCATAATCACCTCATCCACTTCTTGAGGCTGTATACCGCTGCGATTCAAAGCCTCTTTGATAACAATTGCCCCCAGGTCTATTGGTGAGACATTCTTCAAAGTTCCCCCGAAACTCCCAATAGGGGTTCGCACCGCACTGGTTATCACTACCTTACCCATAATAACATTCTCCTCTAAAATAAAGATCTTAGATAATTCATTACGATTAAGCTACTTAAAAAGTACCCTTACCTGTCAATTTCCTATTATCCATCCCAGCAGAGGGAATTTTTTAAATATTACCACAAAATCTTCCTGTTTTCATCTATTTTCCCCTCCTTAAGCCTGACAATCTCCTCACTAAATAACCTATTGATGAGCTGCTCACCCTTAAAGTATAATAGACTCGTCTGGCATGAGGGGAATATTTTGATGTTTTCTTTTAAATGACTATTCAGGATGGAAAGGAACTTGCCCTTTTCTATCCGACTTCAAAGCAAGGAGGGAGTATAATCTCTATCAGATTGCGCAAGTGTAAATATCTCATCCTTTTAATCCCTCTATTTTTAGCAGATGTGAAGCAGATGGGGCAAGTGGGTGCTTTATACCATCAAGGCAACAGTCCTTATTATTCCCTCTCTTCCTTATCGTTGACGGATGGGAACAGGTATACTTCCCCTTTTTCCTTAAACGACAACCCCTCGGTTGACAGAAGTGAAAGGCGAGGTCCACCTTTTCTCCTTTACAAATCGTCGGCAATCTCGCAGAGGAGAGAGCGGGCAATTATGTGGGGTATCATTCTGGGGCTTGTATTGGGAGCGGTCTTCCTCTGTCTGTTTGGCTGGTTTATCCTGAGAATGACCAAATTTGGAAAAAAGTAAATTCCCGGTTGATAATCCGCAATTTTAGTGTTGAAATGGCTTAAATATCTATCTCTTCTCTCCTGCTAAGAAGTGAGTTAAATTTTCTGAATGAGGTCAATATAGGTATTGCTGCCTGCTCTAACATAATGAGGAAGGAAAAGCCTTAAGAAGAGAAATAAAAAATGGGGGGCTGTAAGCCCCCCTCTTTAAGAACCTGGCTTAGGTACTTTTATTCCTGCAAGCCTACGCCGAGGTCATTGTAATTGAGAATAGAGTT
>Ga0114930_10003758_pt1 | contig 13122 bp, 6 predicted proteins | sample AnhtaG_FD_87300 | JGI IMG/M metagenome (GOLD analysis project Ga0114930, IMG submission 87300) | Deep subsurface microbial communities from Anholt, Denmark to uncover new lineages of life (NeLLi) - Anholt_01485 metaG | ecosystem: Environmental > Aquatic > Marine > Oceanic > Sediment | place... | reverse complement strand
GGCCCGTGCTCTACCTACCATCCTTCCCACCATGAGTATCGATGAGGCCTTGGAGGTGACCAAGATCTATAGCGTGAGGGGGCTTTTGCCAGAGGGGACGCCACTCATCATTCAGAGGCCTTTCCGGTCTCCCCATCACACCATCAGCCACGCTGGGTTAGTGGGGGGAGGGAGCTGGCCCAAGCCGGGGGAGATAAGTCTGGCTCATCATGGGGTATTATTTCTAGACGAGTTACCGGAGTTTGGACATCGGGTATTAGAGGTGATGAGGCAGCCGATGGAGGATCGGGTGGTGACCATCAGTCGGGCCAAGACCACCATGACCTTTCCCGCCAACTTCATGCTCATTGGGGCTATGAACCCTTGTCCGTGTGGATATTTTGGTGACCCGGTGAAGGAATGCAGCTGCTCGTCGGCCATAGTGACCCGATATCAGAAGAGGCTCTCTGGCCCTCTATTGGATAGGATCGACATCCACGTAGAGGTACCTAGGGTGGAGTATGAGAAGCTGGCTAGTGATGTACCTTTGGAGGCCTCGGAGTCGATCCGCAGAAGGGTGGAGGGGGCTAGGGAGAGGCAACGCAAGAGGTTTGCTGGGACGCATCTTGCCTGCAACGCTGGCATGGGGCCAGGTGAGGTGAGAGAGTATTGTCGACTCGACGATGCGGGGAGGAGCCTACTTAGGTCGGCGATGCAGCAGTTGCAGATGAGTGCCAGGGCCTTTCATCGCATCTTGAAGTTGGCACGCACCATAGCGGACCTGGCTGGAGAGGAAGAGATCACCACCGCTCATCTGGCGGAGGCTATACAATATAGGCCCCGGAGGCAGATGTGAGAATGGATAGGCTCTAAAAGCCACTCGAAGTGGGTGTCAGCCTCCAAAGATGACGATAGCCAGAGGGATCCAGCCATTGCCGAGGGTGTGTTGTTGGCTCCAGGCTAAATTCACGCTTTGGCGCCCAGAAGGATGGGCGCAAAGGCCACCGCATGCTCAGAGCACCGGACAAGAATGCCGATGCCTTAGGCTGATATTGAAAACCGCTGCTTGAAGTTCTCATTATTCTAACTACCAACCCCACCGAGAGCGCTCAAGAAACCGCATAGCGTACTCATGTCGTCCCATCAAAAGATAGCAGGTGGCTATTGTCTTGCGAATCTCCACATCGGGGGATCTACCCCACCCGATCACTCTGGCCATATCAGATCCGCAGTACACCGCCTCTTACAAGGCCGACCAGCAGCGGTGTCCCTGGGTCAAGCCCCTGTGGGGCCGCCACCGAAGCTAAACCCTCTTCAATAGCCAAGCCAGCCTTCCAATCCGACCAGGATTGGCCGCCATCGCGGGAGACGAGCACCGCCTCGCTAAGCATCACTAGCACATCCGTCTTGACGGGGAACTCCGGCGAGAGCACGATACTATTCACAGCGCCGGTAACAGCATCTTCGCCCAGGCGAGTCCAGGTGCGTCCCCGGTCATCTGAATGCAAGAGGCCGCACGATTCCGTACCAGCGAATAAGGTGCCGTCATGGGCATAATTGGGCGAGAGGGCAAGGCTGAGCACCGGTGCAAACTCGGGGGGGAAATTGACCTCTCGCCAGGCCCGACCGCCATTCGTGCTGCGGAAAATGCCACTCTCTGTTCCAACAAAGAGAGTTTCGTCATTGGCAAAGTCAGGGGAGATGGCCAGGGCTAGGGTATTCAAATCCAACAGGCCAAAGTTCCAAGCGGACCAATGGCTACCCCGGTCAGCCGAACGAAACACGCCGTCTTCCAGCGTCCCGGCCAGGAGCGTGCCATCATCGACGAAATTCGGCGACACAACCAGCGCCGAGACAACCGGTGGCGGCGAGGGCAACGTGGCAATGTGCCAGCTTTGTCCGCCATCAACTGAGCGCAAGATGCCCCCCGGCACCCCGGCAAACACGCTTTGGTCAGATTCAAAGCTGGGGGACACGGCGACAGCCGTCGTCGCCAAGGGAGCTTCAAGGTTTAGCGCATCATAGGCGAAATGCCAGGTGTTCCCCCCGTCGTCCGACCGGTACAACCCCGAACCGCGAGCCGCGAAACAAATCCCATCCTGAGTAAAGTTTGGCGACGCTGCGAGGGCATAGGTGATGTCCTGAGCTTCGGTCTCTCGGGTCATATCCTCTTCCATTCCTCTAGGGTTCCAGGGATTCTTGGCGTTCCTTGTGATGAACCAGCACGTCAAGCGTGAGAGCCAGCGCAGCACCGGCGATAGTACCATGCACAGCCGCTTTCTGTACAGCGGCAGCATCGAAAATACCCGCCTGCGCCATGTCAACTACTTGCGCCGATTTCACATCAAACCCGTGACCCGGGCCGGCCAGTTTGACCTCGGCCATGATCTCGCTGGCATCATAGCCTGCATTGGCGATAATAGTGCGAATCGGCTCTTCCATTGCCTTCATCAGTATCACATAAGCGGCGCGCTCATCCCCCTCTGTGCTTTGAGCTAACATCTGCTGCAACGCCGGGCGGCAGGCCAACAACGCGACGCCGCCGCCAGGCACTACCCCTTCCCGCACCGCGCCCCGCAGGGCATTGGCGGTTCGTTGGGCCAGTCCCTTGCGTGTCTCTATCTGCAGCTCCGTCGCCGCGCCGACCCACAACACGGCCGTCCCGCCCATCAGCTTGCCAATCCGCTTCTGGAGTCTCTGGCGTACATCAGCCTCGGTTGCCCGGGCAAAGGCCGCGCGCAGGTTGCGGATGTGGGTCCGTAGCGCTCGAGGATCACCCTTGCCCCCCACGATGCCCAAGTAGTTGCGGTCGGCCCAGGCCCGGCGCACCTGCCCCAGGTCTTCCAACTTGACTTGGCGCAGCGTATCTCCGGCAGCCTTCACCAGGGAACGTCCGCCGGTCAAGATAGCCAGGTCTTCCATGGCTGCAGCCTGCTCAGTGGATGTCTTGCCCGGTGTCTGGGCAGCAAGAAGCTGGAATGCCTGGGGCTCTCGACTGGCCGACAGCAACAGGGCCGTCACCATGTCCGTTAGTTTGTTGGCAACGATCAGCAACGCGCGGACGCCAGCCCGTTTTGCCATTTCCAAGACGGGAAGCAGCTCGCGGGGGTCTTTCAAATCAAGGTCGCTGATCAAGACACTGGCGTTTGTCATCGCTGCTCTGAGTTTGGCGTGATCGGTAATCATCTCTCGGGAAAGGATACCGCCGTCCCAGTACGTGCCCTCGACGTATTCCCGCTCCAGCTCTTGGGTGCGTCCCGAGCGGAATTCGAGATGGCCGTGTTCGCCGATGATATCAAAGATCTCACCCAGCGTTTTGGCCAACGGTGGATCGTAACAGATGGATTCCGCCAGCTGGGCCAGTTTCTCCTTGCCCTCCAAGGTCACTGCCATGCTACTCAGCTCGCTCAGGATGAGTTGCATACCCTCCTCGAGGTAGCGACGCAACTGTATCGCATTGCCGCCAGAGACGACGTAGCGTACACCTTGGTTGTAAACCGACTGGAACAATACGGCTGCGGTGGCGGTCCCATCGCCGACCCGTTCATGCAAGCGCCATAACAGATGGCGGATAAACATCGCGCCCATATCTTCATCGCGGTTAGGCAGCTGGATGATCCGTCGGGCGATCACGCCGCCATCATCAAGGAGTTCCGGCATTTTGCCACTCAGCACTCGATCAATAGCGACTAGACGTGGACACGGCCCCAAAGTCGGACGGATCGCCTCTACTATCTGGTTGATACCCCTTTGCATGCCTTGATAAGCGGCGGGTTGAAAAACGACACGCTGAGTTCGCCGTTTCGCCATTAAATTGACCACCTTAGCCATTATCAGTAGCGAAGCATAACCTTGACGCATAGTATTCCTTTCCTCGTTGAGGAAGGGAAAAAGTGCGCCAAATCCAACTTCAGGATAACATTGAACTGACCTCGGGTCAAGTGCTAGCGATGATCGTTGAACCCTCATCAGGCACTTCAACCCGGTGGTCGACGGCTACAAGTTCAGTACCAGAACATAGCAAACCAGTTGGAAAGCGCGTCTGCCCCCAGCACTGATCTACGCGCAGGCCGATGAACCTTGATCGAGGTGCTGACCCGCCTGCCTCTGGATATCCGTTTGAAGTGCCTCTGCGAGTTCTACAACGTGCCAGTTATCACTCGTTTCCAGAGCCGACCATGTTTGTGTTGCCGTGGCTGACAACGTCGAGATCCGCATGGCTTAGTCGGCTTCTTCCTTCTGGGTCGTTGGCTTTTCCATGCCCTCTTTCATCCCGCCCCTTGAGATGGAGATCATCTCTCAGGGGCGGTTGTGGCATCAGGGTAGATAGCCAGGGTGGCTGCGACCTCATCATAGGCGGGTTTGAGGGCCCTGTATAGGCTGCGGTAGATGGTGTAGTATCGGTTGTAGAGGGGCAGGTGTTCCTCGAGGGGCAAGGTCTGCTCCAAGGTGCAGATGCTAGACTCACAAGCCTCTTCTACGCTGGTGTAGATACCAGCGCCGACGGCGGCCAGAAGCGCAGCCCCGTAGGCTGCTCCTTCGTTGACCTTGAGGGTGATGAGTTCGATGCCCAGGATGTCGGCCAGGATCTGCCGCCATAGGGGGCTGCGAGCGCCGCCACCCGAGACGCGAACCTGTTCCGGGTCACTTGCCCCGGTCCGGCGTAGCAGTTCTAGGCTGTCTCGTAAGCCGTAGGCTACACCCTCCAGCACAGCCCGCACCAGATGGGCTTTAGAGTGGCGCAAGGTCAGGCCTACAAAGGCGCCCCTGGCCAGGGGATCGGCGTGGGGGGTCCGCTCGCCGGTCAGGTAAGGCAAAAAGAGCAGCCCTTCACTGCCCACAGGAACCGCTTTAGCCCCCTCCAGTAGGATCTCGTAGGCGTCGGCCCCCTTGTTGGTTGCTTCTGCTATCTCCTGTTTTCCCAGGGCGTCTCGAAACCAACGGAGGCTTCCCCCGGCGGAGAGCATAACCCCCATTAGGTGCCAGCGGTCCGGGACGGCGTGACAAAAGGCGTGGAGCCGCCCCTTTTCCTCCGCCACCGGCTCGACCGTGGGGGCGAACACCACACCCGAGGTGCCCAAAGTGAGGGCCACGATGCCCGGGTTAACGGCGCCCACGCCCACCGCCTGGGCCGCTTGATCGCCTCCACCACCCACGATGGGCGTGCCTACTTTCAATCCAGTCTCCTCGCTGGCTGCTGGGCTGACTACCCCCGTCACCTGGGGCCCCTCGTGGCAAGTGGGCAGCCAGTGAGCAGGGATCTCCAGGGCCCCCAGCATCCCCACCGACCAATCGCGCCTCTTTACATCCAAGAGCAAAGTGCCGGAAGCACCGGCCATATCTGTAGCGAACTCGCCGCTCAGCCGATAGCGGATGTAATCCTTGGGCAGCAGAATATGGGCGACTTGGGCGTAGATTGGCGGTTCATGCTCTCGAACCCAGAGGATCTTGGGGGCGGTGAAGCCGGGCAGGGCCGGGTTGCCGGTCCATTCCAGCAGTCGTTCAAAGCCCACGGTCTCGGTGATCCCTTCGCATTGGGACCCGGTTCGTTGGTCGTTCCATAGGATGGCGGGGCGGAGGACATGGCCTCTCCGATCTAGAAGCACCAGCCCGTGCATCTGGCCAGTTAGCCCCAGGTCGATTATGGACGCGGGGTCAACGGCGGAGGCTTCTAGTAGTTCACGGATGCTGGCCACGGTTCCCTCCCACCAATCAGTCGGATCCTGTTCCGACCAAAGGGGGCGAGGGGTGGAGAGGGGATATTCTTTAGTGGCGCTGGCTACCACCTTCCCCTTCTCGTCGATGAGTAACGCCTTCGTTCCAGTGGTGGCTACGTCGATGCCGAGCAGGTAAGCCATAGACTTCCTCCCCGATTATCTCTTCATATTGGCCCATCCATCTTAGCACAAGAGCAGGTCTCCTTCCAGAAACTTCCTTTTCACTGTAAAATACGTAGGCTTCTTCAGGGCTGCTGTCCAACCATCTCGCCGAGGGATCCCTAGATCTTTTCAGAAAGAGGTCTCTTCACGCTGCATATCGTGTCGGGACTTGCCTGTCCTGGCACGCCCTGTCCCAGACCCGACAGGGTCGAGGGATAACAGGCCAGGGAACCTATAACCTATTGATTCCTAATCAATGTACGCGGCGCTGCCTCTATGGTGAGGCCCCAAGGTATTGAGGAATAAACCGGCAAGGAGCAGCCTGAACCATCACCCGGATATCGTCAAAATGATTCACGGCTCTTCTAGAAGAGCCGTGAACATAACCTTCAAGAGGGGAGAATATGCTCTCTAACTTAGATCGTTCTTACCGAATGGCCTTCTCCGCCTGGGGGTCGAAGAGGTGGATGCTATCCATGTTCAACACCGCTTCGATCTCATCCCCCACCCTAGCCCTGGTGCGGGGATCCACCCGAGCGATGAAACTCTTGCTATCGGTAAGCAAGTAAAGGAAGACCTCGTTCCCCATCAACTCCGTCACATCTACCTTGGCTTTCACCCTCCCCGCCGTGATATTAGGAGGGGTGAACTCCGGATCATGGATATCCTCCGGCCGAATGCCGAAGATCACCTCTTTCCCCAGGTACTCCTTAAACTCCTTGACCCTCTCTGGCGGAACCAGCACCCGGAAACTCTGGGCATCGATGTACATCTCATCTACGCTTCCCACCAAAGTGGCCTCAAAGAAGTTCATGGCTGGACTCCCGATAAAGCCAGCCACAAAGAGGTTGTCTGGGCGGTCATATAGCGCCTGGGGGGTGTCCACCTGCTGAAGAACGCCATCCTTCTGGACAGCGATCCGCGTCCACATGGTCATCGCCTCTGTCTGATCGTGGGTCACGTAGACGAAGGTCGTCTCTAACCTCTGGTGCAACTTGGAGAGCTCCGCCCGGGCATGAACCCTCAGTTTGGCATCTAGGTTGCTCAAAGGCTCATCCATAAGGAAAACCAAGGGCTCCCGCACGATGGCCCGCCCCACCGCTACCCTCTGTCTCTGACCACCGGAGAGTTGCTTTGGCTTCCGATCTAAGAGTTCCTCGATCCCTAACATGGCCGCCGCTTCCTTTACCCTCCGCTTGATCTCCGCCTTGGGCGTCTTGCGCAACTTCAACCCGAAGGCCATATTGTCGTAGACACTCATGTGAGGGTAGAGGGCATAACTCTGGAAGACCATGGCGATATCCCGATCCTTGGGCGACACGTCGTTCACCAACCGGTCCTCGATGTAGATCTGCCCCTCTGTGGGCTCCTCTAAACCGGCCAGGAGACGAAGGGTGGTCGTCTTGCCGCAGCCCGAGGGCCCCAAAAGAACTAGAAACTCCTTGTCCTCAACCTTGATGTCTAAGTCGTTGACCGCTACCACGTCGCCGAAGTGCTTGGTCACATGTTCGTAAGTTACATTAGCCATCTTCTCCTCCCTGAAGATAATAAACCCTTACCTCGCTCCCAAGTGTACACTAAATCTGCCATTCTGTCAAGAGTCGCACTCCCCGAGACCGTCCAATAAGCCCTCCAGATTTCGCTCAGTAATCGGGGACCAAAGGAAGCCTCCTCTCCTGCACCTCCATTTCCATCCAAGGGGGTTAACAGCCCTCCTTACAGGATCCCAGGGAAGGGGAAGAACTGCTTCCTGCTCGCCTAGCTCAAAGAAAAGGGCTCTTCCAAGAAGGAAGCCCATTATGTGAAGACATCGCCTCCCGCTCGTTGGCGAGTTTTGCGGGTCTGGACGATACGTGGTAGGATAATAGTGACGCTTCCCGCGGTTACGAAAGCGTTCCCGGGCAACCCGCATGAGATAAGGAGGGCCTCATGTGGTACGGATTATACATGTCACCGAAGGCTGATCCCGATTTCGTCTCCTCTGCGACTGAGTTGCTGCAGTCCACATCGCGCACCCTCATTCTCACCGTAAGTGGTATCTGCCTAATTTGGCTCCTCGCGGCAACGATGATCTGGCCGACGACAATCGGCCGAAGCACCTATCCCATCTCACTGGTCGTCGTCCTTACCGCGGCCATCGCTCTTCGGCTTTTGCCAAGACGACTTCCGGCTGCCCAATCTGCTTGGCTAATAGGACTGATGGGGGCCATCACTCTTGCCATCTATCTGTTTCAGCAGCCCGAGATCGCCTGTTTTTACGCGCTGCTTCCACTCATGGCCATGGTCATCACAGGCTGGCCGGCGGCCTTGATCGTAGAGGGCATCATCAGTGCCCTGCTGGCATGGTTTTTCTACAACCCGGTTGGACAGCCTCTGCCTCTGGTCTACAGCATGGGAATCATTACTGGTGGGGCGATCGGTGGGTTAATTGGTTGGGCTTCCACACATTCACTTCTTACGGTGACGCAGTGGTCCCTCTTTAGTTACGAACAGGCGCGCGAAAAGATGGAGCAGGCACGCGAGCAACGAATGGAACTCAAGCAGGTTCAAGAAGATCTCGCCCAAGCCAACCGGGAGCTTGCCAGGCTGTCCGATCGGCTCAAAGCGATGCACGAAATTGCCGAAGAGGCACGCCGGGCGAAGGAGGAGTTCGTGGCCAACGTGAGCCACGAGCTACGCACGCCTTTGAATATGATCATCGGCTTCAGCGAGATGATCACCCAGTCGCCCCAGGTATATGGCTCCAGTCTGCCCCCTGCGCTTCTGGCCGACATCGCCGCCATCCAGCGCAACAGCCAGCATCTGGCCAAACTGTGGGAGCCTGGTTCGCTGTTTTTCAGACAGCCTAAGTTGGGGATTTCTCGCCTATGAATCACGAAACAATTTTGCTTCGCTACGTCAAGTTTCCCGCCCGGCCGACACCGTTACCCGTGCGGCAGGCAGAAGATCCTGGCGGCCCTGAGTATGTCGCTAAAGCCCGGGTCACGGCGGAACATGAACGGGGCCTGAGCCTGACGGGCACCACACAGACGGGCGCTATTCTCCGAATTGGGATCAATATCGTTGCACCGGGGATTGCGCGTGTACTGCTTGAAGGGGATAGCCCCGATCCACACCGGGTCACACTGGCACGGGATCTACCCGACCAGGCGGTCAACGTGTCACTGGAGAAGTCTGACGGCCGGATCACTCTGGTGTCTGATCTGGTCAGGGTGCAGGTTGGACTTGACCCCTTCCACACCACCTTTTATGGACCGGACGGCCGTGTTATCCTCAACCAAAACTACACGGAGAGCGATGTGACGGATCGCCTGACCGCGTTACCTTTTGGCTTTAGTATGGTGGAAGGGCAGCGTGTTGCCTTCCATGACACTTTCACCGCTGAGCCGGATGAACACTTCTATGGCTTTGGTGAGAAGTTCACGGATTTCGATAAGCGCGGCCAGCGGCTGGAGATGTGGCATTACGATGCCTACGGCGTCCACAGCGAGCGGGCCTACAAGAACATCCCCTTCTTTGTAAGTACTCGTGGTTACGGGATCTTCGTGGACAGCATCACTCACATCCACTTCGACATGGCGGCCAGCAATCACTCCACCTTCAGCTTAGTCGTCCCCGACAGCGCTCTGGACTACTACGTCATCGTGGGCCCGGAAGTGAAGACTGTCATCACCCGCTATGCCAGCCTGGTCAGCTTTCCCATCCTGCCGCCCAAATGGGCCTTCGGTCTGTGGGTCTCTTCCGGCTGTCAACGTGATAGTGCGGATAAGGTGCTGCGTCGCGCGTGTCAACTGCGCTGGCACAACGTGCCCTGCGATGTTTTGCATCTGGATTGCTATTGGCAACGCTTCGGTTGCTGGTCGGACCTGATCTGGGATGAGGAGATGTTCCCCGACCCGGAGAGCATGATCAAGGAAGTCAAAGCCATGGGCTTCAAAATCTGCTTATGGATGAACCCATATCTGGGCATCAAGAGTGAGCGCTTCACAGAGGCCAAAGAAAAGGGCTACCTGCTGAACACTCCTCAGGGCGAGGCATATGTGGCCGACTTGTGGGGGGGAACTGGCTTTCACCCGCCAGTGGGCATCATTGACATGACCAACCCCGAAGCAGCAGCCTGGTTCAAGGAGTTGCTTCGCCCCTTGCTGTGCATGGGTGTAGATGTCTTCAAGACGGACTTTGGCGAGGGGGTGCCGGCCGACGCAGTGGCGCATAACGGGATGATCGGCAAACAGTTGCACAACCTCTATCCCCTCCTCTACAACGATCTGGTTGCCGAAGTCACGGCAGAAGAGACCCAACGCGCGGGACTGGTCTGGGGGCGCTCGACCTACGCTGGGGGGCAACGCCACGCTGCCCAGTGGGCGGGTGATACCAACTGTACCTATCAAGGTATGGCCTCAACGCTGCGCGGTGGCCTGAGCATCGGAATATGTGGACACGCCTTTTGGAGTCACGACATCGGTGGCTTCTATCGGCAGCCGACGCCAGAATTGTACGCGCGTTGGGCCCAGTTCGGCCTCTTTTCGCCCCTTTCCCGGGCCCATGGGATGACCACTCGCCTGCCTTGGGATTATGGGGAAGAAGCCTTGCGCATCTTCCGTGACTACGTACAATTACGCTATCGGTTACTCCCCTACATCTACACCTATGCCAGCGTGGCGGGTGAGACCAGTTTGCCCTTGATGCGGGCGATGGTGTTGGAGTTCCCGGACGATCCGAATACCTATGCGATGGATCTGCAGTACATGTTTGGTGCGGAATTGATGGTAGCGCCCGTTTACAACAGCGGGGGTCGGCGGCCGGTCTACTTCCCTGCTGGGCGTTGGGTGAATTTCTGGACCCATGAGGTGATCGAAGGTCCTCAGGCACGCTTCGTTGAAGTGCCACTGGATGTGCTCCCTCTGTACGTCCGGGCCAATGCACTGATACCGACCATTGAGTCACCAGAATATCTTACCGATGCTCCCTTCGACCAGGTGATCTTTGATGCTTATCTCTTTGACAACGGCAGTTTTGAACTGAGGGACACTGACGGTGTGACAAGAATCTCGGCTTCGCTCGAGGGATCGCGGTTGGACATTCAGGTGGGGGGTGTGAAAAAGAGGTTAGGGTTGCGACTCATCCCATTGGCCGGTGTGCCGTCAGTGGACACAGTGCAGATGAACGGTGTGGCTTTAACCAGGGTGGATGCGCTGGAAATCGGGCCCGGTGCTGCTGCCGGTTGGACGCGCGATGGGGACGGCACAGCGCGGGTAATGCTTCACCATTGATGACACTACTCACATTCTTCGCAGACTCTTCGTATTTGCAGCCATCCCTCTGCACACAAAAAAGGGTCGGAATTTTCTTGGAAGGAGGTTCTCAATGTATGCTTCATCGCCCCCAGGGGCTGGTCCGGTTGACAGCTCCCACAGCCCCCATGCCTATTGGCGAACTTTGCCCATGGGCGATATTTTACTGACCGCAGGCTTCTGGGCCGAAAGACAGGCGGTCAACCGCTGTGTCACACTCCGACACGGCTATGAGATGCTGGAAGATGCAGGAAATTTTCACAACCTCCGGCTGGCCGCCGGCAGGAAGGAAGGGGAGTACCGTGGAGGGAATTGGAATTTCTTAGATTCGGACGTGTATAAGTGGCTCGAAGCCATCGCCTATGAATTGGCCAGAGAGCCGGACGAAACGCTTCAAAAGAAGGCCGATGAAGCCATCGACCTGATCGCCGCGGCGCAGGCCGGTGACGGCTATCTCGATTCCTATTACCAAGTGGTCGCCCCTAACAAGCGTTGGACCGACCTGGATCTCGGCCACGAACTGTACTGTGCTGGGCACCTGTTCCAGGCAGCGGTGGCCTACCATCGCGCTACGGGCGACACCAGGCTCTTGAGCGTGGCGACGCGCTTCGCCGATCACATCGATTCGGTGTTTGGGGCAGACAAGCGCCCTGGGGCACCAGGACACCCCGAGATTGAGATGGCGTGGGTGGAGTTGTACCGCGATACCCGCGAGCGGCGTTACCTAGATCTTGCACGGTTCCTCATCGATCAGCGCGGCCGAGGCGTGATGCGCGGCCTGTGGCCCTATGGCCCGGCGTACCACCAGGATCGCGTTCCAGTTCGGGAGGCCTCGGAACTGGAAGGTCACGCCGTGCGCGCGATGTACCTGATGTGCGGTGTAACGGATGTCTACCTTGAAACCGGCGAATCGGCTTTGTTCGACGCCCTCTTGCGCCTGTGGCAGGATATGACAGGTGGCAAGATGCATATTACGGGAGGATTGGGCGCACGTTACGAAGGCGAAGCGTTCGGCGAGCCTTATGAGCTGCCCAACGATCGATGCTACTGTGAGACGTGTGCGGCGATCGGCAGCGTTATGTGGAACTGGCGGACGCTGCTCGCCACAGGGAAGGGGCGCTTCGCAGACCTGATGGAGCGGACGCTGTACAACGGGTTCCTGAGTGGCTTGGCGATGGATGGTAAAAGGTTCTTCTATGTCAATCCCTTGCTGAGCCGGGGAGGATATGAGCGTTCTGAGTGGTTCAGCTGCGCCTGCTGTCCACCTAACATCATGCGGCTCTTGGCATCGCTCGGCCACTACGTTGCCACCGGCGATCCGATGGGGTTGCAGCTCCACCTCTATAGCCCAGCCACCATCGACACCGAGTTGGAGCCAGGACGGCGAGTTGCCCTACGGATGGAAACAGATTATCCGTGGCAGGGGGAGGTGAGGCTGGCGATCGAACATACGGATGGTTCAGCCTGGCAACTGGCATTGCGTCTGCCAGGGTGGTGCGAGGGCGCATCGATCCGGGTTAATGATCAGACGATGGATATGCGAGCGAGCGCGGGAAGTTACGCAGTAATCGAACGAACGTGGCAGAAAGGGGATGTCATCGAACTTGACTTGCCCATGATGCCTCGGTTGATCGAAGCGCACCCTCAGATCGATGCAACACGCAACAGCGTGGCAATTGAGCGTGGCCCGATTGTCTATTGCCTCGAACAATACGACCAAGACCCAACGGTTGACGTCATGGCTGTGCAGATCGACGAGACAGCGCCGCTTGAAGCCGCCTGGCACGCAGAGCTGTTGGATGGCATTACGGTGGTGACAGCCGCAGGCTATGCCGTGGATACAAGCGCATGGCAGGATCAACTATACAAACCGCTGGGGAGTGGCGGGGGCCTGTCACGTCAATCGGTGGTGCGTCTGAAAGCCGTACCCTATTATGCGTGGGCCAATCGGGGAACTGGGGCGATGAGGG
>Ga0114930_10003755_pt1 | contig 13127 bp, 12 predicted proteins | sample AnhtaG_FD_87300 | JGI IMG/M metagenome (GOLD analysis project Ga0114930, IMG submission 87300) | Deep subsurface microbial communities from Anholt, Denmark to uncover new lineages of life (NeLLi) - Anholt_01485 metaG | ecosystem: Environmental > Aquatic > Marine > Oceanic > Sediment | place... | reverse complement strand
GCCCGCGTGGTGCGCGCGCGCGTGGTGAACCCGAAGTGGATCGCGGGCGTCATGCGCCACGGCTACAAGGGCGCGGCCGAGATGGCGGCGACGGTCGACTACATGTTCGGCTTCGCCGCCACCGCCCGCGCGGTCAAGGACCGGCATTTCGACGCGGTCTACGACGCCTACCTGGGGGACGAGGCGGTGCGCGGGTTCATCGCCGCCGCCAACCCGGCCGCGCTCCGGGAGATCGCCGGGCGCCTGCTGGAGGCCCAAGCCCGGGGCCTGTGGCGGCCGCGGCGGAACAGCGCACACCGGCGGCTCGAGGCATGGGCGGGCTGAAACCGCCCCCGCCCTGGCGTTAACCCGCGAAAACTGTGGCCGATAAGCTGCGGCAATACTGCAACATCGCCCTTAAGCGCTTGATTTCACCCCGGTACGCGCCACGATTTTGCCACGGTTCTTGGCAACGCTTGTGCTGCGGTGCTGCGCCCGAATGGGCCGCAACGGCGCCGCGGCCGCCTTTGGGCACTACGTCCCGTGGCGCGGCACGACAACGCAAGGCGAGGTCATTCGATGGGACGCGGCATCGCGGCGCTGCTGGCGGTTTCGATGGTGGGCGTGCTCGCGCTCGGCCCCGATGCCTCGCGCGCGGCGCTGGCGCAGGAGGACGAGCGCATCGACCGCGCCGCGCAGGTGCTGGGCAAGTTCCTGAGCGACCCCGGCAATGCGGGCATGCGCGAGGCGCTGAAGCGCGCGCGCGCCGTGCTGGTGGTGCCGAGCTACGTGCGCGCCGGATTCGTGATCGGCGGCACCGGCGGCGGCGGCGTGATGCTGATGCGCAAGCCCGAGGGCGGCGGCTGGAACGGCCCGGCGTTCTACGACACCGCGGCCGGGACGCTGGGGCCCCAGCTCGGCGTCTACAAGACCGAGCTGGTCATGCTGTTCATGTCGGAACGCTCGGTCGAGCGGGTGCTGGCGGGCGAAATGCAGTTCGGCGCCGACGCCTCGGTCGCGGCCGGGCCCGTGGGCGCGGGCGAGAAGGGCCCCTGGGCCGACATCTACACCTACGTGAAGCCGGTGGGCGCCTATGCCGGGGTCAGCGTGTCGAGCGGCGCGGTCGAGCCCGACCGCGGCGAGAACGAGGAGTTCTACGGCCGCGGCGCCACCGCGCGCGGCATCCTGGTGGACGGGCGCTTCAACAACGCCAAGGGCGAGAAGCTGCGCCGGCTGCTCACCCCCTACTGACGCCTTCGCCCGCCGCCGTGCCGTCCCAAGGGCTGCTATAGTCGGCCCCATGGGCGGCACACCCAAGCAGCACGACGAGGCCGAGCGCGCGCACGCCGAGAAGATGCGCCGCCGGCGCGAAGCGCGCGCGCGCCTGATGGCGGACAAGACCGAGGAGCGCGGCCTGCTGATCGTCCACACCGGCGCGGGCAAGGGCAAGTCGACCGCCGCGTTCGGCATGGCGCTGCGCGCCATCGGCCACGGCATGAAGCTGGGCGTGGTGCAGTTCGTGAAGGGCGCCTGGGCGACCGGCGAGCGCACCGTGCTGGAGCGCTTTCCCGGCCAGGTCGTGATCAAGGCGATGGGCGAGGGCTTCACCTGGAACACCGCCGACCGCGCGCGCGACGTCGCGTGCGCGCGCGCCGCGTTCGACGAGGCCAGGCGCATGATCGCCGATCCGTCGTTCGGCATGGTGATCCTGGACGAGCTCAACATCGTGCTGCGCTACGACTATCTGCCGCTCGACGAGGTGCTGGCGGCGCTCAGCGCCAGGCCCGAGGGCCTGCACGTGATCGTCACCGGCCGCAACGCCCGGCCCGAGCTGATCGGGCTCGCGGACCTGGTGACCGAGATGACGCTGGTGAAGCATCCCTTCAAGTCGGGCGTCAAGGCGCAGAAGGGAATCGAGTTCTGAGCGCGGCGAACGGCAAGGCGCGCACGCTCATGTTCCAGGGCACCGGCTCGGACGTGGGCAAGTCGCTGGTGGTCGCGGGCCTGTGCCGCGCCTTCACCCGGCGCGGCCTCAGGGTCAGGCCGTTCAAGCCGCAGAACATGTCGAACAACGCGGCGGTGACCGGGGACGGCGGCGAGATCGGCCGCGCGCAGGCGTTGCAGGCCAGGGCCTGCGGGGTTGCGCCCAGCGTGCACATGAACCCGGTGCTGCTGAAGCCCGAGAGCGAAACCGGCGCGCAGATCGTGGTGCAGGGAAAGTTGCGCGGCAGCGCCCACGCGCGCGCCTACGCCGACTTGAAGCCGACGCTGATGCCCGCGGTGCTGGAGAGCTTCGCTCGGCTCGGCGCCGAAGCCGACCTGGTGCTGGTGGAGGGAGCGGGCAGCCCGGCCGAGGTCAATTTGCGCCGCGGCGACATCGCCAACATGGGCTTCGCCCAAGCGGCGGGCGCGCCGGTCGTGCTGGTGGGCGACATCGACCGCGGCGGGGTGATCGCGGCCATCGTCGGCACCCACGCGCTGCTGGCGCCGGAGGAGCGCGCATTGCTCCAGGGCTACATCGTCAACAAGTTCCGCGGCGATCCGGCGCTGTTCGCCGGCGCGCCCGCGACCGTCAAGCAGGCCACGGGCCTCGACTGCCTCGGCATCGTGCCGTGGTTCAAGGACGCGCACCGCCTGCCGGCCGAGGACGCGCTGGCGCTCGACGCGCCGGCGCCGGCGGCGAAGGACGCGGCCGCGATCAAGATCGCCGTGCCGCGCCTGCCGCGCATCGCCAATTTCGACGACCTCGACCCGCTGCGCGCCGAGCCGGACGTGCGCGTGGAGATCGTGCCGCCGGGCGCGCCCCTGCCCCGGGACGCCGACCTCGTGCTGCTGCCCGGCTCGAAGGCGACGCTCGCGGATTTGACGGCGCTCAAGGCCGAGGGCTGGGACATCGACGTTCGGGCGCATGTCCGGCGCGGCGGGCGCGTGCTGGGCTTGTGCGCGGGCTACCAGATGCTGGGCCGGAGCATCGCCGACCCTGGCGGCATCGAGGGCCCGCCGGGCCAAGCGCAGGGCCTCGGCCTGCTCGAGCTCGAAACCGTGCTCACCCCGGACAAGACGTTGCGCGCCGCGACCGGCACCGACCGCGCCACGGGCGAAGCGATCGCGGGGTACGAGATGCACGTGGGCGCCACGTCGGGGCCGGGGACGGCGCGGCCGATGCTCGAGCTCGCCGGGCGGCCCGACGGCGCGGTCTCGCGCGACGGCCGGGTCATGGGCTGTTACGTGCACGGCCTGTTCGCGCGCGACGCGTTCCGCGCCGCGTTTCTCGCATCGCTGCGCGCCGGGCGCCGCAATCCCGGCGTCGTCTACGAGGCGACGGTCGAGGCGGCGCTTGATTCGCTTTCCGACCACCTCGCCCGGGCGATCGACCTGGAGCGGCTGCTCGGCCTCGCGCGCTGAAGCGTGGATTCGCGCCAAGTCCGGCCGGTCACCGCTTTTTGCGTTGTCTGCGCGCCGCGCCGGGGGCATCGTTGCCGCCACGGCCACGGAAGCAGGAACGCTCAGGGACCATGGCCAACCGCAAGACATTCCGCCTGGTGCTGATCAAGCCGTCGCACTACGACGGCGCGGGCTACGTGATCCAGTGGGTGCGTTCGGCGCTGCCGTCGAACACGCTGGCGACGCTCTACGGCCTGGCGGCGGACTGCGCACGGCGCCGCGTGCTGGGGCCCGAGGTGGAAATCGCGATCGAGCCCTACGACGAGACCAACACGCGCATCCGGCCCGCGCGCATCGCCCGGCGCGTGCTCGGCGCCGACGGCGGCCTCGTGGCGCTGGTGGGCGTGCAGACCAACCAGTTCCCCAGGGCGCTCGACATCGCGCGCGAATTGCGCCGGCGGGGCGTGCAGGTCGCGATCGGCGGGTTCCACGTGAGCGGCTGCCTCGCCATGCTTCCCGAGCGGCCGCCCGAGATCGAGCAGGCGCTCGCCCTCGGCGTTTCGATCTTCGCGGGCGAGGCCGAGGGGCGTCTCGAGACGGTGCTGCGGGACGCCTGGGCGCGGGCGCTGAAGCCGGTCTACAACCACATGGACGACCTGCCCTCGCTCGAGGGCGCGGTCCATCCCATCCTGCCGGCCGAACGCGTCGGGCGCGTCGCCGGCCATCAATCGAGCTTCGACGCCGGGCGCGGCTGCCCGTTCCAATGCTCGTTCTGCACCATCATCAACGTGCAGGGGCGCAAGTCGCGCCACCGCAGCGCCGACGACGTGGAGCGCATCGTGCGCGCCAACGCCGCGCGCGGCATCAACAGCTTCTTCATCACCGACGACAATTTCGCGCGCAACCGCAACTGGGAGGCGATCTTCGACCGCCTGATCCGTTTGCGCGAGGCCGAGGGCTTCCGCATCACGTTCCTGGTGCAGGTCGACACGCTGTGCCACCGCATCCCGAACTTCATCGCCAAGGCGGCGCGCGCGGGCTGCCGGCGCGCGTTCATCGGCCTGGAGAACATCAACCCCGACAACCTGGCGGCGGCCAAGAAGCGCCAGAACAAGATCACCGAGTACCGCGCCATGCTGCAGGCCTGGAAGCGCGCGGGCGTCGCCACCTATTGCGGCTACATCCTGGGCTTCCCCGCCGACACGCCCGAGCGCATCCGCCGCGATATCGCGATCATCAAGGAGGAGCTGCCGGTCGACGTGCTCGAGTTTTTCTGCCTGACGCCGCTGCCCGGCTCCGAGGACCACAAGAACCTGGCCGCGCGCGGGGTGTGGATGGACCCCGACATGAACAAGTACGACCTCGAGCATGTCTGCACCGCCCACCCCCTGATGTCCGCGGCGGAGTGGCGCGGGATCTACGACGAGGCCTGGGACCTCTATTACACGCCCCAGCACGTCGAGCGCGTGATGCGCCGCGCCGCGGCCTGCGGCAACTCGGTGGGCAAGGTGCTGCTCTATTGCCTGTGGCTCTACGGCTGCAAGACCTACGAGGGCGTGCATCCGCTCGAGGGCGGGTGGCTGCGCCGCATGTACCGGCTGGACCGCCGCCCGGGCCTGCCGGTCGAATCGCCCCTGGCGTTCTACCGGCGCTGGATCGGGCACGCGGTCCGCTCGCAGTGGGGCATCTTCCGTTTGTGGTTGCGGTTCTACCGGCTGCGGCGGCGGATCAACGCCGACCCGAACCGGCGCGCCTACATGGACCTGGCGCTGACCCCGGTCGAGGACGAGGCGGTGGACGCCCTGGCGCTGTTCAACACCGGCGACGCCGCCAAGGCGGCGCTGGAGAAGAAGCGCCGCGAGGACCGCGCGCGCGCCGAGCACGCGGCGGCGGCGCAGTAGCTTCTAGCGGAACCAGACCGCCGCGCCGGCGGCGAGCGCGAACAGCAGCCCCCAGGCCCGGCGATAGACGCGCACGGCGCGGCGAATGTCGGCTGCGGTCGCCGCGGGCGTGCCGGGGCCGATGAACGGCGCATCCACGGTTTCCCCGGGATAGGTGCGCGGGCCGGCGAGCTTCAAGCCCAGCGCGCCCGCCATCGCCGCCTCGGGCCAGCCGGCGTTGGGGGAGCGGTGCTGGCGCGCGCCGGCGCGCATCGCGCGCACGGCCGCGCCGAACCCCGGTCCCGAAGCCAGCGCGAGCAGCAGCCCCGAGAGCCGCGCCGGCGCCAGGTTCAGCGCGTCGTCGAGCCGCGCCGCCGCCCGGCCGAAGTCGAGGTAGCGCGGCGTCCTGTGGCCGATCATGCTGTCGAGCGTGTTGACCGCCTTGTAGGCGAGCATCCCCGGCAGGCCCGCCAGCAGGTACCAGAACGCGGGCGCTACGACGCCGTCGGAAAAATTCTCGGCCAGGGATTCGATCGCCGCGCGCGCCACGCCGTGCCCGTCCAGGGTCTGCGGATCGCGCCCGACGATATGCGCGACCGCCGCCCTGCCCGCGTCCAGCCCTTCCGCTTCCAACGCCTGCGCCACCGCGCGCACGTGGTCGTATAGGCTGCGCGCCGCCAGCAGCGCGCAAACCGCGAACGCCTCGGCGAGCCACAGCAAGGGCGCGGCCTGGAACGCCCAGGCCAGCGCCAGGCCCAGGAGCGCCGATCCGCCCGCCACCGCCGCGACCGTCGCGCTGCCGCGCCGGCGCAGGTCATGCGCGCCGCGCTCCGCCCGGTTGAGCCGCCGGTCGAGCGCCGCCACGGCGCGGCCGATCAGCGCCACGGGGTGCGGCACGCGGCGGAAAGGGGCCTCGCCCAGGGCCGCGTCCAGCGCCAGGGCCAGCGCCAGGATCGCGAGCGTCGGGGCGGCGCCGTCGCCGAAGGCCCAGGCCAGCAGCATCGGGCGACCATGGCGGCGGGGCCGCCCACGGTCAACAACGCGTCGCTTCCGGGGACGTTGCGCGGGTCGGCCCGGTCCACCCTTGGCGCTGGGCGCGGAAGACCCTATGACTCCGCGGTTTCCTTTGGGGGTTTCGAGCGATGGACGGAACGGCAGGCGTCAGGACCGGCGTGATGGTGTGCGGCCACGGCAGCCGCGACCCGGACGCGATCCGCGAGTTCCAGGCGATGGCCCGCGCGCTTGGGCGCCAGCTCAAGCAGTACGAGGTGGAGAGCGGGTTCCTGGAGTTCGCGCGGCCGGTGATCCGCGACGGGCTGGAGGCGCTGAAATCGCGCGGCGTCAGGCGCATCCTGGCGATCCCGGGGATGCTGTTCGCCGCCGGGCACGTCAAGAACGACGTGCCGTCGGAGATCAACGAGTTCGCGCACGCCAACCCGGAGATCGAGCTGCGCTTCGGCCGGGACCTCGCGGTCGACCCCAGGATGCTGCGCGCCGCGGCCGAGCGCGTGGCAGAGACGGAGCGCCGCGCCGGCCCGGGCATCGCCCGCGCCGATACGCTGCTGCTGGTGGTCGGCCGCGGCACCAACGACCCCGACGCCAACTCCAACGTGGCGAAGGTCGCGCGCATGCTGTGGGAGGGCATGGAATTCGGCTGGGCCGAGCCCGCCTACAGCGGCGTCACCTATCCGCTGGTCGACGCGGCGCTGGCGCGCGCGGTGCGCCTCGGCTTCAAGCGCATCGTCGTGTTCCCGTATTTCCTGTTCACCGGCGTCCTGGTGAAGCGCATCTACGACTGGACCGACGCGGCCGCCGCGGCGAATCCCGGAATCGAGTTCGTCAAGGCCGACTATCTCAACGACCACCCCCTGGTGCTGGAGACCTTCATCGACCGGGTGCACGAGATCACCGCCGGCACCGGCAACATGAACTGCCAGATGTGCAAGTACCGCGAGCGGATCGTGGGCTTCGAGGACGATTTGGGCGCGCCGCAGGCCGGCCACCACCACCATGTCCGCGGCATCGGCACGGACGCGGACCACGGCCACGATCACGGCCACGCGCACGGCGATGGCCACGATCATCACGGCCACGATCATCACGGCCACGATCATCACGGCCACGATCCGGGCGACCATCATCGCCATCACGATCGCGGCCACGGCCATTCGCACGGACGCAAGCGATGATCGACTACGTCCGCGATCCGGCCGAGATCTATCGCCGCTCCGTGGCGGCGATCCGGCGCGAGGTGGACCTGGACGCGCTGCCGGAGGATCTGCGCCCGCTGGCGTTGCGCCTGGTGCACGCCTGCGCGATGCCGGAGATCGCGGCCGCGCTCGTCGCCTCGCCGGGCGCGGCCCAGGCGGGGCGGGCCGCGCTCGCCCGCGGCGCGCCGGTCCTCGCCGACGCCGCGATGGTGGCCGAAGGCGTGATCCGCGCCGGCCTGCCGGCGAAGAACGACGTGATCTGCACCCTCGGCGATCCGCGCGTTCCGGCGCTCGCCAAAGAGCTCGCCACCACGCGCTCGGCCGCGGCGGTCGAGCTGTGGCGCGGGCGGCTGGCGGGCGCGGTGGTGGCGATCGGCAACGCGCCGACGGCGCTGTTCCACCTGCTCGAAGGGCTGGAGCGCGGCTGGCCCGCGCCGGCGCTGATCCTGGGCTTTGCCGTGGGCTTCGTCGGCGCGGCGGAAGCCAAAGCGGCGCTGGCGCGTCAGGCGCGCGCGCCGTTCATCGCGCTCGAGGGCCGCAAGGGCGGCAGCGCGCTGGCCGCCGCCGCGGTCAACGCCCTCGCCGATCCCGGCGGGCTGGCGGCATGACCAAGCCCTGGATCGCGGTGATCGGGCTGGGCGAGGACGGGATCGCCGGCCTCAAGCCCGAGGCGCGCGCGGCGCTGGAAGCCGCCGACGTGCTGATCGGCGGCGAGCGGCACTTGGCGCTGGTTCCGGCGCACACCCAGGAGCGCATCACCTGGCGCACGCCGCTCGCCGAGACGATGCAGGACATCGCGCTGCGCCGCGGCAAGCGCGTGGTGGTGCTGGCCTCGGGCGATCCGATGATGTTCGGCGCGGGCACGACCCTCGCGAAGCACTTCGCGCGCGAGGAGCTGGCGATTTTCCCCGGCGTCGGCGCGTTCGGCCTGGCGGCGGCGCGCATGGCGTGGTCGCTGCCCGATGCCGCGTGCCTGACGCTGCTCGGGCGCAGGCTGGAAACCCTCAACGCGCACCTGGCGCCGGCTGCGCGCCTGCTCATCCTGTCGGAGGACGGCGGCACGCCGGCCGAGGTCGCGCGCGCGCTGGTGGAGCGCGGATACGGCGGATCGGCCATGACCGTGCTCGAGCACATGGGCGGGCCCGAGGAGCGGCGCGTCGACGGCACCGCCCGGACCTGGAAGCAGGACCGCGCGGCCGAGCTCAACACCATCGCGGTGGAATGCGCGGCGGGGCCCGATGCGGTGATCCTGCCCCAGGCCGCCGGCCTGCCGGACAAGCTGTTCCTGCACGACGGCCAGCTCACCAAGCGCGAGGTGCGCGCGGCGACGGTCGCCGCGCTCGTGCCGCTCGCGGGCCAGACGCTGTGGGACGTGGGCGCGGGCGCCGGCTCGGTTGCGGTCGAATGGCTGCGCGCCGCGCGCAACGCCTGGGCCTATGCGGTGGAGCGCGAGCCCAAGCGCTGCCGCATGATCGAGCGCAACGCGGGGTTCTTCGGCGTGCCGCACCTCAGGCTCGTCGAGGGCGAGGCGCCCGCGGCGCTCGACGGGTTGCACGCGCCCGACGCGGTGTTCCTGGGCGGCGGCGTGTCCGCGCCGGGCCTGGCGGAACTGTGCTGGGAGAAGCTCAAGCCCGGCGGAAGGCTGGTCGCCAACGCCGTCAGCGTCGCGGGCGAGGCCCGGCTGGCGGAACTGCACCGCGCGCTGGGCGGCACCTTGACGCGCATCGCGATCAGCCGCGCCGACAAGACCGGCGCGACCGAGGCCTGGCGCCCGGCGATGCCGGTGACGCAACTCGCCGCGACCAAGATCTGATTGCCGGTCGCCGATCGCCGATGGCCGACAGCTTGTCCAAGGGCACCCTCTACGGCCTCGGCGTGGGTCCCGGCGACCCCGAACTCCTCACGCTGAAGGCGCTGCGCATCCTAAAGGCCGCGCCGGTGATCGCCTATCCCGCGCCCGAGAAGGGGCCGAGCCTGGCGCGCTCGATCGTGGCGCCGCATCTCCCCGGCGGGCAGACGGAGATCGCCATCCGCATGCCGCTGGACTGGGCGCGTTTTCCGTTGCAGGAAGTCTACGACCGCGCCGCGCGCGAGATCGCGGAGCACATGGCCGCGGGGCGCGACGTGGCGGCGCTGTGCCAGGGCGACCCGTTCTTCTACGGCTCGTTCATGTACCTGTTCGGGCGGCTGGCGCGCGAGTGGACCGTGGTCGTGGTGCCGGGCGTGTCGTCGCTGGGCGCCGGCGCGGCGGCGCTCGGCGCACCGCTCGCGGCGCGCGACGACGCGCTCGTCGTGCTGCCCGCGCCGCTGCCGGAGGCGGTGCTGGAAGCGCGCCTTGAGGACTGCGACGCGGCGGCGATCGTGAAGCTGGGGCGGCACCTGCCCAAGGTGCGCCGCGTGTTGAAGCGCCTCGGGCTCGAGGACCGCGCGCGCTACGTCGAGCACGCCAGCATGGAGAACCAGCGCATCCGGCCCCTGGCCGAACTGGGCGACGGCGAAGCCCCCTATTTCGCGCTGGTCCTGGTGCACAAGCGCGGCGAGGCGTGGCGTGGCGCGTAACGCCGCGCCGGGCGCAGCCCCACCCGCGATCGTGGTGCTGGGCGAAGGCGGCCTGGCGCTGGGACGGCGGCTCAAGCGCGCGCTCAAGGGCGCGGCGCTGCACGGCTACGCGGCGCGGGTGGACGCGGGAGCCGTGGACCGGACCTTCGCCGACGTGCAGGCGCATCTGCGCCTCCTGTTCCGGCAGGGCACGCCGGTCCTGGCGCTGTGCGCCGCGGGCATCGCGATCCGCGCCCTCGCGCCGCTCCTCAAGGACAAGGCGCGCGAGCCGCCGGTCGTCGCGATGGACGAGGCGGGCAAGGCCGCGGTGCCGTTGCTGGGCGGCCATCGCGGCGCGAACGCGCTGGCGCGTTTGGCGGCGCGCGCCGCGGGCGGAATTGCGGCGATCACCACCGCGGGCGACGCGCGCTTCGGCCTGGCGCTGGACGATCCGCCCGAGGGATGGCGCTTGAGCCCCGGCGCGGACATCAAGCCCGTGACCGCGGCGCTGCTCGCGGGCGCGACGGTGGCGCTCGCGGTCGAGCCCGGCCTCGACCCGGGCATCGCGGATTGGCTGAAGCGCGGCGGTGCGCGGTTCGCGCGCAAAGGGCGGCTCTCGTTGCGCGTCAGCGACCGGCGCGCGCGTCGATCGGACACGCCGACCCTGCACCCCGCCACGCTCGCGCTCGGCGTGGGGTGCGAACGCGGCACGCCGCCCGGCGAGCTGATCCGGCTGGCGGAGCGCACGCTGAGGCGCGCGGGCCTCGCGCGGGAATCGGTCGCAGGCGTGTTTTCGATCGACCTCAAGGCCGACGAGGAGGCGGTGCATGCGCTGGCGCGGCGTCTCGGCGCGCCGGCGCGGTTCTTTCCGCCCGCGCGGCTGGAGCGCGAGACCCCGCGCCTCGCCAATCCCTCCGCCCTGGTGTTCCGCGAAACCGGCTGCCACGGCGTGGCCGAGGGCGCGGCGCTTGCGGCCGCGGGCAGGCGCGGCGTGCTGGTCGTTTCCAAGCGCAAGTCGCGCCGCGCCACCGCCGCGGTCGCGCGCAGCCCCGTCGCGCTCGACCCCGCGCGCATCGGCCGGGCGCAAGGGCGGCTTCGGATCGTCGGGATCGGCCCGGGCGGCGCGGCGTGGCGCACGCCCGAGGCGAGCGCCGCCCTGGCCGCGGCGCGGCACGTCGTCGGCTACGGCCTCTACCTCAAGCTCCTGGGGCCCGCGCTCGCGGGCAAGCGCCTGCACCGCGGCGCGCTCGGCGCGGAAGAAGCGCGCGCGCGGCTCGCCCTCGACCTCGCGGCCCGGGGCGAGGACGTAGCGCTGGTGTCCTCGGGCGACGCGGGCATCTACGCGCTCGCGGCGCTCGCGTTCGAGCTGCTCGACCGCGAGGACCGCCGGGACTGGAACCGCGTGCGCATCGAGGTGGTGCCCGGCGTCTCGTCGCTGCTGCTGGCCGCCGCCCGGGCCGGCGCGCCGCTCGGCCACGATTTCGCGGCGATCTCGCTCTCCGACCTGCTGACGCCCTGGCCCGCGATCGAGCGGCGCCTGAAAGCGGCGGCGATGGGCGATTTCGCGGTCGCCCTGTTCAATCCCGCCTCGGCCCGGCGGCGGCGCCAGCTCGAGCGGGCGCTTTCGATCCTGCGCGCGGCGCGGCCCAAGCACACGCCGGTGGTGGTGGCGCGCAACCTGGGCCGGCCGGGCGAGACGGTCGAGCTCGCCGCGCTCGGCGACGTCGACCCCGGATCGGTCGACATGCTGACCTTGCTGCTGGTGGGCGCCTCGGGCACGCGCACGATCGCGCGCGGCGCGCGGCGCTGGGTCTACACGCCGCGCGGCTATGCGGCGAAGCGCGCGAGGGGACCGCGGCCGCGATGAGCAAGGTGCACTTCATCGGCGCGGGCCCCGGCGCGCCCGACCTCATCACCGTGCGCGGCCTCAAGCTGGTCAGGCGCTGCAAGACCGTGCTGTACGCGGGATCGCTGGTGCCGCGCGCGGTGGTCGCGGAGGCGCCCAAGGACGCCCGCGTGATCGACACCGCGCCGCTCACCCTCGACCGGATCGTGGCCGAGATCGAACGCGCCGTGGCCCGCGGGCACGAGGTGGCGCGGCTGCATTCCGGCGACCCGTCGCTCTACGGCGCGATCGCCGAGCAGATGCGCCGGCTCGACAAGCTCGGCATCGCCTACGACGTGACGCCGGGCGTGCCGGCCTACGCCGCCGCGGCCGCGGCGTTGAAGGCGGAGCTCACCCTGCCGGGCGTGGCGCAGACGTTGGTGCTGACGCGCACCGCGGTGCGCGCCTCGCCCATGCCGCGGGGCGAGGACCTGAAGACGCTGGCGAAAAGCGGCGCGACGCTCGCGATCCACCTCTCGGTCAACAACCTCGCGCGCGTCGTGCGCGACCTGGCGCCGCGCTACGGCTGGGACTGCCCGGCGGTGGTGGCGGCGCGCGTGAGCTGGCCCGACGAGCTGATCCTCAGGGGCACGCTCCGGGACATCCGCGCCAAGGTGAAGGCAGCGGGGATCGCGCGCACGGCGCTGATCCTGGTCGGGCCGGCGTTGGGGGCCACTCTGGGCGCCCAAGACTTCGCGGACAGCCGCCTCTACGCGCCCGACCACGGCCACGTCCTGCGCAAGCCGGCGCGCAAGCGCGCCAAGCCCTGACCGCCCCTTGAGCCTCCAGGGGCTGGAACCCGTATCCGGTCCGTGGAAGGAGGCCTGGACCATGACGCGGTCCCGCACACCGATGGAAACCCGGGTGCTTTCGGCGTTCCGCAGCGCCTGCGCGAGCGCGCGCTGGGACGCGGCCGAGATGCTGCTGCGCGCGCTGGAGGCCGTGGACCCGGTCCCGCATCCCGGGTCGCCGCTCGATCGCGCCTATCGCGCGGCCGCCGGCCGCGCCTGGCGCGGTGGGCGCAACGCGCCGCGGGCGGAACGGAACCGGAGGCGCCGCCGGGCCGATGCCTGATCTGTCCTCGGCGCTGGCGGGAATCGACGGACTGGCGCCGTGGGCGGTCGCCCTCATGGCGCTGGCGGGGCTCGTCGTCGGCATCGCGCCCGGCTCCTATCCCCTGGCGGCGGTCGCGGCCGGGTTCGCCGCCGGCGACGCCGCGCGGGGCGAGGCGGCGAGCCGCGCGCGCGGCTT
>Ga0114930_10003753_pt1 | contig 13131 bp, 10 predicted proteins | sample AnhtaG_FD_87300 | JGI IMG/M metagenome (GOLD analysis project Ga0114930, IMG submission 87300) | Deep subsurface microbial communities from Anholt, Denmark to uncover new lineages of life (NeLLi) - Anholt_01485 metaG | ecosystem: Environmental > Aquatic > Marine > Oceanic > Sediment | place... | reverse complement strand
TTTTTATATAAAAATAAATTAAAATTGAAAAATGATACCAAAAAAAATTGTTGAAAATTTAGTAGATAAATTTGTATATATATACATTAAAAATGTGACTAAAGATTTTGCTGGAAAAATCATATCTATAACCGAAGCTGATATAATAGTTTTAGAAGATAAAAATAACAACCTTATCTATATCCCTATTCCAGAAATAAGCGTAATTACAGAGAGACGATAAAACATCTCAATTTAAGGAACAATTAATATACGACATGGTGATAGAAAGTAATGAAAAAACAGAGAGATAATCTTAAAAAGAAAAGGTTAAGGATCTTTTTTTCAGGTCTAGAAAAAAAATCTAAATCGAGGGAAGCTTCCAAAAGTTTAGAAGATCTACTAACTCTAACTGGCATGAAATATATTCAAATGAAACTTCCCATTGAAAAAATTACTCCAGAATTTGAACATTTCATTAAAGGAAAAATTGAATCTCATATTATAAATGCTAAAATTAGGGATGTAGAAGAAGAAGACCTAACAATTTTGGTTGATTTATATAACAAGTCCTGGTTAACCGCAAGAGAACCATATTCTCGATTATCTCTCGAATCATTAAGGAAAATTTATGAGTATCCTGATACAAAGATATTTATTGTTCGACATTTTGGAATTGATGCGGGATTTGTCATTTTAGATATCGAAGGAGAAAATAAAGATATAGGTGTGATTTCTGGTTTAGGTATTTTACCTCGATTTCAAGGAAAAGGTTTAGGTAAAGTAATAGGAATTGCTGCATGGAACTATTTTAAGGATAAAAGGATTAAAGAATTGCGGTGTGAAGTTTACCATGAAAATGTTGTCTCATATAATTTTATCAAATCTTTAGGTTTTGAAGAATATGATACAAAATTTTACAAGCGTGAAGATTTTGAATTAACTGAGGAGATTACTACATAAAATAGTTATATTTAATAGATTGCTTTAAATACCTTATCCTCTAAGGAATGATGATGATAGTTCAAATTGCGCATGAAGCCGGAGCATTCCAATTTATCGCAGCTAAACTGATTAAATTATCAGGAGGGAAATTCTGTCTTTCGTAAAGAGCTCTTTTAATCAGAGATTCAACGCCTACTGTTACGATCTTAGCTTGTTCAATATTCCAATTCCAGCTATTCTACTAATTAAGATAATAACCGGCAATTCTGGAGTTGACACAGGATTTTTTGTGTATTGAATCATCCGTTTATCGTTAGTTTCGTGATCTGGCCCTCGAATTGCTTTTAGGATTTTATACATCATCAAACACTTGTAGATTATCATCAAGTAAAAACCTTAAAAAGTAAGCATACTTCCAAGGGTTTGATAGATCTAATATTGATTGTATAAATTCCCAAAAAAATTGTATTTGAATTAGAATAAGTACCAGAATTATTCTGAAGCCTAGAAGTTTGATATGCCGATAATAACTATTGTTCTATAAGGTGTGATATATCAATAATCAATAGATTTTAATTAAAATTTAAGAAGTGCGGATTAGAAAAGTTTAAATATTATACAACTTTCTTTTAGGATTGGTTAACAACAAGTAAGTTAACGAGTTGTTACCAAAATAATGAAAGGGTGATCTTTGATTTGAAAATAATGAATAAGATCAATGTAAGGAGACAACTTAAATACCTAGCACGAAGGAAGAGAAATAAGTATGAGAGAGAAGATTTTCACGAAATAGACTCATTCCAACTTCCTTAATGAAGATACCTTTTATCACTAAATTCTGTTAAATAAGAAGTAAGTTTAAAAAAACAATTTTTTTTTTGTATATAAAAATCTTGTACCTTTTTAATACATTATAATATTTGATTGAAAAATGAAAAGATCGTTAATACTTTAAGTAAAATATATTAATAATCAATACTCTTTAATTAAAATTTAGGAAGTGCAGAATAGAAAAGTTTAAATTTTATATTGCTTTCTATAAAGATTGGTTAACAACCATAAAATTAACGAGTTGTTACTAAAATAATAAAAGGGTGATCTTTAATTTGAGAAAATTAAGTAAGTTTCATATAAGGAGTCATCTTAAGAATATGGTTCGAAAGAAGAAAAATAAATATGAGAAAGACGATTTCCACGAAGGAGATTCTGAATCAAACATCCATGATGAAGTTATCTTTTAACACTAAATTCTGATTAATAAAAAGTAAGCTTCTAACTAAGAATTTTTTTATTATAATTAATCAATTTTACTTTTTTAATATAAAATAATAAATAATTGACACAGATAAAGATCGTCAATTCCATAGTGAGGAAATTGAAATGGAAAAATATGTGATTTTATTAATTGTTTTTTTATGCATATTAATTGTAGCTATCGGACTACTTATCTGGTCTTAAACCTTTCCTTAAAACAAGAAGAATCTTTCGAAGGTCTGATTATTTTTTTTATAATAGGTTTTATAATAGTATTTACTTTGCCGATATTTTTAGGACTGATCAAAATTCTCTTACTATATTAGTAGTATAAAAGCTAACTCCGAGTAAAAAATCTTATATATTTCTAGTAGAACTTATAGTATAGAAATTAAACTACTATCTTGGATTAAATAGATCTTTCAAAAAAAGTTAAAATATAGTTAGAAGTAATGTCTCGATGCTCAAAAATATTCATGGAATTGAAAGGGAATATTTAATCCAATTTGTATTTATCTCCTTAGAATCATGAGTAAAAATATATTATGGATCTAGTTGATTTTTCATTAAAAATAGATAGAATATTTATATTAAATTACACTCAATTAAAAAAAAAAGTTTTGGAAAGGTTTATAAGCAAATTTAATATTATCTAACCTCAGACAAGTAATTTCATCTATATTAATAATAGTAAAATCTATGAAGCTTAGGATTGAATTACAAATTGCTTTTCAATGATAGAACGTGTTAGCATTAAAAAATTAAGAAATATTGTGCAATTAAGCGAATATTTGGAAATTTATCTAAAGAAATTATTAAATCTTCATCACCAAAAATCACAGATTTAGCCCAATTTTTAATCAAAAATAAAACTGATGGTTTTTATAAGAAATGGAATCAACGGAAAAGACCTTTAGGAAAAAAAAACCAAAAAATTTTGAGAATGACACTTCTTATATAGAATATCTTGAGACTAAAATTAATAAAATTCAAAATGGAAATCAAGAATTAAAAGATCATTTGCATAGAGTAAGACATGAAATAATTAGATTAAGAAAAGAAACTGATCGTTTCTGTGAGTTACCATTATTATCAGGAACTATAACTGATTTATTAGATGAAGAAAATAATCGCGCTATTGTAAATTGCCCTCCAAACTCGAGCTATGTCGTAAGAATAAGTAATAACCTGAAAAAGGAAAAAATTTTTCCCGGATTACATGTAGCATTAAATAATCGAAATTATGCTGTTATTGAAATCTTACCTTCGAATTTTAATCCATTTATTAGAGGAATGGAAATAGTTAATGCTCCGATCGATGTATCTTACAATGATATTGGAGGTTTGGATGAACAAATTCAAGAACTAAGGGAGATAGTTGAATTATCTTTAAAAAAACCAGAAATATTTAAAAAAATTGGAATTGAACCTCCTAAAGGTATTCTTTTGCATGGACATTCTGGAACAGGTAAAACGTTATTAGTAAAAGCAGTTGCTCATGAAGCAAATGCTACGTTTATAAAAGTAGTTGGAACTGAATTAGTACAAAAATTCATTGGTGAGGGAGCTCAATATGTACGAGAAATTTTCGATTTGGCAAGACAAAAAGCACCCTCTATATTATTTATTGACGAAATAGATTCTATAGGTGCAATAAGGATTGAAGATGCAACTTCAGGTGATAGAGAAGTCAACAGAACATTAATGCAACTATTAAGCGAATTAGATGGGTTTAATAAGAGAGGAAATGTTAAGTTCATTGCTGCAACAAACAGATTTGATATTTTAGATCCAGCATTATTGAGACCTGGTCGATTTGATCGGATAGTAGAGTTTCCTTTGCCTAATAAAGACGCAAGAGAATCAATCTTTAAAATTCATATGAGAAAGCTTACTTTAGAACAAAATATAAGCATTAAAGTTTTCGTTTCTCTCACTGAGGGGGCAACAGGTGCAGATATTAAAGGCATATGTACAGAAGCGGGAATGTATGCTATCAGAAGAAATTCTGATCTTATTTCAAATGATGACTTCTTGAAAGCTATCAATAAAATTCTGTTGAATAAACCTAATATATTTTTCCCATCAGACCTTTTTGTATAAGATTCAAATTTTAGAAAGAAAATTGTTCTTTGATCATAATTTTTATTCTGTATGACTTATAAATTGCATTTTTTCTTGCTTTTAAAAATAAAAATACACGATATTAACCAATTCAATGTGTCTGTCTAAAAAATTATTCTAATATAAAATTTAAGAAAACTCAAACATCATTACTTGATTTATATTATTCTTTTTCAAGTGTTAATTAAAAAATTTGAAATTAATTAAGGGATATATTTTAATAAATATCAGAAAAAGACTTCTTATGTTGTCTTAATGATAGTAAGTCCTTATAGAAAGATTTATAAACAAAGTTGATTTTATTTGATTTCAAATTGAAAGGTTTATTTAAATAAAAAGAAGCCAAATCTATGTAATCTAGAGGTAAAAATCATCACAATCTCGAGATATTATGCATATAATCAATATTATAATTAAGAAAAAGTTTGTTAATTTATACAGGATTTATGATAGACATTTCTGGAAAGATTCTATCTTAATTACAACATTTCAAGTTTAAACGGTAATCCAATAGCATATAAAAACAATAAAAACAATAAAAAAATGAATACACAAACTGAGAATAAGAAAGGGAGAATTACAGATTTAGGAAAGAGGGCAAGTGATAATTCACACTGTCTTGGACCCATAAGCAATCTAGAAGATTATGTTAGAAGCGATTGGTGGAAAAACATATTTAATTCTTATTATTTGAAAACAGATGGAGATGTTGTCGAAGATAAAAAAATTACTTCATATGAGGCTGATGTGTTTTCAAATATTTTAGAGTTAAAACCAGATAGGAAAATTTTAGACCTCTGCTGTGGTCAAGGACGCCATTCAGTTGAATTTGCAAGAAGAGGATTTGAAAATATTGAGGGTTTGGATCGATCAAGGTACTTAATACAAAAAGCCAGAACCCATGCGAAAAAGAATGGTGTTGTATGCAAATTTCGTGAAGGGGATGCCCGGAAATTGCCATATTCTCCAGATACTTTTGATTATATTATGATCTTAGGAAACAGTTTTGGTTATTTTGAGGTAATAAATGATGATTTTAAAGTGTTAAAAGAAGCATTTTGTACTCTTAAACCCTGGGGGAAGATACTCCTTGATATTACAGATGGTGAATACTTAAGAAATAATTTTCAAGAACATTCATGGGAATGGATTGATAAGGAATTTTTCGTATGTCGTGAAAGAACTTTGTCTTTAGATAAACAAAGATTAATTTCTCGTGAAATTATTACACATGTTAATAAAGGTGTACTTGTAGATCAATTTTATGCCGAAAGACTATATTCCAAGAACCAAATTTTAGAGATATTAGAGAAGGCGGGCTTTAGTGAAATCGCATTTCATGGTATTATTAAACCTGAATCTCAACGAGATCAAGATTTAGGAATGATGGAAAGAAGGCTTCTGGTAAGTGCTAAAGTAAAAAAAGAATGGACATCTAATAAGAAAAAAAGCATTTCTTTAGATAAACATGTAGTAGTATTATTGGGGGACCCTAATAAGCCTGATCTGCTTAAACCCTCGACAATCTTCGACGAGGATGATTTTTACACAATAGATCAATTGAAATCAGCTTTAAAGGAGATAGGAGGATATTATTTTACTTATTTAAATGAGCATGATACTTTAATTCAAGAATTAATAAAAATAAAGGGAAAAATTGATTATATTGTTAATTTATGCGATGAGGGGTATTATAATGATCCTCGAAAAGAATTACACATCCCTGCCCTTTTGGAAATGCTTAAAATTCCTTATTCTGGGTCTGGTCCGCAATGTCTTGCTTTCTGTTATGATAAATCGTTAGTAAGAGGTATCGCTAAAGAGTTAGAAATCCCTGTATCAGACGCTATATACATTAAACCGGAAGATAAAACTATTGACTTACCATTATACTTTCCAGCTATTGTAAAGCCTAATTTCGGAGATTCGAGTTTTGGAATTACTCAAAGGAGTGTGGTCAATAATGGGGAAGAATTGCTAAATGCAATAACAGAAATTAGAGAAAAATTCGGATATGATAAACCAATTTTAATTGAACAATTCCTCACTGGAAAAGATTTAACATTAGGCATTATTGGAAATCCTCCCGATGATTATATAATTCTACCGATATTAGAAGAAGATTATTCTAGTCTACCTCCAGAATTACCGAAAATATGTGGATATGAGGCTAAATGGCTTCCAGATTCCCCTTATTGGAATATAAAATCAATACATGCTGAACTCCCAGAAGATACCACTCAATTAATTGAATCTTGTTCCTTGAAATTATTTGAAAGATTAGAATGCAATGATTATGTAAGATTTGATTGGAGACTTGATAAAAATGGAAGCCCTAAATTATTAGAAGTTAATCCTAATCCAGGATGGTGCTGGGATGGACATTTAGCAAAAATGTCCAAATTAACAGGTTATTCATATAAAGAAATGTTAATGAAAATAATGAATACTGTTGAACAGCGATTAAAAGTTTAAAAAGATAAAGCAGAATCTTAGAATGATGAATTAATAAATTTATACTTTTTTAACATTCTTTTTTAATATTAATATCTTAAATAGTGATATAAACCATGGATATTATACTTCTAATTATTATTTTTATTATTTTTGTTATTATTTTAATCAGTTATTCTTTAAAAGATTCAGATTTTGTAGCAATCTCCTTTATAGGATGTTTATTGGCAGGAACTATAACAGGGCTAACTAAAAAAATAGATATTAATGTCTTTGTTTCAAATTATATTGAATGGGAAGCAATTATTGTTATTTTATGTATGAGTATTATTACGAAAATAGCACAAGATTCAAACATTTTGGAATATTTAGCTGTTAAACTTTTTAAAATATCAAGAGGGAGTGAAAAAACATTTTTTTATTTTATTTGTGTTATAACAACACTTCTAGCATCCATTATCAGTGATGCAGTAGTTGTTTTAATTATAGCACCAATAGTTATTAGACTTTGTCGATTCTTACAAATTAAAGCAGGAACCTATTTATTAGGAATGACAATTTGCATTAATATTGGGTCGATTATAACACCTTTTTCAAGTGGAGAAAATATTATAATTTCAACTGAATTTGGACTGGATACATTATATTTTGTACAATATTTTTGGATTTTTTCCTTTTTCTTATTATTTATCACTATTTACTTAATAGATAAATTCATTTTAAGTAAAGAACCCAAAATTGAAGAAATTAATAAAAACCGGATCTTAGATTTAATAAACGCAGATGTAATGATATCAAATAAAAAAATGTTTTATTTTAACAGCATTGCAATTATCATAACAATTACCTTATTTGCGATTTTACCTCTGCTTTATTTAACAGCTGCGTTTTCAGCGTTTATACTAGTTTTAATTAATAAAAAATTTTCAGGTAAGAAAACGAGTGAATTTTTTAAAGATATTGAATGGGAAATTATCTTTTTTTTTATTTCATTATACGTTGTAATAGGTTGTCTTTTAGAAGCGGGTTTTGAAGAACTTTTTACTGGAATACCTTTTCAAATGCTAAATCCATTTTTTGTGAGTTTATTTATTTTAATTATTGTAAGCTTAATTTCTGGTTTTGTAGCAAACACTCCAACAGCATTAATTTTTATCCCCATTGTTGGTTTATTAATTGAGGGATTTAACTTTCCCTCAATTCCATTATTCTTTTCTTTTATAATTGGAATAAATATCGGAGGAAATTTAATTCCCCAAGGAGCAGCATGTGATATGATAACTCTTAAAATAGCTCAGAACAATAATGTTGAAAACCTAAACTATAAAAGACTATTCAAGGTAGGTGCTGCCTTTGCAGTTATTCATATAATTTTCTCAATTGGATTCTTATCTCTTTTAACACTATTTTATGGTTAAAAAATCGACGTAATTAAGGATTAATTTTCTAAAGTGACAAACTTACCATAAAGTAGTCGGTGCTTCATAATAATCGTTATTGAAGGTATATTAAAATTACAATCAATATTTACTCCATTAGATTTATAAAATCTTATTTTTAGTTTCAATTATTTTTTTAATTCTTGTAGTTATAATTTCGGTCAATTTCTTCACTGTTTCATTACGATGATTATTTTCAACTATTTGAACACCCATAATTTTTGCTTGTTCTTTCAAATAATCTTGAATCATTCTAATTTGTTCGAAATTATCGTAATACTTTTCAACAGGGCTTCTCATAGAAACATTATGTGCTCGAAGAGAAAATCTATTCTTGTGCTCCATCTCATTGGATAAATTTAACATCACAAAAACTATATTTGGATGATTAATTATTTCACTGGAAAGGAATTCAGGGCATAGGTGAACACCGTCGATGATCATGTTCTGTCCTTCGTAAAGAGCTCTTTCAATTAGAGCTTCAACGCCTACTGTCACGATCTTAGCTTGTTCAACATAACCTAAAATGGTTGCGTTGAACCTGGTTGATCTGTAATGCTTCATTAACTTACCAGCTTCGTAGGAACTCTGGTGTAATTCAGGTATTAACTCAATGCTCAGTACTTTTCTCAATATTTCACGAATTGAATCAGTTCCAATCATACTCTGAAAATTTAATCGATGGGCTAGCATTAGAGCAATTGTTGATTTTCCAATTCCAGCTGTTCCACTAATTAAGATAATAACCGGTTGTTCTAATTCAATAATCTTCTTAAAAACAAGAAAATTTTCTGCGAATTGAGTAGCTTTTGTATCAACTAAAATTTTATAAATTTTTTTATCAATTTCCTGCCTTGATATTTCTTGTATATTCATTTTTTGTAAGTCAGTTTTTATTTCTTCAGCAATTTTATGTGCTTCGAGAAATGATATTCCTGTTTTTAGTAAACTATTAGCAATTAATCCTCTTGAGAATATTATTGAAGACTCTTGGTCAATCATAATAATTTTATCCATTCTATCTGACCCTTAAATTGTTGTTATTTAATGTATTGTTAAGATTTGAATTAAGTCATTAAAAACCTGTTTCTAGAATTATTATTAATCCTTGGTTGGATATTAAAATAATTGTATATTCTATTGGAAAAATAAGAAGTCTTAAAATTTTTTAATATTTTATTTATAATATAAATACTGCTGCTGCTATTACAGAAGCCCATTCATCTTCCTTTCTAACAGTAACAGATTCAGTAATATTTTTGGTTTCCACTATTTTGCCTCCCATTTTATAAACTTCGCGTTTTTCATCGTAGTTAGCGTCGGGATCAAAAGGAACCCCCAATGTTGTAGCTAACATTTCTGCTGCTAAATCTTCGGCAATATCTCCTGTCTTTTCAGGCTTTACCCCGTATGTATGATGTTCACTTAAATATCCATAATGATCTTTATTAGCAGGTTTTGCTACTCCTATAGAAGCACAAATCAAGCGATTAAATTCGTTAGAGTCTGCTCTAGCCATTACATGATAAACAATCTGTCCAGGGCGGAGTTGTTTTAAACCATGTACCTTACTTATTTCAATACAATATGGAGGAAATATGGATGAAACATTAACTAAATTGAACTTTTCAATTCCCGCATCCCTAAGGGCTAATTCAAAAGCTGCTAACTTAGACTTATGAAATCCGTTTCCTTTTACAAAGAATACCTTTTTTGGGACAAGTGACATGTTTCAATATAAATTCTATTATATATCTTAATTAATAAATAAATAACTATAATTAATATTTAAAGTTATTTGAAAGTTATAGATTTACTTGGAATCCTCTATTCTAAAGTCTTGATGTAAATCCCATTTATCATTAAATTTATAATAATATGAGATAATAAAATAATATTTGATATATTTAGAGCTAAATCGAAAAAATAAGATTTATGAAGGTTTTTATTAAAATAATTACAGCTCTATCAATATTTAAAATAATTGATAAAATTTATGAGCAATTAATTAAATTAGACCTGTTTTTAAAAAAACGGTATAGATGTAATTAATAAATCTAGAATGTTTAATTTTAATTATGGATAAAATACATAAAGAAGATTTCTTAAATCAAAAAATAATTCCGTTTAATGTTAAAGAAGTGAAAAATGTTGACGATCTTTTAAGAGCTCTTAAATATTGTGGATTTCAAGGAAGAAATCTTGGTAAAGCTCTTGATGTATTATATAACATGGTTTCATCAAAGAGTATTTTGACTGTTTTAACATTATCAGGAGCAATGGTTCCCGCTGGAATGGGAGAAATTATTTGTGCTTTAATGGAACAAAATCTAATAGATGTTATCGTAAGTACTGGTGCTAATGTGATCCATGATTTAGTTGATGTTTTTACAGATATTGGTCATTATGTAGGAAACGCTAATGTTGATGATGACAAACTTTATAAACTTAGAATTAACAGAATTTATGATGTTTTTCTGCCAGAAGATAATTATAAGAAAACGGAGAAAGAAATTTTATCAATTATTAAGAAAATTTTTCAACAAAAATCAGTTGGAATAACACCTTCAGAATTCTTAAAAAAGCTAGGTGAAAATATAAATGAACGTTGTATTTTATCAATTGCAGCAAAGTATAATATTCCTATTTTTGTACCGGCTTTATCTGATTCTGAATTAGCTTTAGATTTAATTATGTATTCTCTGAGAGAAGATTACGAATTTAAATTTGATATCTTTGGAGATGTCATGAAATTTGCTGACATCATAAAAAATTTTAAAGAACATGGAACTTTAATTATCGGTGGTGGTGTACCTAGAAATTGGGCACAACAGATTTTTCCATTATTGGATCAAATTGAAAAAATGGAATGTGTAGGTTACAAATATTCTGTTAGAATACACACTGCTATTGAATATGATGGAGGTTTATCTGGATGTACCATCTCTGAATCAAAATCATGGGGCAAATATTCTTTAGAATCTAAGTATGTGAGCGTTTGGTGTGACGCCACAATTGCTTTACCTATATTAGTTACAGGACTTTTTCAGAGATTAAATTTAATTTAAAAAGAAAAGTTAAAAAGAAGTAGATCAAAAAAAATCAAATTATTAAACCCTTAGAGGTATCTGATTATGCTTTGACTAACTATAGAAGTTTAAGCTTTCTTCTTCATAATCTTCCCATTCTTCGTCATTATCATCCTTTTCTTCATCTTCCCAATCTTCTTCTTCATTATCTTTTATATTTTCTACCATATCATCTACACCCATCCTTTAACCTACCTTATTACTTTTTGATTTAATATAAATTGAAACTAACTTAAGTTTCTAAGTATCTAAAAAGTAGTATTAAGTATATAAACCTTCTGTTTTTAATTGTTCATGATCTTAAATGAGTGATACAAGTATAAACATAAATAATGTTAAAAATGAATAATGAGATAAATAAATGTTAATCTCCAGCATATTAGGGGATTCATATTACAAATTATTATCAGCTGTATCTATTCAGATAATCTCATAATAGATTACTAGGGTTGAGTTAAAATATATATTAGAATTCAAAATTCTTCAAATTTGGTTCCAAAATTAAGCATTTTATTAATTCAAAGAAAAAACAGATTATTAAAGAGTTTTAGAAATCGAAATTATCCTCTTACGAAAGATTATTTCTCAGCTTCCATTTCTGGAGTTGACACGGGTTTTTCTGTAAACTCGACATTATTATCTCTGATAATTACGACAGGAGTTCTTTGATTTACTTTACTCAATAAAAATTGAATAAATCAGGATGTCCTATTAAATCTTCGATTGATTTAAATCCTGCAGTTGTTCCGAACAACTGTTCGGTTTTGAGGCTTAAAACCTAATACATCTTAAAACCATAAGTTGTCATAAATTGTCACAAGGTCCAAGATTAAATATCGGAACATTAATTCTCTCTTGTAATAACCTCAAGAACAGGTGATTTTCAAATTCATACCCTAGTGGAGAAGTGTGATTAATTGTAATTGCAATTAAATTAATTCGATCTAGCACCTTTAAGCAACCCCCCTTTTTTATAAATTTGTATAAAATATGTTTACTAATAAATAATTTAGTAGGATCTGTGGCAATTACAGTCAAATCTTTTACTTTTTTATTATTTACATATTCTTCTAAAATGCTATCGGTAATCGCTCCCTTTATTACCAGGTATTTAATGTCTTTTGTCAATTGATCAAAAATTACTTTAGAAGATCCTAGAGCCGTAGATTCTCCTAATTTATTAGTTGAATAATCATCATTTATAATTCCTACTTGAGCAGTAAGTAATATCTCTTTGCTGATTTTCCTGATTTTATCGTCTTTAACTACCTCTAAAGTAAATAAATCGAAAATATGAGATGTTTGATCAACAACTTTATCCATGTTTCTGGATACAGACGCTCCTGTGGATAATATTGTTGCATCAGAGATAAGAGGTGTAGCAAACGATTTCCTATCAAATGCACCATCAATAAAAATCACATCGCACCCTATCTTTAGCATGTCATTACATAGGTCTTTTAATTGCTTATTCATTGAAGGGCCAGCTAATTCAACATATCCTGTATTTTTTGCTTTGTAAACATTGATGATACCAAGTGGCGTAGTGAAATCAGTGCTTTTAATAAGTTCAGCCTCTATATCGCTATTCTTTAAAGAATCTTCTGCTGTAGCAAAGATTGTTCCTTCCTCAACGATAATCTTAGGTTTTGGGAGTTCTGTAATCGAATCGTAAGGTTCTCCATCTCGACCTATGGATGTGACTCCAATTGTTTGCTTATCCCTTAGTAAATTAATTATGTGATTTAATGTGGTAGTTTTACTCACATTTTTTGATAAACCAATTATTGATATGACTTTATTCTTCCTTATGGCGTTGATTAGAAGAGTAGGAAAGTCCTCATTGC
>Ga0114930_10003751_pt1 | contig 13136 bp, 10 predicted proteins | sample AnhtaG_FD_87300 | JGI IMG/M metagenome (GOLD analysis project Ga0114930, IMG submission 87300) | Deep subsurface microbial communities from Anholt, Denmark to uncover new lineages of life (NeLLi) - Anholt_01485 metaG | ecosystem: Environmental > Aquatic > Marine > Oceanic > Sediment | place... | reverse complement strand
CAATCGTCAGCCGAACCTTGCCGTTGGTCTCAGCCGTGAAAGTGACATTGCCGAAATAAGGCCCATTGACGCCGCCGTACCAGCGGGCAGACCAACCCTTGCCGCGCTCCGCGCCCCATCTCACATCGAGGCTGGGCAATATATCCAGACTGCTCCGGGGATTCGTGAAATCCACGCTATCGTATAAAATCCCCCCGAGCACACCCCGGCTGCCGTCGTCGTCATCTTCGTCATCGTCATCACTGGCAGCTACGATCTCGTCAAACTTTGCTTCGACATCTTCGGCATAAACAAGGCTTGATCCACCTATAACGCTTGGCGCTTGCCCGGCCCAGCTCCATTTAACCCGCAAATAACAGTCGTACTCATTTCCGGTCTTTACATAACTGATAGTCACTGGGTACTTCTGACCCTTAACCATTCTACCGACTGCGGGTACTCCTGTTACAAGGAGATTGTCAACGAAGACTACGTTGGCCTTCTGATCCGCTTCAACCGTCAGCTTAACCTCTCCGTCAACAGGCCCGACCAGAAAACCCTCCCATCTGCCCGACCACTGCTTGCCGAAGCTGTCAGCCTCACTCCACGTATTGTCGAGACTGCTCAAAACCACCAGCTTCTCGGCGTTATCAAAATCTTCCGACCCGTACTGAATCCCGACCAGCCCCGCTTTGTCAGCGGCCAACCCCTGCTGAGAAAAGCCCATCAAACAGCCCACAAATAACAACATCAAACTTGTTCTTTTCATAGCGCATTCCTTCCTTTATTATTTCCAGCCAGGCAACGGTTTAGCCGTCACCATATCAGGACGTGCCAGGCCGTGCTTTTTATGCAAAAAAAACCGATACCCAGGCCAAATGCGATGACCTGCCCTGCCGAACATGATTCACCCAGGATTTCCGTATACACGCCTTATTAACAAACATCGCTACGCTTTCCGACCACTTTATATTATCAAGTCCATATTGACATTTCAGCTTTTCTCATCAATTACCCTGCTCGGCGGAGAACGGCTTAAACAGCCCGGAACGTTTGCGTTGGTACTTGTCGAACTCTACCGTCCAATCAGGCCAGACAGCGCCCGGTGTTTGACGCCACGTGCTCTCTGAAGGCTCTATTTTCCTGATCGCGGCGAGTCTTTGCTGCTCGGAATTCAGTTTGCGTATCTTGTCCAAATCCTTTTTCATATCTTCCAGGTTGGTTAGCGGCTCGTCAATATCGTCAAGATTGGCGTAACGCTGCGACTGATATCTCTCAACACTATGCTGCATCCGGATGCTCTGGAACAATGCTTCTGCCAATTCAAAGACCCTCTGACGCAAATCCGTCGCCACCTTCTGCGTTGTGCCCCTTTCAAGTATCGCTTCAGCCTTGTCAATCGCAGCCAGCGAACCAGGCTGTTCGGCGTTTTTCAAAACATCCATCGCCCGGGACTCAAGTTCCGTCTCATAGTGAAGCCTTGCCTTTATGTAAGCATCATAATACGCCCGGTACAGCCCCTGCTGGAATCGCCAGTTCAGCTTATCCTGCGGTGTGGCGTTCTTTTCCATCTCCTGGAAAAGCTTCAAAGTCTCATACACACCAACATTGTCCTTCAAAGGCCCGACCCAGTTTCGCTCAAGACCAAAAAGCCCCCGGCCGAACTTGTCCTCGTATCGCTGACTGATGAAGTACCGGCTGTACTCTCTCACGATATCCTCAACCTTCATATCAGGGTCCCATCCAAGGCAGCTCCACAGCATCTTGTTGAAGTCATCGTTGCAGCCTTCGCTGTAGCTGACAAAGCCTATCGCATAATCCGCAGTGGCCCTGAATATCTGGGCATAAGCAACCGGGCGCGGGTTGATGGCCTCACGGCCAAGAGTGTCATTTAAGGCTTTATCCCAATCCTGCACCGCGTACGGAGCGCTTCGGGTATGAGTAATATCCGGGTATCGTCTTATGAGATACTGCGCAGGCATGTCTTTTCTAAGATCAGGCAGGCTGACGGGGACGGCCGGCCCGAATACCACACCATCGAGCCATTTGGGTTGTTCGTTCTGCATGATATCGGTAAACGCTTTATACCAGCCGTCACGGTTTCTGCCCTTGCGGTCAAAGTTCTGTGGCGACACCCATATCCGGGCATTTGGATGATATTTATTGAGAACCTTTTTCTGCTTTTCCATCAAAGGCAGCAGTATGGCCGGATGAATATTGCCCGGGTCCCCGCCCGGAACAAAAACGTTGTCAATCTTGGGCAGTTCGCGGAAAACCTCGGCCCATTCTTCAAGGGGAGCGTCAACGATCTTTGCGTCGGTATAGTCTAACTTAGCGTGACGAAGTGAACGGGGTAAAGGCGACCATATCCAGACATCCAGCCCGTAATCGGCCGCCACCTGCGACATCAAAACCATCATCTCCAGTTTGGGCTTCGGAAAATGAGGACTGTCCTCAGCATCGTCGCTGGTGGGGGGGATCAGCTCTATGGCGTTGGTACCGAAAACAATCAGGTCGCGGTAATATTGTTCCCACATTTTGATATCCCAGCCGTCGTATGAATGGGTCTTGGGCCTGTAACCAAGCTGATGTCCCCGGAGCGGATACTTGGGTGCCGTCGATATCCTAATATCGGTATCCAGCTTTAAGCTGTCCCTGTCCATATCAAGAACCCGAAGCAGCCTGCCTACAGCGAACAATGTCCCCCTGTCGTCGTAACCGGCTGTACAAATCGTCGCAGCTTTGCGCTTCGTGGTATCGCTCCAGAGGATGAAGCCATCGGCTTTTTGCGGAACTTCAAATCCAGCCACAGGCTTATACGACCTCTTCGCTAAATCCTTAGCTGTACCTATTACAATCGCAATCTCATCTTTAGCCGGCATCTTCGAAACAACCTCAAGCCCTATCCTCGTCCGCTTGTCTATCTCATCGGCGAGCATATCCGCTGCGTTAGCCATTATTTTCTTTTTGGGATTCAAAACGACGATTTTGGCGTTTGAAAGATTAATCTGCTCGGCTGAGACAGCGCTCGATATTATTGTGAGCAATACTAATGACCACATCGCTCTGGTTCGCATAATTGTTCTCCTTATTAAACTGAGTTTCCTATAAGATCGGTCCACATGCTTCATTTTTCAGTCAATATTAACTCTCAGAGCATCGTTTCTTCTTTCACCCATTGGCTTTTCACATTGATGGTGACAAAAACTTAATTAAATCCATTCGACAGGCCCTGTACCACCAAATTTATAACGTTTTGCATGGGTTCGTAGATGATGCTGAATGCACTACTTTATTTGCCAGGGCTGACCGCTACGCGCTCAAGCCTGTCGCAATGCGAAATTTGCTTGCCGTTCGCGTACACCCGCAGACCCGCCCCCTTGCCGTATTTTGTACCGTTCTTGTCCCATACAATTGTTATAATTCGCCCGTGATAAAGAACGTTATCAAGACAGAACCACCGCCACGTATCTTCCGGAACCAGCGGATTCACTTCCACAATATCATCAGACCGCGGACGCAGGCCGACCAGCCCCGAAATAATCAAATCGCAGTAGCTCGAATGATTATAATCCTTCCCACGGTACCGTTTTTCCACATTGGCGCTATCGAGCTTGCGCAGCCGGGCCAGCCATTGCCCGGTGTACGGGTCCAGGTCCTCGTCAATCCACGGAACCACACGCCCGTCGCCGAGCCTCAGCCGGTGGCTCTTCGTATAAATCTTTAGTGTCTCGAGGTAGTCGTCTTTAGTAACAAACTCCTGCTCGTAGTTATTCAGCAGATTCGCCATCGCCGTCAGAACCTGCGAGCTCGAGTACGGCCAGCTTGGCCCGTTCCACTGGCAATCGTCTCCTGTGTAGGAGATAACAAACCCAGGGTGACGCTGCTCCGCCGTCGTCGGCCCGAACGGTGCATAAAAGCCTTCTCGGTCCATCAACTGCTTCCACGCCTCTTCGTAGCCGCCGTCCGGCAGATTGAAATACCACGGCACATATCCAATCGCCTCACGTGCATCCGAGAGCCTGCCGTTCTCATGACGCACCTTAAAAAACTTCGCCTCCTCATCCCAGAGCGACTCCTCAACCAGTCTCTTCAGCTTCGCCGCCCTGTCAGCATATTCCCTGGCCACATCATCTCGACCCGATAACTCCGCGATTCTCGAAATGGCTATGGCATCTCCATACATATAGCTGTTGATAGTCGGTCGCGCATTTTTGTGCCGCCGAGACCCGCTCACCGATTCCTCCATCCCATCCAGCACGTCGTACTGCCAGAACAGCCCATCATCGAGGCTTCGCTCCTTTTCCCAGCTCCGGTAGTTGCCAATCAATTCATCCAACAGTTCCGTAATAAGCCTCTTGTCCCCCTGCACCATATAACGCGCATAATAGGCATCTGCCGCCCAGAAGCTGTACCTACGAGGCATCGCCCCTTCATTACGAAGCCAGAAAACCTCATAGTCGTCCATATACTTCGCCTCGTGCAGCCATCGCCCGTCGTAAATATGATGGCCCGCTGCGCAGCTTATCGTATTATACCTGGCCCCCCAGCCAACCTTCGGCCGAAACTCATCTATCACAAAGCCATCCGGCGTATCCTTAATATGTTTGCGATAACTCCACCACCGAAAATAATAAATCTCTTCGATATCTTTATCCGGACATTCCAGCAGCGGAATATTCGCCTTAAGAAACTCCCACGCCTTGGCATTTGGAATCGAAGGCCGGAAGTGCTCAACATCGTTTTCATTGAACTTGTCAACATAGTGCTTGAACGAATCCGGCTTCAATGTGACAGTACCTGTTGGCTTTACTTCCGACCCCTCCCGCGGCAGCCACGCATAATAAGGTATGCCTGTGAGCTTCAACTCTTCACTGCTTATCACGTTTATCCCCCCAGGCATGTCTTTGCGGTATTCAGCCTTAAATTCAGCGTCGTCCGAAACTCTTAAATGGCTCACCTTCCCCCCGTTATCTACTCCTTCCACGATTTGCTTGAAAGCGTAAGGTATCGATACCTTACGGTTCGTCTCCAGCCTCGGCACCCAGAACTCATCCTCAATCCGAACATCCGTAAACGCCACCGGCCTAATCGGATAATCCTTCTGGCTTTCAACACCCGCCGCCACAAAACTCGAAAACAACGTCAGCAATGTCACCGCCAGAAAAACCTTCTTCTCCATTGACTTACCCTTTCTCCTGTCCGGAAATGAACGTTGATTTGGGCAGCGCCCTTTCACTCAAGTGTGCCGACCAATTCCTTGATACTTGCTATTTTCTTACGAACGCAATATTTCTTTATGCCTTCGATAATCTTCACGGTGCATCCCGGCTCAATAAAATTCGCCGTCCCCACCGCCACCGCCGACGCCCCGGCAATAATAAACTCAACAGCATCTGAAGCCGTTCGTATTCCCCCCATCCCTAAAATCGGTATCCCCCGACCCTTCGCAACTTCTTTATATACTTTATTTACCAGATATACCGCCATAGGTCTTATCGCTGGCCCGCTCAAGCCCCCCGTCCGGTTCGTCAACACCGGCCTGTGACTCTCAATATCAATCACCATCGCCGTAAACGTATTTATCAAACTAAGCGCATCCGCCCCCCCATCAACCACCGCACGCGCAATCACACTGATGTCCGTCACGCAGGGCGACAGCTTAACCATCAAGACCTTCTCGCCCGCAGCTCCCTTGACCGCCGACGTTATCTCCGCCGCCTGCCCCGGCTCCGTCCCGAAACTTATCCCACCCTTGGCCACATTAGGACAGCTAATATTCATCTCAAATCCCGCTATCGCCTTTTCGCCTGCTAATCGCTCAACCACCCCCACATAATCTTCAATGGTCTCGCCGGCAACGTTAACAAAAACCGCGCACGACAATTGCTTCAGAATTGGAATCTTTTCTTCCATGAATTTTTCCAGCCCGACGTTTGCCAGCCCAATCGCATTCAGCATCCCAGAATCGGTCTCAACAATCCTCGGCGTAGGATTACCTTTCCTCGGTTTCAAAGTGATACTCTTGGTAATAAACCCACCGAGCGCACCCACATCCATAAAATCAGCCAGCTCATCCCCATACCCACACGTCCCCGACGCTGTAAAAACCGGATTCGCCAGCCTCACCCCGCCAAACTCAACCGATATATCAACTTCATCTGCCATAAGTGTCTCGCCTCTGTCATTGCCACGGCCTGCCTTGCAGGCCGTGGCAATCTCAACATAGTATGCCATCCCTGCAACCAACTTGTCATCCCTGCGAAACCAGGAATCCAGGCCTCAGAAAAACATTTTTATAGTAACTCAGGATAAAATACAGTTGTTCCAAAATAGTCCTTGCTGCAGAAGTAATCGATTTCGGGGTAAGAGCCTTTCAAAAATTCTAGTTCCTCAATGTATGCTGTTGGTGACATCAGCGTAGAAGGACCTAACCGCCGTGTAGAAAGAACCAGCATTATGGAATGGCATCCATAATGAGTTGCGGTGCTTTGAAGCTGGGCAAGAACTCTCCTATCCTTATCTTCGATTTTCGTAATCGCATTATTGCGAAACATCTTTCTCCACCATGATGGTATGGGACCACCGATGACTTTCCCATCTTCTGCCCAACTCTCAGTTCGTATTGTCTTCAGCTCGATAGCAAATTTGTCGCTCTTAAGTGTTGCAATAAAATCAGCCACCGGCATCAAGTTGTTTTGTACCTTGAATGAGCGAGGTATTTTCTGTATGTGAGAAAACCCGTATTTATCGAGATCGACTACCAAAAGTGGCTCTTCCAAGACATCGTGAACCTTCTCAGGGTCAGCAACGAGCAGGTCATCTCTAAAACCAAACATCTGTGAGAAATCGCTCTCGCTGACACCTAATATGCATCGAGATTTTTCGAGCAGATTCTCAAGTCGCTGAATTTTTTGGAAGTCTTTTTCATTTAGGATGCTAATAAGATCATAGTTTTTGAGGTCTCTCTGCTTGACATTGTCACAAATCCAAATGATATATTCTGAAAAACACTTTCCTATCAATGGATAAGGCTGAATGGTGCCAAGTAAATCTTGTTTCTGCAGGTTCATTTCGCAATCCCAGACAGATTCGAATTATCTATGTTAGGCCGTCAGCTAACAATTACTACATTCGATTACATAATTCTAAATAACTGCAGCGTATTGCACAGTTGGACTAAAGTTTCTTCGCAAAGCTTTTCCATGTGATCTATGATATCCGTTCATTTTGAATTTTGATTTGTAATTTTGCTTTTTGCATTTTGATTTTTTATTTTCTCCGTACAATCTGTGAAATCTGTGGTTAAAAAACTACTTCTCTGCTATCAAACACGGGCCCATCCGTGCAGCACATCTTATAAACCGTCTCGCCCCGCCTGTCCGTCCTGCATTCCACCGCACAACTCTGGCAAAGCCCAATCCCGCACGACATCATTCGCTCCATACTCACCTGGCAATCTATCTTTCGCTTCTCCGCAATCTCAGCCACCTTCGCCAGCATCGCTTCAGGCCCACAGCCATAAATAATCATATCTTCAAACCCCGAAGTGTACCGCGAAAGCCATTCCACCATACAATCCGTCACCAGCCCATCATACCCGGCCGAGCCGTCATCCGTCGCCATCAGTGACTCTATCCCGAACTGCGCAAACTCCGCCAGTGAGAATCCCAGGTTTTGCGAGACCTCATCCAGCTTCCGCTCGAAAGGCAGCTCGCTTGCTGTTCTCGCGCCGGCAAACGCAGTCACTTTCATATCCGGGTAATCTGCCGTCAGGACCTTCGCCAGATGCTCTAAAGGCCCCGCTCCCATACCGCCCGCCGCCAGCAGGGCCGTTTTCTTACCTTCGGGCACCCAAAAACCCTTTCCCAAAGGTCCAATCACGCTAATCGAATCGCCCGCCGTCAACGTCGTCATTCGCAGACTCCCAGGCCCCACCACGTAATAAAGAATCTCACAAAATGTCTTGTCACCTTTAACAGTGACATCCGCAAAACTAAAAGGCCTCCGCAGAAAAATCTTTCGCCCGGCCTTATCAACCAAATCCTCCGGTATCGCTTCCGCCGCCGGCAGAGCACTCCCGCCCAGGTCCAGTTCCACAAACTGCCCCGCCTTACACGCACCAATAGCCTTTGCGCCGGACCCTACAAACTCTAAGCTTATCCGATAGAATCGCTCCCCAATCTGTTTGTTAGCACGGACCACGGCCGAGAAGATGCCTTTCTTTACAGATGAACAATTCTTTGTCATACTATGTATCTCTTATATTTAGCCGCTATCCAGGCAAACCATCATAAACCTTCACGCCGTCAACAACCTTACAGATATGAACAGCATACTTTTCCCGATATTCCGGATGACTCGCCGGATAATCCGCATCAACCGCCTCTTTGAGAGCATCAACACCTTCGGCCCTCACCAAAGCGCCTGATGCCCCCTTGTCACCACCTCCCAACATCCTTTCTCCCAATACCCCCGGCACACTCCGTCCAATATCACACATCGTTTCCAGCTCAGGCCCGGAGATTTTATAATCGTCTCGCAAGCCGATGCCGTCCTCGCGGAATATACGCCCGACAGTCTCAATGTCCCCCGCCTTCCACGCCTCTAACATCTCATAGAATCGCTTCTGCGCCCCGTAAATATATTTCAGCCGGTCACACAAATCCGCCTCTTGTTGTCCGAACTCCCGCACAATCTTCTCGTACATGCCCTCGTCCTTAATGTCAGCCAGACAACTAACATCATACCCGGCTTTCTGCAATATGGACACCAGCTTTTCGCATTCAGCCCTGCGTATTTTATACGTCGATTTCTCTAATCCCGGCCGAACCGTACCCGTATCCAGCACCACTATCCGAAAATCAATGGCCCCTTCCCCCAGCGCCACGTAATCTACGCTTCTGCTCTTCGGGTTGTAATATGTCCCCATATTCTCCCGGGCGAATAGTATCATAATCTGGTCAAGCTGACCACACGGCGAGCCAATATAGTCATTCTCCACCGCCTGCGCCATATCCACAATCTTGAACCTGTCTTCAATCTCTATATCATTGGCATCAAGCAGCGACAGAATCAAATTCAGCGTCAGCGAAGCCGAACGCGACATCCCCCCGCCCGGTATGTCCCCATAAATGACCCCATCGATACCTTGCTTCAAGTTTATACCTTCCCGCCGTAAGATGTATTCTACCCCGTACGGAAACCGCGCCCAAGTATCCGTGATAGCTGCCGACTTCGCCTCCGGCACATCGCCAAGACCGAATTCGATTACCCCGTCGCCCGGAAAATTCCCGCTAAACAGCTTCATCCTGTCGGTTCCGTTGGCCCTGTAGCCCAGCCAGATAAACCGGTCCGTACCCACTCCGAACAGCTCCGTCCCGTTATAATCACCGTGCTCCACCCCCAGGCAAAACCGGGACGAAGTCCTCCTTATCCTGCCGCCTTCAATGTTCATACCCGTATCGCGCGAGAGTTGCACGATTTTATCAACCGCTGCCGCGTCCTGTGGGGTCAGTTTCATTAAGCCTCCGAAGATTACCAGAAGATAACATAAAGAGCCAATGTCACCACTATCACCAGAGCCCCCAGCCACACCACCGACGGCGCCGGCCGCATGTCAAACTCCTCTCTCACCGGGAGCACCTTCGGCGCCGCCAGAGGCTTGACAAGTGTAATAATCAGCATCACCAGAAGCACTACTCCAAACGTAATTGCCATCCTGTTCAAAAATGCTATCCCACCGAATTGCCAGTGCAAAAAACCGTAAACCGGAACCGTAAGAACCAAGCCTGTCACCCCGGCCGCCGCTGGCGCCTTCTTGAATATCATACCGAACACAAACACCGCCAGAATACCCGGTGATATATACCCCTGAAATTCCTGGATATAGGTAAATATCCCCATAAATCTGGGATCTCCCAGCCTTGGAGCTATAAACATCCCTATCACTACGAATACCGCCGTAGCAATCCGCCCCGTCCATATAAGGCTCTTCTGCGATGCGTCCTTTTTCCAGTGACGTTTGAACAAATCCATCGTAAAAATCGTCGACGCAGAGTTCAGCATGGAAGCCAATGAGCTTATCACCGCACCGCTGATGGCCGCAAATATAAATGCCCTGAACCCCGGACCGACCAGGTTCCGGATTAGCAGCGGATACGCCGCATCCGTCCCGCTTCCGCCCGTCATTTCATTTCTGTAAAGCTGAAGTGACATTATTCCCGGAAAGATGATAATAAACGGGATAAGCAGCTTCAAAGCCGCCGCAAATATAACACCTAATTGACCCTGTCTCAGTGTCTTCGCCGCCAGCGTCCTTTGAGTGATATATTGGTTCAGACCCCAATAGTAAAAGTTCGGTATCCACAGACCAATAACCAGTGCCGTCCACGGCAGCACCGAGTGCTCTTTCGGAAGTATCATATGAAGCTTGTCGGCGTTCGCCTCGAAAAACTCACTCACACCGATTTCCTTGAAACCAAGCACCATCGTAATCGCTCCCCCGATTATCAGAGCCGAGCCTTGGAAAAGGTCTGCCCACGCCACCGCTTTCAATCCGCCCCAAATTGTGTATAGTCCTGCTATGCCTCCTATAACCAGCACCCCGTACCACAGATGTCGCGGATTTTCCAGGTCGCCAAATATCGTCTGTAACGTCAGACCGCCGGAATAAATCACCGCCGCAATCGTAACGCCGATGTATATCACCATCGTATAAAAGGCCATAATCGCCCGTGCCGCTGGATTGTAACGGTATTCCAGGTATTCCGGGATGGTGAAGATGCCGCTTCGCAGAAACTTTGGCAAAAAGAAAATAGCGACGAACACAAGAGCAATTGCCGCTATCCACTCATAGCTCGCCACCGCCAGACCCGCGATACCCGCTCCCTGCCCCGCCATCCCCACAAAATGCTCCGTCGATATATTCGCCGCTATCAGGGAAAGCCCTATCATAGGCCAAAACAGCCCACGACTCGCCAAAAAGAAATCCTCGCTGGTCTTTTCTTTTCGGCTCTTGTACATGCTCACGCCAACTACGACACCGAAAAATGACAGGAACACACTGATGTCAAGAATGCTTAGTTTCATACTGAATCTCTTCCTTTTCTCAACTCTTCCTTTTCTTCTTGCTTACTCTCGCCAAATTCCCCGCCATTATAGCTTTTGCCATCCCAGCCGCAACAATATTTGTCTCTCCCCCCGAACACTACTTTGGTAGGGTGTGCTCCGCACACCACAATTCTAATTTGACCGGCTTGCAAAAAAATTATCAGTTGACAAACCAATGGTTTTGTAGAACATTATTGATTTGTTAATATACATTGTTTACGAACTTTTTGGGAGGTTACTAAATTATGAAATGTCCAGCGTGCTCGAATGTGTTACTGGAAATGACAGTCGGCGATGTTACGGTTGATGTCTGTAAGGGTGGCTGCGGAGGAATTTGGTTCCATAATTTTGAGCTGAAAAAATTTGATGAGCCCCACGAAGCTGCCGGCCAGCAACTATTGGACATCGAACGCGACGATAGCATAACTATCGACCGTACGAAGAGATTGAACTGCCCTAAATGTGATGACATCGTAATGATGAGGCACTTCTTTAGTATTAAAAAGCAAGTCGAGGTCGATGAGTGCCCCAATTGTGCCGGCTTTTGGCTCGACGCCGGCGAACTCAGAAAAATACGCACCTTATTTGATACCGAAGAGCAGAGACACCAGGCCGCAGACGAATATTTTTCTGAAGTCTTTGGTGACGAGTTCGCCGCAATGCAGGCCGAGAGTGAAGAAAAGCTTGACAAAACCCGGAAGATTTCGAATATGTTCCGATTCATTTGTCCGACCTATTACATTCCGGGAAAACAGCATTGGGGAGCATTTTAGTCTTCTTCGCTGACACCCCTGGCCGGATATATTGAATTCGTTATTGTCTGCTGCTAAAAAGGAGAACGCAGCATGGGCTCACTTAAATGCAAACGGAAAAACGCTCTCACCCTAATGGTCTTCACGCCCGTTCTGCTTCTGTCCGCATCTGCTTGCAGCACACAGCTCACCGCCGCTGCCCGGAAAATCGACTTCGCCGCCATCAAGTCTCCCATCATCCTCAAAGGCGATGAAACCACCGCTTACCGGGACCCCACCTGCATCTATCACGATGGCATTTTCCGCCTGTTCTATACCTACAACCTCACCGAGGACGGCAAAGCCTACTGGTTTACCGCCTTTAGCAAAAGCCGCGACCTTGTTCACTGGACCGAGCCAAAGATTATCACCCCCAAAGACCGAAACCTTAACTTCGCCAGTCCCGGCAACATCATCCGCTATGGTGACGAGTGGATTCTTTGCCTTCAGACCTACCCCACGCCGAAAGGTGAAAAATACGGCAATGAAAACTGCCGTGTCTGGATTATGAGAAGCAAGGATTTGGAAAACTGGGGACCCGCCGAGATGCTCATGGTAAAAGGCCCCAACGTCCCCGTCGAAAAAATGGGTCGGCTAATAGACGCCTACCTTATCGAGGACAAGGACGAACCCGGCAAATGGTGGTGCTTCTTCGACGATAACGCCGCGAATATGTCCTGGTCCTACGACCTCAAAACCTGGACATACTTTAACCGAATCGAGGCGGGTGAAAATGTCTGCATCCTTGTTGACGGTGACGAATACCTGATGTTCCACTCGCCTAAAAACGGCATCGGAATGAAACGCTCAAAAGACTTGAAAAGCTGGCGCGATGTCGGCGGCAAAACGACCAAAGACGACACCGGCCCTATCACCCTCGGACAGAAAAACTGGCCTTGGGCGAGCCAGCGACTCACCGCCGCCTTCGTCCTTGACCTGAAAGACGACCCCCGCATCGGAAAGTATATTATGTTCTTCCACGCCGAGCCGCCCGGCGGATTCAAAAAACTCGCCTGCATCGCCCTCGCATGGAGCGACGACCTCAAAACCTGGGATTGGCCCGCAAAATGAATCCATTCGTTATGCCAGAGCTTATTGCTGTTCACGTCGTACCTGACACCATTGCCGTCAGCAGCATTTTTTTGCCTTTGAAATTGGGTTTGATTGGGTTTGTTTTTCATAATTAGTTCATAGTTCGTGGTTCGTAGTTCATTGATATAATTCACTGTTGTTGCTGAGGTTATGTTCATTTTG
>Ga0114930_10003750_pt1 | contig 13136 bp, 12 predicted proteins | sample AnhtaG_FD_87300 | JGI IMG/M metagenome (GOLD analysis project Ga0114930, IMG submission 87300) | Deep subsurface microbial communities from Anholt, Denmark to uncover new lineages of life (NeLLi) - Anholt_01485 metaG | ecosystem: Environmental > Aquatic > Marine > Oceanic > Sediment | place... | reverse complement strand
AGTGGTCTACATACGCTACCCCGGTCCACACGGATCCATGATTTCGCGAGCCATGAGGTCAGCTCAGTGTGGGTAGCCATGTGGACTTCGGTTGGTTCTAAAGTCACCTCTCTGGTTTTGTTTTTCACCCGGAATTTGGTTCCGGATAACGCATATTATCAGAATATGTAATCGAAATCGTGGATTGAACCTTGTTGCGATAATTCCATCCTTAACCTCCATAAGTTGGAATCAATGACCCTCATCCGCACTATTCTCCAGGACTTGGCTATCTGCACACTAGGTTCTCGGGAATTGCACTGTCGCCCAGCTACTGCTTGCTCCTGTGTAAGTTCCATCTGCAGGTTGCTGTCAGCTTTTCATAGTAAGTGCCAGGCCCGGCGATTCCCGCCGAGCCTCTTCGCACTAAATCGCTTCTTGTAAGAGCTTTACCGCCCGTTTCTACCTCTCAGGTAATTAATCATCGGCTGTGTGATCAGCGGAACTAGGTCGCTTATCATGTGAGGCATTAGGTTGTCCATGACCTGGGGCATCATGTCGGGCATCTGCTCAGCCATATTATCCGGCATGGGCACGCGCTCGGCCACCCGCTCCAGCATCGTCGGCATCACTTTGGGCATCATCATCGGCAGCAACCTTGGAAACAAGATGGGAAACATAGGCTTCATCAGCTCCAACGAACCCGGAATTTTGCCCATGAGACGCATCATCGGTCCCATGCCGAAGGGCATCGCATCTATGAGCTCGGGCCACATGGTGCACATCAGGTCGGCGAATCCCTCCGGTGTCATCAAGGCGATCATGGCCTCGAATACTGCCCACTGTTTGTATACCTCCGGATGTGGATCAGGGAAGTCATATCCCAGGGCCGAAGATGCGAAGCGAGCTAAGTCAACGATCTCGATGGGCACCTGTTTCTTGTCAGCGCTGACCCTGAGTTGGAATTCGCAGCATGGACAGATCGCCAATACTTTCTCCGCCCCGGCTTCAACAGCCTCATCCAAGCGCACCTTGCCCACCTCAGCAGCTATTGGCGGATCATTGATCAATGTCAATACTGAGCCGCAGCAATGGGCATCCTGTCGGTTATGACTCATCTCAACAAGGTTGACGTTCGGGATCGATTTAATCACATCTCGCGGAGGATCATAGACTCCCGAAACACGGCCCAAGTGACATGAATCATGCCAGGTGACCGTCAAAGGTTGACCGCCATTATCCGGAAAGGAGAACTCGCCTGATTGGATTCGATCTGCTACCACCTGTGTGTAATGCTTGGTCTGGATGTCGTATTCGATGCCAAGCTTCTCTGCCCATACCGGGTAAGCATGGCGCCACATCATGTCGCAAGCTGGGCATGAAGCCACTACAGTGTCGGAGCCGGATGCTTTGACCGCTGCGATATTCTTCTTCATCGTCTCGGTAAAGAGTTCCCATTTGCCGGCTACTAGCATTGGTGTTCCGCAACAATTCTCCTTCTTGCCCAGGTAAGTGAAATCCACCCCAGCGGCATCAAGCAACCGGACGCTTGCCATGCCGATATCATTCTCCACGTAGCTGGCGGTGCAGCCGGCGAAGTACACCATTTTGGCCTCACGTTCTGGCCCATGCCTCTCCCAGAGATCCTCCGGGAACCAATCGGTCCGGTTGGTGCGGTAGCCTGCCCAGATGTTGCCTTCAGCTTCTACAGCCGCGGCCATCATCTCGAAGGGTGGGAATGTCATTCGATTTTCCTCTTGGATGAGCTGGCCACGCAGTTTCATCCAGGAAGACTCGATAGGCAAGGCTGCCGAGCAGCGCAGGTTGCACAGTTCACAGGTGGTGCAGGCGATGATGCTGTCGACCATGAACTGGTTCCATTCCTCCCGCCCCTCCATGTATTCCCGCAACCAGAACCACTTGCCTCGAGGGCTTTGACTCTCCCATCCTCGGCCATAAAACTGATCGCACTCATCGATACAATAACCACACTGCGAGCAGGAGTAGGCATACCAGGCCACATCGGCTGGAATGTCACGTACTGAGGTTTCTGGTCGTTCTCCCACCAAGGTAATTACACTGTTACCAAAGGGGCGAATCAAAGGCTCAAAGGCGCTAACCAACTCTATCGCCTTACCCGTGATCCCGCTGCCGATCACTTTTTGAGGGTTCAGCAAGCCTTTGGGGTCAACTCGCGATTTAAAGGCGCGCAATCGTTTAGCCCGTTCTTTACCCAACACTTTGTCCACTTTCTGGGTGAAGTACAGACCTGTGGAGTAGGGGCGACCGCCATGCTCTTCAGCGATCTTCATGATGGTCAGCACGAGGCTGAATACGAAGTTGTAAGCAAATTTGCGTTGATCACTGGGGATAAAACCCAGGATGACCACCTCCGGATTGCCATCTGCGGCCTCACGGATGATTACTCCTTCTTTGACGACAGGCTGGTCCACCTTGCGATTGATCTCCTGCATCACATCCCCCAGACTTTCAAGTGGGACGATGACTTCGGCCGGAACAAGCGAAGGGCCAAGGCGCTTGACAACCATCAGCTTAAAGCGGTGCTCCCACTCGTGCTCCGCGATTCGGTCACTCAAGATCTCCGCTTCACAAGGCTTAATGAGTTTAGGTAAAGCGGCGCGGACGGAATCTCCATCACTAGCACGGGATGCCATCACCAGGATGTAAGCTGCCGGTAGAAGCACGCGCTCCTCCACGGGATGGCCGTAGTGCTCCATGAGTGGCGCCCGGTTCTTCATCTCAGCCATGCGCGGGTTGATAAACACCATTGACCAGATTGGCAACTCAGCTTGAATGATGGAGTTGACCAGTTTTTGTAGGTCGTGAGCATCAGGGCATGCCAGAGCTACTACATCCACATCTTCCAGAGGCTGCACCCGTAGTGTCACCTGACTGATGAAACCAGTGATGCCCTCAGCGTCGGCGACAAGTTCCAACTCACCGCTTCTGAACTCGCGCACCTCACCGCTGGGCAGGACCACCCTTGCGGAAATTACGTTCTCACAGAAGTAGCCGTATTCATAGCTGCCGATGCCGGCCCCACCCTGTGCCAGCCATCCACCAACAGAGGAGGAAGGATAGCTGGTAGGATAGAGGCGCAGTGTCAGGTTCTTAAGCTTGAGCACCTTGTCTAGCTGCTCCCAGGTTATCCCCGGCTGCACAGCCACGAGCAGGTTCTCCTCATCAACCGCAAGCACTTCCTTCATCTGATAGAAGTCAACGACAAGACCTTTGCGAACTGGAATGACGCCCCCGTATCCAGATGATGCCTTTCCTCGTGGTGTGAGAGGGATCCCCAGCTCATACGCCCAGCGAACCAACTCAACTAGCTCATCCTCGTTGCGAGGCTGTACAACTGCGTCAGGCGTTGTGTCACCGATGAGAGGCTTAAACAAGCTGGGCATGGCCGCGATGTCGTGGCCGTAGAGCATACGCTCTACCCGGTTAAATGTCACTCGATTTCCAAATTTCTCCTCTAGATAAGTCTGTTGCTTTGTATTGATCTTTCCCATTGCAATCTCCCAACTCTTCTTAGTCAATCAGTTTGTTGTCCAGTCATCTCAATGAAGGTTATTACCGTCTACCAGTATCAGTTGCAGATAGAAAGCGCGTTTGACAACCCCACCTCATGGGATGGGATCTTCCAATGCGGCGAACTCAACCAGCGTGGCTTCGTGCTTCAGGATTGTTCTTAGCACCTCGCGCAATAGGTCTAATGCTTGGATGACACGCGAGTCGGCTAATGAGTATGTAATGCTTACCCCCTCTCGCTCAGCCAGGACGATTGACCGATCCCTTAATACCCTCAGGTGACGGGATACGGTGGATTGGTGCATGCCAAGAAACTTGGCTAATTCATTAACCCTGCGTGGGCCAAGAGATAACGCATAAAGAATTAGAATACGCTTAGGGTGGCCAATGCCTAAGCAAACCTTATTGTGGAGCAGGTCGATTTCTTGAGCTAGGTGCTGGTCCATACTTCATTTGCCTCACGGTGTTTGTGAAATCTGTTACTAATATATGTCACAATCATTCGAATGTCAATCCATTCGGATAGATGAATGTACGGGAATATAATGCCCGCCCATACATGATCGATACCTCCCACAAGCGGCTGGGCGATTGGAATGGCAGACGTTTCCTGCTTCACGCTAAATCCACTCCTGCTTCACACACCCTTCACAATTCCTCGTGAGAATCACCACAGAATGAGCCAGAGAGGTTCAGTGCACCAGTATTGCCGGAGGTCAACTTATGAACCAGATCCTCAAGTGGACCAGTGTTATTCTACTGGCTGGCTTGATAGGGATGTCATGGGCTGTCGAGTATGTAGCTGGCTCTTGGGCGGAAGCGCCCATATAGGTGTTTTTCCAATTAAACTATGCCTCTTAGAGGTGAGGGACTGGGGTTTGATTCGTAACCAAAGGTTACCAGATGCATGGACTGAAAATATGAAATCGGAAGCCATGTGATCATGAAGAATCGTGTGGTCTCCGGTTATTTATATGATCCCAATTTCGCAATTCGTAGGGTAGATAATAGGACGCATGCGTTCCATGGTTTGGAGCCGTGTGGTCAATCCTATGTGAATACTCTGAATTTTGGGAAAAAACTGTCCACACGGCTACTCAATTCAGCTAGCCGTGTGGACTATAGTGGGCGCGAATGGACTCGAACCATCGACCTCACGGATGTGAACCGTGCGCTCTAACCAGCTGAGCTACGCGCCCTTTAGGCATTATAGCAGAGGCGTTTAAGGGCAGCAATATCTCACAACCTCCCCGCGATATTTATAACTTACCAGCATACAGTGCTATAATGCCCTGCGCCCCGCCGCAATCGGGGGAATTGATCGCCATTGTTCGGGGCACTAATAATGTTGGAATGTTGTGTCAGGCGGAAGTTGGTGTGAGGGCACTTTCACAGGAGGGTCTTAATGTCGAAGCCCTGACGGCGGCTGACGCCGTCACCCCAGATATCCCTTATGTACTGGTGATGCTCGAAAATCCTTTGCACCTGGTTGAGAGTCTGCGTTGATGAGTCAACAAATAACCGAACCATTGAACGATCATGAGCATTTCACACGCGCCCGACGGAGACGCGCTCGCCGTATGCTCACTCAGCTTAGGGCCGACGAGCGGGAGGTTTTTCTCGAAGGACTGGCTCACCAGGTCTCCCCAACTATAGGCTTGTTCCTCTACGCTCTCCTAGCCGGCTTGCTGATTGGTCTGGGATTCAGGTTCGACCAACGCGCGATTCTAGTAGCCGGGGCACTGCTTGCACCACGTATGGCTCCAGTGGCTGGTATGGCACTGGCTGCTATTTCCGGCTCACCGCGTTTCTTCCTACGGATGCTGGCTGCACTGACCGTCGCGGTGGCGCTTATAACGCTGGCCGCTGGTTTAAGCGGTGGCTTGTATGCCGCGTCCGAACCCAGTCTGATCATGACCGCTGGCCACACCAAGCTTAACTTGATCGATTTAGGGTTGCTATTGGTCGGTGCCACGCTCATGGCGGCTGGATTGGCTCACAAGGAGCATATCCCGGCGCTTCCCAGCGCCGCGGTGGCATATGAGTTGGCGCTTCCCCTGGGTCTCACAGGGATTGGTTTGGTCCTCGGGAATCCTGACCTCTGGCAGAGGGCGTTGCTGACCTTCGGGTTGCATCTAACCTGGGCGATAGTTGCCGGTCTGGTGACGCTGACGATTATCGGATTTCGTCCTCTGACTGGGAATAGCCACTCATTGGCTGCGGCGATGATGCTGATGGGACTTGTGGCGCTGTTCAGCGCGGCGGGCATGGGGGCTTCGGTGATGGCTTCTATCCCCACCCCTACGCCAACTCCAACGCCTACCCCTACATCTACAGCAACCGCTACTGCCACGATGACACTCACCAATACCCCCACCGCTACAGCTACCCCAACCGCAACACCCACGCACACATCCACCGTCACCCCGACGCCCACCCCGCCAGCAGCTGTGGTGATCGACACGGGAGACATAGGTGCTATGCTACGTGATGCACCCGAAGGGGCTATCATCGGCTTTTTAGCCGAGGGTGACCTACTACTGATTATCAGCGAGCCGGAAGAGGTTGATAGGATCGTTTGGTGGCAAGTACGAACCGCCGATGGAAAGGAAGGTTGGATCGTGGGGGACTTACTAGCCACACTCACGCCAACCCCGTCGGTCACGCCTACATTTTTGGTTACCTCCTCGCCAACACCGTAAGCTTTTCGCCAACAGTATTGTGGAGTACGCAAGCTCTGCTTCCGGATTGCACACGTTACATCGGCTATGAAATCTAGTAAACGACATTCCGATCTTGACGGAACCCCGAACTGGTCGTAAGATACTTAATGAAAAAGATTTTCAATATGTCCAATCCGAATGTTGAACGAGTCCTCGCTGATCTCAAGCGTTTAGGGTACCGACTGACTCGCCCGCGGCGGTCAGTGCTACAGGTGTTGATGGAGGCTGATGATTGTCTGCGCCCGGAAGAGATCCACGTGCGCGCTCGCCGCTACTGCCCGACGCTGGGCCTGGTGACCGTGTATCGAACCCTTTCCCTATTGTCGGGGATGGATCATGTCCGCCGGGTACACCGTGAGGATGGTTGTCACGGTTACGCCCGGACTGAGCTAGCCCACGGCCACCATCTGATATGCCGGGATTGCCATCAGGTGATTGAGTTCCCCGGACTGGATGATTTGTCACTCTTGATTGATCCTATCGAGCGCGAAACCGGCTTCCTGGTTGAGGATCATTTGTTGGAGTTACTGGGCTTGTGTCCAGCCTGTCAAGGACAGGTGGAGGTATAGATCAAATCTGCGGTTACGAAATGCGATTGCTGCTCACTATCCTCAACATTAATCAATGCCGCAGCTTCACATCAAGGTGATTATCATAGCTCATTGCAGCAAGAATATCTGTCATATATTGCTTTACCCTCCTGCAGTCCTGTACGGGCGCAAGAATAATCATGGCTGGGGATTGATGGCAATCCGAAAATCATCTAAGCTGGTCTGGGTAATCGCGGTGGTGACCTCTTTGGCGTTGGCTGCTTGTTCGTCATCCGCCTCTCAGTTGATTAAGGCTTCTGACAAGAATAGCGAACTTGTGCAGGCTGAAAACAACTTTCTTATAGACATCTACGACCTTTCACCGACCGATTTGGGAGAGGGTGAGAGTTTGCGCGTGGCGGCTACTACCAATATCGTTGCCGACGTAGTAGCCAACATCGGCGGGGAGGCAATCGAGTTAACCACCCTGATACCCCTCGGTGCTGACCCTCATACCTATGAGCCTACTCCTGGTGATTATCAGGTCATGGTCAACGCCCACGTGATCTTCCTCAATGGTGTTGGGCTGGAAGAGTTCATGTATCAGACCCTTAAACAAGTCGCCGCCGAAGTTCCGATCGTGTCGCTTTCCGAGGGGATCGAATTGAGCTTGTTCGGTGGAGATGAGAAATCTGATCATCAGGAAGGTGGGGGGAGCGACGAGGGGGAGGAGAACGATCACGGTGAGGGAGAAGCCCATTATCAAGATGAAGCAGGAGTGGACCCTCACGTTTGGTTTGACGCTTTCAATGTCATCGTCTGGGCTGAGAACGCGGCCCATACCATGAGTGCTCTTGACCCAGTCAACGCTGATCTCTATGAAGCTAATGCATATGAGTATGTAGAAATGCTAAAAGAGTTGGATGCCTGGATTCAGGGGCAGGTGGCCCGGGTCGTACCTGAGGATCGCAAGCTGGTGACCGACCACCTAGCCTTTAGTTACTTCGGGCGCCGCTATGGCTTTGAGATGGTTGGAGCCGTGATTCCTGCCTACAGCATGGCGGCGCAACCATCGGCCCAAGAAATCGCCGAGCTGGTAGATACGATCGGCGAACAGGAGGTCAAAGCTGTGTTCGTTGGGACGACGGTGAATCCCAGGTTGGCTGAACGGGTCGCAGAAGACACCGGCGTTGAGTTGGTCCGGCTATATATTGGCTCCCTGAGCGAGCCAGACGGTCCAGCGGGCACTTACATCGCCCTTATGCAATACGATGTGAACGAGATCGTTCAGGCTTTGTTAGAGTAGGTGACCTCATGGCTCAACTTCTGACCCGCCCCGCTAACCACGATATTTCTGCGCCGCCAATTCAGATGGAAGGCGTCAGCCTTCGTTACGACAGCACCTTTGTGTTGCGAGATATAACTTTCAGTCTTCCAGCTGGGCAACTCGTTGCAGTGGTCGGGCCCAATGGGGCTGGCAAGACCACGCTTTTTCGGATCATCGCCGGCATCCTGCGCCCCGAAGCAGGGTTGGTGCACGTCTATGGTCACAAGCCAGGGGGGCATGTGTGTATCGCCTATGTACCACAACGCAGCCAGGTCGATTGGAGCTTCCCGATCACTGTCAAGGAAGTGGTGATGATGGGACGCATTCGTAAGATCGGGCTCTTCCGCTGGCCAAACAGGCATGACTGGAAATATGTGCGCCATGCGCTAGAGCGGGTTGGGATTTCTGACCTCAGCAACCAACAAATAGGCGAATTGTCTGGGGGACAACAGCAGCGCGTATTCCTTGCTCAGGCGCTTGCCCAGGAGGCGGAAATCGTTTTGCTTGACGAACCGCTAACCGGCCTCGACATGCCCAGCCAGGAAGCGATCTTCGCCACCTTGGACGAACTGAAGCGGGAAGGTGTTGCGATCATGGTTGCCATGCATGACCTCAACCTAGCCGCTGAACGCTTTGATCAAGTAATGCTCCTCAACCGTCGATTGATCGACTTCGGCTTTCCACAGGATGTGTTCACTCGCGCCTCCTTACTCGAAGCATATGGCGGAAATGTACATCTTCTGCCAGAAGGTGAGGGGATGTTGATCGCCGACACCTGCTGCGAGGGTGGGGAGGAGCATCTGTAGCATGGATGAAATCCTGCATTGGCTCACTCAACCCTTTAGCTACGCCTTTATGATACGCGGGATGTGGGCTTCGCTGATCGTCGGAGTGGTCTGTCCCGTCCTGGGCACCTATGTTGTGCTGCGGGGGATGGCCTTCTTGGGCGATGCCCTAGCTCACATCATACTTCCAGGGGTTGTGATGGCATTCCTCTTAGGGTGGCCACTAGCCGCCGGCGCGTTGTTGGTTGGTGTGCTGGCTGCTCTAGCTATTGGTGCCCTCGGTAGGCGCTCAGAAATCAAGCAGGACGCGATCATTGGTGTGGTCTTCGCCGGAGCCTTTGCCCTTGGTGTGGCGTTGATCTCGATGCAACGCAGTTATGCTGTCGATCTGGCTCATATCTTGTTTGGTGATCTGTTGGGTGTTTCGAACGATGACCTGTGGCTGATGGCAGGTCTGGGGGCGTTAGTGCTTTTCACGGTCTTCGCGTTATATAAGGAATTTCTGGTGATCTCCTTTGACCCGGTGCTTGCCACGACCTTGCGCCTTCCGGTGTCTTTACTGCAAAATATACTACTTGTCCTGCTGGCCATAGTTATTGTGATTTCCATCCAAGCGGTTGGTGTTGCCCTGGTGCTGGCCATGTTAGTGACTCCAGCTTCCACCGCATATCTAATTAGTCGAAGATTGCCGAGTATGATGTTGTTATCGGCAGGTATTGGGTCTTTTTCAGCCGTCTTGGGTTTGTATCTCTCGTTCTACATTAATGTTGCCTCGGGACCGGCGATCGTTCTTGTGGAGACGGTCATCTTTGTGTTGGCTTTTGCATTGGCGCCACGCCGGGGAGCACTATGGGAATTGCTGCGCACTAGGCGAGGATAGTGAACTACCTCTGTTAGTCTATTGGACTCGGTTGCGCTTGCTGCTGAAGTGAATATTATTGAATTTATGAAACGTTCTCGAATCTGGGTGCCGCTGGCACCCTTAGATTGGGTCAACCTTAGTACCCGCGCCCTCGTTCTGGTCGCCGTGCCGCTGGTTGCTGGTTTGTACGGGTGTCTCTCAACCAGCCTGATTTTCCTCCTGACCGGATGGACGGTTTTCACCTTGCTCATCAACCTCGCGCAAAGGGGTGGTTGGAAACCCACGTGGTTGGAGAGAACTGAGGTCGTCATTGACAGCGGCTTCGCAGTAGCGACGATTGGGCTTTCCGGTCTTGTTGAAAGCCCACTATGGTGGACCCTATTAATCGGCCCGATGAGAGCGGGTCTGTATTACGGGTTGCCAAGCATCCTATTAACGACTGGCCTGAGCTTAATTTTCGCCGCTCTGATGAGTGTTATCTTCAGCAGAGCCGGCATTTGGGCGTTGATTCCAGTTGGGATCTACACCGGCACAATGATGCTAGCCGCGGCCGTCGTTGGAGTCCTCGAAGAACAGGTACGCCGTAAGGCGTTGTTCGTCGAGCGGGAGCAAGTGATGAGCTTGGGTTTGGTGCGTGAGCGAGAGCAGCGGTGGGCGCAAACCATCTTCCTCATAGCAGCTGAACTAAACGCTACATTAGATTTCGAACGAGTGTTGGACATGGCGCTGGATCTAAGCGTCCGCGCCTTGGCGGATTCGGACTCAGTAGATACAGAGCTGGTGAGTGCACTACTGCTTCTAGTCGAGGATCGGCTGCATGTTGCCTCTGCCCGACGCTTGGATCACGCCGACTGGCGGGTCTCTCTGACCGTAGGGAGCGGGTTAATTGAGCAGGCTTTAACCGCTGGTGCTCCATGCCTCTCTCACGACTTGGCGCATGACCCAGAATTGCAGAGCCTAGGTGCTCTACGGGACTGCAATGTTGCATTGTGTATATCCCTTGCCTCCACCCTGGAGACATACGGTGTACTCTTATTTGCCCACCCGGATGCGCGCTATTTCAGCGTTGAGCGGGTGGAACTCCTAGATGCCTTGGCAAAGCAAGTCACAATCGCTTTGCAGAATGCCCAGGAATATCAGAATTTAGAGCAGGAGAAGGAACGTATCACCGAGATCCAGGATGAAACCCGCAAGAAGCTGGCGCGCGACCTGCACGACGGACCGACTCAAACAATCGCTGCCATTACCATGACAATCAACTTCGCCCGGCGCTTGATCGAGCGCGATCCGAAGGCGGCGGTTGATGAACTATATAAGGTGGAGGATCTGGCGCGCCGCACAACGCGGGAGATCCGTCATATGCTATTCACTCTGCGTCCCTTGATCTTGGAGTCAAGGGGTCTGGTGGCGGCCCTCTGTCAATTGGCCGAGAAAATGCGTGAGACACACCGGCAGAATGTTATCGTTGAAGCCGAGCCGGATGTGGCTGATGAGATGGAGATCGGCAAACAGGGTGTGGTGTTCTACATCGCCGAGGAGGCGGTTAACAACGCTCGTAAGCATGCTGAGGCCGAACACGTTTGGGTGCGTCTTACCCGTCGTGGCGACCAATTTGTGCTTGAAGTAGAGGATGACGGGGTTGGTTTCAATGTCGGTGCAATTGATGCCAACTATGAGCAGCGGGGGAGTCTAGGGATGGTCAACATGCGTGAACGCACCGAATTGGTTAACGGGGAATTGCACATAAAGTCGGCCGAGGGGGAGGGGACGTGCATAACCGTAACCGTACCCCTGATGGAAGAGAGCGTTGAGAGGCTGCATCAACCCGGATCGGCCAATTAAAGGTTAATGGATACAAAAGGTTAACCTCGGACACAAGTACCCCTTTGATGGCTAGGTCATTTAGTCACCCGGCTGATCCGCTTCCTTGACCAGGATTGGCATTGCCTGCTTGACCAGTGAGGGATATATGCAGAAGGAGAAAGTGATAATCATCGGATCAGGCCCGGCTGGTTTAACGGTCGCAATTTATACCGCCCGCGCGATCCTCAATCCGCTGGTGATAGCGGGCTGCCAACTTGGCGGGCAGACTTCTATCACCAACCAGATCGAAAACTATCCCGGTTTCCCTGAAGGAATCACAGGTCCTGAGCTGGGCGAATTCATGCAGAAACAGGCTGAGGTCTTTGGGGCGCGGATCATGATCGATGAAGTCACTGGGGTTGACTTCAATAATGGGTCGCCGTTCATTATTAGAACCCATGGTGAAGTTTTCGAAGCGGAGGTGGTCATCGTCTGCGTGGGTGCCTCGCGCAGACGGTTAGAGATACCGGGCGAGGAGGAGATGATCGGGCACGGGGTTTCATTCTGCGCCACCTGTGACGGCTTCTTCTTCCGCGATAAGGACGTGGTAGTGGTCGGTGGTGGGGACAGTGCGATGGAAGAAGCCGTCTTCCTCACCCGCTTTGTCAACCAAGCTAGAGTTATACATCGACGTGATGAGTTGCGCGCCGGGGAGACGCTTAAGAAACGTGCCTTTGCTAACGAGAAGATCAACTTTATTTGGGACTCGGTGGTCGAAGAGATCATAGGGGATGGCAAAGTGGAGGCGGTGCGCATCCGGAATGTAAAGACTGGTGGAACCAGCGAATTGGCGACGGATGGTGTTTTTATCTTCATCGGTCAATACCCCAACTCATCTCTGTTCGAAGGACAGTTGGAGATGGACGAGCGAGGCTATCTGATCACCGACGATCATATGGCCACCAGCGTACCTGGCGTGTTCGCAGCCGGAGAGATTCAGGACCCAACTTATCGTCAGATTGCCACCTCAGTTGGCCAGGGATGTGCTGCGGCGATTATGGCTGAGCGTTGGCTGGAGGAGCAGGAAAAGGGACGTGGCTGAAGCAGCAGGGCTATCCTATAGCATACACCGCGGCGGAGGTTCTGAGCAGGAGCATCCGCCGTTGATCTTGATCCATGGTGCTGGTGGCAGCCGACTCGATTGGCCACCTGAACTACGTCGATTAGATGGTGAATGGGTCTACGGCCTCGCTCTGCCGGGACATGGTCGCTCGCAAAGCGAGGGGGAACGGACGGTAGATAGATACGTTGAGCATATTTGTAACTGGATGGAGGCGGCGAGTCTCGAACGAGCAGTGTTGGTTGGCCATTCGATGGGCGGCGCCATCGCGCTGAAGATGGCGTTGGATATACCAACTCGGGCGGAGGGGTTGGTGTTAGTGGGCACCGGTGGTCGTTTGCGGGTAAACCAGATGATTATTGAGTTGACCGCCAATCATGAGACATTTAGTAGGGCGGTTGACCAGGTCATAGCCTGGGCTTTCAGTCCCAGTGCATCGCCCAGATTAGTTGAGT
>Ga0114930_10003749_pt1 | contig 13143 bp, 5 predicted proteins | sample AnhtaG_FD_87300 | JGI IMG/M metagenome (GOLD analysis project Ga0114930, IMG submission 87300) | Deep subsurface microbial communities from Anholt, Denmark to uncover new lineages of life (NeLLi) - Anholt_01485 metaG | ecosystem: Environmental > Aquatic > Marine > Oceanic > Sediment | place... | reverse complement strand
TTGCCGCTCTCGGCGGTGCACCCCGGAGGCCGAAACCTGGTGAGTATGTCTCCATTCAGGGCCGCAGAGGCCTTCGAGAGCGGCGCAAGCCCGCGCCCGTCCGTCGGTGGCGCGGGCGTCTGACTCAGCCAGGGACACTGGAGGTCACATATCGATGGCAGAGACGGCGACCGGGCTGGACATCTCTGTTGGAGCCACTGACGTCCACGAGGCGCTCAGCATTCCCAACCTCATCGACATCCAGTTGGACTCGTACGGCTGGTTTTGTCGGGAAGGGCTCCAGCAGCTCTTCGACAACTTCTCGCCGATCGAGGACTACACGGGGACGCTCTCGCTGGAGTTTCTCGGCTACAGCATCGACGAGCCCCTCGAGTCCCTGGAGGAGTGCCGGGAGCGCGACCTCACGTACCAGGCCCCGGTGCGCTCGAAAGTGCGCCTCGTCCACAAGGAGACGGGTGAGGTCAAGGAGTCGGAGGTCTACATGGGCGAGTTGCCCTTGATGACGGACAAGGGCACGTTCCTGATAAATGGCGCGGAGCGCGTCGTCATCAGCCAACTGGCCCGCTCACCGGGGGTGTATTTCAAGGATGCCATCGACTTCAGCGGCAAGATCCTGCACTCGGCGCAGGTCATTCCAAGCGAGGGGGCGTGGGTCGAGTTTGACACTGATGCCGCCGGCGTCATCTCCGTCAAGATAGGGCAGACGCGGAAGTTCCCCGTCACGACGCTGCTGCGGGCGCTGGACTATTTTGACAAGGGCTCCCGCTCGGATGTCCCCCGGGTGGGCACGAACGAGGAGATCCTCACTGAATTCGGGTTGCCGGTACGTCTGCGCCATCCGGAAGCTGAGGATCTGGTGGGGCTATACGCGCTCGCACCCATAACGGAGCGATCGAGCCGCGAGCTAATCGTTGACACCTTCGAGATCATCGATGGCGGGGCGGCAGAGCGCATAGCGACCCTCAACCGAGCGTCACTGCCCCTGCTCGACGTGCCGCCGCAGATAACGACCACGCTGAACGCTGACGCCGCGGACTCGGTAGAGACGGGTCTTCTGGACATATACCATAAGATGCGGCCCGGGGATCCGCCGACCATCGAGGCGGCCGAGTCGCTGGTGCATGCGCTCTTCTTCGACGTCAAGCGGTACAATCTTGCGCGTGTGGGTCGGCACAAGCTCAACAAGAAGCTGGGTCTGGACGTCTCGCTCGAGGTCCACACCCTTACGAAGTTGGACGTTCTGGCCATCGTCAAGTACATCATCGCGTTGGTCGGGGGCGATGGGCAGGTCGATGACATCGACCATCTGCAGAACAAGCGCATCCGTGCGGTGGGGGAATTGCTGCAGGCGCAGTTACGTGTGGGGTTCCTGCGGATGGAGCGAGTGGCCCGGGAACGCATGACGAGCCTGGACCCCGAGAGGCTCACCGCGCAAACCATCATCAGTATTAAGCCCATTACAGCAGCCATAAAGAGCTTCTTCGGCAGCGGGCAGCTTTCGCAGTTCATGGACCAGATCAACCCACTCGCCGAACTGGCCCACAAGCGCCGTCTGTCGGCGTTGGGCCCCGGCGGGCTGAGCAAGCAGAGCGCGAAGCTCGAAGTGCGCGACGTGCACCATTCCCACTACGGGCGTATCTGTCCCATCGAGACGCCAGAGGGCCCGAATGTCGGCCTCATTGGATATCTGGCGCTACACGCCAGGGTAGACGAATACGGCTTCATAGAGACACCGTATCGCAAAGTGGTGAATGGTCGGGTTACCGATGAGATCGTGTACTTGACTGCTGACGACGAGGAGCCCTGCAGTATTGCTCCGGCCAGCGAACCGATAGATGAACGTGGGCACTTGGTCAATGACTCCATGACCGTTCGTCACCAGAGCGGCTTCCCCACAGTGGCCCGCGAGGAAGTGGACTACTGCGACGTGTCGGCCCGGCAGATCTTCTCGGTCGCCACCGCGATGATACCGTTTCTGGAAAACGACGACCCGGTGCGCGGCTTGGCGGGGTCCAATATGCAGCGTCAGGCCGTGCCGCTGCTGGTGACGGAGCCGCCGTTGATCCGCAGCGGCATGGAGCGGCGTGCGGCGCTGGACTCGGGTGCGGTGGTGCTGGCCGAGGGGGACGGCGTGGTCACCGAGTGCACTGCGGATGCCATCACAATACGCCACGAGGATGGCACGGAGGAGTACCACCGGCTGGCGAACTTCCGGCGCACCAACATGGGCACGTGTATACGGCAAAAGCGCGTGGTGCGCAAAGGCGATCGGGTGACGGCGGAGCAGACCATCGCCGACGGCCCGGCCTGTTCCGGTGGCGAGCTCGCACTTGGCCGCAACCTGCTCGTCGCTTTCGTACCGTGGGAGGGCTACAACTACGAGGACGCGATTCTTATCAGCGAGCGGCTGGTCAAGGAGGATATCCTGACCTCGATTCACGTCGAGAAGTACGAAACCGAGGCGCGGGACACGAAGCTGGGTCCGGAAGAGATCACGCGCGACATTCCCAACGTTGGCGAGGAGGCGCTCAAGGATCTGGACGAGAGCGGCATCGTACGCATTGGCGCGGAGGTGCGGGCCGAGGATATCCTTGTGGGCAAGGTGGCGCCTAAGGGCCAGTCGGAGCTCACGGCGGAAGAGAAGCTGGTCATCGCCATCTTCGGAAAAAAGGCCGAAGAGATGCGGGACGTGTCGCTGCTGGTGCCGCACGGCGACAAGGGGATCGTGATAGCCACCAAGGTGTTCTCGCGCTATAAGTACAAGTGCGAGACGTGCCGGGCGGACTTCAACTACGGGAAGCCGGCCGAGCGCCTGGAGTGCGACCGATGTGCCAGCAAGATTCGGCGGCAGCCCGGCGACGAGCTCCTGCCCGGCGTCAATCAACTCGTCCGCGTATACGTAGCGGAGAAGCGCAAGATCATGGTGGGCGACAAGCTTACCGGTCGCCACGGCAACAAGGGCGTCATCGCACGCATACTCTCGGAAGATGATATGCCGTACCTGCCGGACGGTACACCGGTGGATGTGTGCCTGAACCCGCTGACGGTGCCGTCACGCATGAATATCGGCCAGATTATTGAGACGCATCTCGGCATAGTGGCCCAGGAATTGGGCCGCACGTTTGATTGCCCCGTCTTCCAAGGCCCCGATGACGACGACATAATCACCGGCCTGCGGGACGTTGCTGCCAGGTGGCGCAAGCGGGAGTTCGTCAAGTACGCCAACTGCGAGCTGAACCGGAACGGCAACCTGGTATCCGTGGATGAAGATTCCGATGATCCGGTGGCGGAGGCCGAAGCGCAGCTCGCCAAGCACACGATGGAGGAGCTGGAATCGTACCAGCGATCACTGGGCATCGATCCGGAGCAGTGGGAGAAGGCAACGACACCAAAGCGGGCGGCAGCACTCGTTATACAGCAGGCCAAGGCCAACGCGTACCAAAAGGCGCAGATGGACCCGGAAACGGGCCGCGTGGTCTTGTCCGACGGCCGCACGGGCGAGCCCTTCGATCAGCCCGTCACAGTGGGCTGCATGTACATTCTCAAGCTACTGCACCTGGTGGAGGACAAGATCCACGCTCGCTCCACGGGCCCGTACTCTCTGGTGACGCAGCAGCCGCTCGGCGGGAAGGCCCAGTTCGGCGGCCAGCGGTTCGGGGAGATGGAAGTGTGGGCCCTGGAGGCGTACGGCGCTGCCTACACGCTCCAGGAGATCCTCACGATCAAGTCCGACGACGTTGTCGGCCGGGTGAAGACGTATGAGGCCATCGTCAAGGGCGAAAACATCATGGAGCCCGGCATTCCGGAATCGTTCAAGATCCTCATTAAGGAATTACAGAGCCTCGGGCTTGAGGTTGGTGTGGCGTCCAGAGATGGTGTGCGGATGCAGCTCAGCGACCCGGACGAGGACGGGGGCGAGTAGCAGGTGGGTGTAGTCGTCGCGCGGGAGCGGGGGGGCGGCGGGGGGTGTGGGCTGGCTCCGAAGTAGGCGTGGAAGTGTTCGTGCTCTGCACTATACGGGGCGCGCTTTCATCACAGGAGGGCGATGATTTTGGGGGATGCCGGAAGTTTCGATGTCGTCACCATTGGGCTTGCATCGCCGAGGGAGATTCGGGCGTGGTCTCGCGGTGAAGTAAAGAAACCCGAGACCATCAATTACCGCACCTTCAAGCCGGAGCGGGATGGGCTGTTTTGCGAGCGCATCTTCGGTCCCTCGCGCGATTGGGAGTGCCACTGCGGCAAGTACAAGAAGGTGAAGTTCAAGGGCATCATCTGCGACCGCTGTGGTGTTGAGGTGACGCGGTCGAAGGTGCGGCGCCGTCGGATGGGTCATATTGAGCTGGCCGCCACGGTGGTCCACATCTGGTACCTCAAAGGCGTGCCCAGCCCCATCAGTCTACTCCTGGATATGTCCACCCGGCTTCTGGAGAAAGTAGTGTACTTCGCCTCCTACATCGTCATACATGTGGATAGAGAGAAGCTGATGCGGCGGTGGGACGATGTCAAACTGGCCGCCGATGAAGAGATAGAGGCCATCCGGGATGAAACGCAGCAGATCATCGCGGAGCTGCGGCAGAAGTTCGAGGAGGACAAGAAGCTGCAGAAGGCGGTCGAAGAGGGCGCCGAGCCGGTGGGAGTGGCCGAAGACGACGATGAGGACTCCGATGAGCTGCCCAAGACGGCACTGTCGCTCCTGGAAGAGGAAGACGAGCGTCCCATATTCATGACGGAGCAGGACCTTCGGGAGCGCATTCAGGCGGAACAGGATGCGGCGGCAGAGCGTGAGCGCGAGGTGGAGAGTGCCCTGAAGCTGCTGCAGGATCTGGAGCCCAAGCAGCTCATCACCGAGTTGGACTACCGGAACCTGCTGACGCTGGTGGACATCTGCGACGCCAGGCTGGAGGGCAGCTTTCGCGATCTGTTCGCCGCCGGGCTCGGCGGCGCCGCCATCAAGGAGTTGCTCAGCCAGATCGATCTGGACGAGATGGCGCACGAGCTGCGCAAAGAGATCGATGAGCGCACCGGAGCGCGCCGGGTACGAGCCATAAAGCGTCTGGGCGTAGTGGAGGCGTTCCGAAAGTCGAAAAACCGGCCGGAGTGGATGTCCCTGGACGTCGTCGCCGTGCTCCCGCCCGAGCTTCGGCCCATGGTCCAGCTCGACGGAGGTCGCTTTGCCACCTCCGACCTCAACGACCTGTACCGACGCATCATCAACCGCAACAACCGGCTGAAGCGCATTGTGGAGATCAAGGCGCCGGAGTCCATTATCAATCACGAGCGCCGACTCCTGCAGGAGTCCGTTGACGCGCTCATCGATAATGGGCGCCGAGCCCGGCCCGTGACCGGCTCCAACAGACGGCCGTTGAAGTCGTTGAGCGACATGCTCAAGGGCAAGGAGGGCCGGTTCCGCAAGAACCTCCTGGGCAAGCGTGTGGACTACTCGGGTCGCTCGGTCATCGTCGTGGGCCCCGAGTTGCAGTTGCACCAGTGCGGTCTGCCCCGAGAGATGGCTCTGGAGCTGTTTAAGCCCTTCGTGATGAAACGGCTCGTTGAAAAGGGCTTTACTACGAACATCAAGACCGCCAAGCGTATGGTTGACCGCCTGCGCCCCGAGGTGTGGGATGCGCTCGAAGAGGTGATCCAGGAGCACCCGATCCTTCTGAATCGCGCACCAACGCTGCACCGCCTGGGTATACAGGCCTTCGAACCGGTTCTCATCGATGGCAAGGCCATTCAGTTGCATCCGTTGGTGTGTCAGGCGTTCAACGCGGACTTCGATGGAGATCAGATGGCCGTTCACGTCCCGCTGTCGGCGCACGCACAGGCCGAGGCGCGGCTGCTCATGCTGGCGACGCGCAACATATTCAAGCCGGCCGACGGGCGACCTATCTGTGCGCCGTTGTACGACATCGTGCTCGGCTGCTACTACCTCACGCAGGTGCAGCCCAAGGCCCATGGGCATGACACCATCTACCCCAACGCGGACGCGGCCATCCAGGCGTACTACTTCAAGGAGCTTGACCTGCACGCGCTGATAAAGGTGCGTGTGCCCGAGATCGCCATCGAGGCAGAGCTGCGCCGCGAGCCGGTGGAGTTGGACTCCGACCTCGTGCGGCGGCTGCGCACTGCCGTTGCCGTAGGCTACGAGGCTGGTGTTGCGCGGCGCGAACTGCATGCTGAGGTGACCGCTGCAAAGAAATTGGTCCCGGACGAGATGCCGGATCCGGAGGCTCACCGGGTCCCCGAATGGGGCGGCAGCCTGGAGAAGCTCGTGCGCCTCGAAATCGGGATCGCGGTCGGCTGGGGGCGATGTGCCGCGCGTACGAAGATACGGGTCAGCACGCGAAGGCAACTGATCGAGACAACTGTTGGGCGCACTATCTTCAACGAGAGCCTCCCCCTGGACTTGCGGTTCATTAATCGTGAGGTGGCACGGGACGAGCTTGCTGAGATCACCGATCAGTGCCACCGCGCGTACGGCCCCGAGCGGACGACACATCTGCTCGACCGGATCAAGCAGCTCGGGTTCGGCTTCGCCACCAAGTCCGGGATCAGCATCTGCCTGGACGACACGCGCATAGACAGCGACCGGGACCGGATACTTGAGGAGACCGAAGCCGAAGTTGCCAAGGTCAACAAGGCGCACGACGAGGGCAGCATCACGCCCGGGGAGCGCCAGCAGCGCGTATTGCAGTTGTACAACAGTGCCCGCGAGAACGTCGCCGACACCATTCTGGCGCGCATCGACCGCTTCAATCCCATCTTTATGATGGTGAACTCCGGCGCCCGGGCGAACCGCAGCCATATCTGTCAGATATCCGGCATGCGCGGTCTGATGTCTGATCCCTTTGGGCGCCTGATCGAGGACTTGCCGGTGAAGTCGAACTTCCACGAGGGGCTGAACGTGTTGGAGTACTTCGTCTCCACGCACGGTGCCCGCAAGGGCCTGGCGGATGTAGCCCTGCGCACGGCCGATGCCGGGTACCTCACCCGCCGCCTCGTGGATGTGGCGCAGGATGTTATTCTCACCGACATCGACTGCGGCACCACGGAGGGCATCACGGTTACGCCTGTGTTTGAAGAGGAGCTGTACTGCAGCGAGTGTGGCGAGGAAGATCTGCGGCGCGAGGGTAAGTGCGAATTCTGTGGCGTGGAGTTGCCCGCGCCGGCGCACAGTGAAGTGCTCGAGTCCCTCGCCGAGCGCGTCACAGGTCGTGTGGTGGCCGAGGATGTGGTGGATCCGGGCACCGGGGAGGTGCTCGTGCAGGCAGGCGATGAGATCACCCGAGAAGCGGCCCAGGCGATGGATGATGCGGGCATCGTCCGGGCGAAGATGCGCTCGGCGCTCACGTGCGAACTGGACCACGGCATCTGTCGCCAGTGTTACGGGCGAGACCTGGCCACGGGCCGCTTGATTGACGTCGGCACGGCCATCGGCATCATTGCGGCCCAGTCCATCGGCGAGCCCGGGACGCAGCTCACCATGCGCACCTTCCACACCGGCGGCGTCGGGCAGCAGTACATCACCGGAGTGGCCGAGGTCAAGAAGAAGAAGCAAGAAGCGCTTCGGGGGCTGCACGAGGACATTGATCGCGGCATCGTCAGCATTGAATCCGGAGGAGCCGAGCGGGAGCGCACCAGGGCGATCCAGGCGATGCTGAAGGTGCTCGAGGACCCGGTTCACGGCCTGCTTCGCGTGGTGGAACTCTTTGAGGCCCGAAAGCCCAAGGGAGAGGCCATCACGGCGCAAGTTGACGGTGCCGTGGCCGCCGTTGACCGGACGGGCCTCAACAGAGTGATCATTCACAGCGAGCTGCCGCTGAGCGAGCCGAAATTGGCGCGCGGGCAGCGCGCGGCCGAGACCATCGTTCACCCCCGCACCAAGAAGGTGCTGTGCGAGGCGACAGGCAAGCTCAGCGAGAAGCTTGCCCGGCGCATGCAGAAAGCGGGCCTGAAGTCTATCAATGTGCGCAGCGAGCACCTGGTGCCGTACCGCGGCAAACTCCACGTGAAGCTCGGGCAACGCGTGCGGCCGGGCGACCGGCTCACAGACGGTCCGCTCGATCCGCAGCGTGTCTTGGCGATGAAGGGGGTCGAAGGCATCCAGGAGTATCTGGTCCGAGAGATACAGCGGGTGTACAAGTCCCAAGGCGTGGAGATCAATGACAAGCACGTCGAAGTCATAATTCGCCAGATGCTGAAGAAGCGCAAGATCGTTGATCATGGCGATACTGACTTCCTCGCGGGGCAGGTTGTGGATCGCTTCGTCTTCGAACAAGAGAATTCCCGGGTTCACGAACTCGGTGGGAAAGAGGCGACAGCGGAGTGGGTCCTGCTGGGGATCACGGAGGCCTCGCTGGCCACGGAGAGCTTCCTGTCGGCGGCCTCCTTCCAGCGCACGACTCGAGTGCTGGCCGAGGCGGCCACGGCGGGGAAGCGCGACAAGCTGGTGGGTCTCAAGGAGAATGTCATCATAGGCCGTTTGATCCCGGCGGGCAGCGGCATGCCGGAACATCGCGACACACTGCTGCGGGTGCCGGAGGTGGAGGGGCCGGAGGACGGGGATGGCGAAAGGGGGCTGAGCGAGGAGGAGGCGGAGGTCGAATTAGCCGCCGCGGAGGCGGAGTTCGGAGTGGGAGTGTGACGCACCCCGGACAGCGGTCCGAAAGCTGGGATTCGGCCTTGACAGGCATGACATTGTTTCGTATACTCCCACGTCTCGAGCGGCGCGACTGTCAATCAGAGCGTGATAGCCGTGTCAGACGCGCAGCCCATGGCATCGTGGGGCTGCGTCAACAAGAGTAGTCTTCCACAAGAGGGGCGGTGGCGGCATTGTAAGGTGGCCGTCTAGGCCTCACCCAGAACCAGGGTCACATGCCGCACCTGGTCCGGCCCCTCGTGCTTGAATGTGGAGGGGCCTTACATTTTGGGGGGGCCAGAATGCCGACGATCAGCCAACTCGTACGTAAGGGCCGCAAGAAGATGCGGCGCAAGCGCCGTGCGCCCGCGCTTAAAGTGTCGTACAACGCGCTGAAGCAGCGGAGGAAGCTGATGAACGGAGCGCCGCAGCGCCGGGGCGTGTGCACCCGGGTGTGGGCGTTGACTCCGAAGAAGCCGAACTCCGCGCTGCGGAAAGTGGCGCGAGTGCGACTGTTCAACCGCGAGGAGGTCACGGCCTACATTCCGGGGATCGGCCATAATCTGGCGGAGCACTCCGTTGTGCTGGTGCGCGGCGGTCGCATCAAGGACCTCAACACGGTGAAGTACCACATCGTGCGCGGTGTACTGGACGCGGCCGGCGTGGAGAACCGGCGCCAGAGCCGCTCCAAGTATGGCGCGAAGCGCCCGAGGTAGCCCCTGGGGATCGTCGTGGCGCAAGGCCCAATCGAGGTGCGGATGCATGCCGAGAAAAGGTGCCGTTCCGAAACGCGAACTCCCTCCGGATGTTGTGCTGGGCAGTCGCCTGGTCCAGCGCTTCATCAACAAGCTCATCCGCGGCGGCAAGAAGAGCATCGCCGAGCGGATCTTCTACGCCGCCCTCACGCGCATCCAGGAGACGAGCGGCCGGAATCCGCTCGACGTGTTCGCGCAGGCGGTCAAGAACTGCATGCCTCTGCTCGAGGTGCGCCCGCGGCGCGTTGGCGGGGCCACGTATCAGGTGCCCCTTGAGGTGCGGGCCGATAGGCAGGTCGCGCTGGGCATCCGATGGCTGGTGAATGCCGCCCGAGAGCGCGAGGAGCGGACGATGATCGAACGGCTCGCAAACGAGCTCATGGACGCGGCCCGGATGCAGGGCCCGGCGGTAAAGCGCAAAGAGGACATGCATCGCATGGCCGAGGCGAACAAGGCATTTGCGCACTATCGGTGGTGAGCCGTTATCGACTGTGCTGGCACCTCGGCGGGCCGTCGGAGTTGGGCCTTGGGATTGCCAGTGCGTGTCGCCGGCGGAGGCGCGAGTTCGTTGTGGAGGACAGTTTGGTGGACTTGAAGGGCCCGCTGAAAAAAACCAGGAACATAGGTATTGCCGCTCACATTGATGCGGGCAAGACGACCACCACGGAGCGGATCCTGTTCTATACGGGTCGCATTCACCGCATGGGCGAAGTGGACGACGGGGATGCGACGATGGACTGGATGGAGCAGGAGGCGGAGCGCGGCATCACCATCACGTCGGCGGCGACGACGTGCTCTTGGCGCGATCATCGAATCAACATCATCGACACGCCCGGGCACGTGGACTTCACCGTGGAGGTGGAGCGGTCGCTGCGCGTGCTCGATGGCTGCGTGACAATCCTGTGCGGCGTTGGCGGGGTACAGCCCCAGTCGGAAACGGTGTGGCGCCAGGCGGATCGCTACGGGGTGCCGCGGATCATCTTCGTGAATAAGCTGGATCGGGCCGGGGCCGACTTTCACTCTGTGCTGCATGAAGTCCGTGCTGGGTTGGGTGCTCCGGCCGTTGCCGTGCAGTTGCCCATCGGAGCCGAGGCGAACTTCTCCGGCCTCGTTGACCTGGTCACCATGACAGCGTTCGTGTATGTGGATGACCTCGGGACGCGAAGCGAGCAAGTGGAAATCCCCGAGGATATGCAGATGTGGGCCGAGGCCTTTCGTGAACACCTCGTTGTCCAGTTGGCTGAAATAGACGAGCAGATCGAGACGCTGTATCTCGACGATGAGGAGCCATCTGCAGACCAAGTGCGCAGCGCGTTGCGTCGAGCCACCATCGAGTGCAAGATCGTCCCGGTCTTGTGTGGCGCTGCGCTCAAGAACAAAGGTGTGCAGCCGCTCCTGGATGCCATTGTGCACTACCTGCCGTCCCCACTGGATGTCCTGCCGGTCCGAGGCGAGCACCCGGAGACGAAGGCGCTCGAGCTCCGAGAGGCCGACCCGGAGGCCCCCTTTGCGGCACTGGCGTTCAAGATCGTCAGCGACCCGCACGTCGGCAAGCTGTGCTATGTGCGCGTGTATTCCGGCACCGTGCGCAAGGGGCGGACCGTACTGAACATGACGACGGGTCGGCGCGAACGCATCAGTCGGCTGCTGCTCATGCATGCCAATCGCCGGGAGGACACACCAGAGGCTGTGGCGGGTGATATCGTGGCCGCTGTCGGCCTCAACCAAACACGCACCGGCGATACGCTGTGCGATCAGAAGCACCCCGTTCTTCTTGAGTCGATTGTGTTCCCGGAGCCCATCGTGTTCGTGGCCATCGAGGCCAAAACGAAAGCCGACGATGATCGCCTGAGCGGGGCACTGGAGCGGTTGGCAATCGAGGATCCTACTTTTGAGGTGAAGATAGCCGAGGAGACGGGGCAGACGATCGTTTCGGGCATGGGCGAGCTGCATCTGGAGATCATCCAAAGCCGACTGCTGCGTGAGTTCAAAGTGGACGTGACCCTCGGTGTCCCGCAGGTATCGTACCGAGAGACGATCACCGAAGCGGCGCGAGGCGAGGGCAGATTCGTCCGGCAAACAGGCGGGCGTGGCCAGTACGGCCACGTGGTGCTCGAAGTGGAGCCGCTCAAGGACTCCGAAGAACACCTCGAGTTTGAATCCGCTCTCAAAGGCGGCGTCATCCCGAGAGAGTACATAGCGGCCATCGAGAGTGGCGTCAATGAAGCCATGGCCGCCGGGGTGCTAGCCGGGTATCCAGTCGTGGACGTGCGGGTCCGGGTCGTCGATGGATCCTATCATGAAGTGGACTCATCGGAGCCGGCGTTCAAGATTGCCGGCTCGATGGCCTTTCGGAATGCGGCGGAGCAGGCCGCACCCGTCCTGCTGGAGCCCATCATGTTGCTGGAGGTAATCGGACCGGAAGAGTATCTGGGGGAGATCACCAACGATCTGAATAGCCGCCGTGCGCGAGTGCAAAGCACTGACCCGGGTTCCGGGAACGTGCGGATCATACGGGCACGTGCGCCCCTGGTGGAGCTGTTCGGATACGCAACACAACTGCGTTCGCTGACGCAGGGCCGCGCTACGTATACGATGGAGCCACTGCGCTACGAGCCGGCCTCAGAAGCCGTCCAGGCGGCGGTCGTTGCCAAGGCGACAGGCCGGTACGCCGCTGCCAGGTAAGCTGTGGCGAGCCCAGGGAGAAGACAGCCTTCATGGCGGGAGGTCGCTAATCATGGCCAGGGAGCAGTTCGTCAGGGACTTGCCGCATCTGAACGTGGGCACTATCGGGCACGTGGATCACGGCAAGACGGTGCTGACGTCGTGCATCACGAAGCTGTTGGCGCTGCCGGACGTGCCGGGGGATGCGACGTACGAGTCGTACGAGGAGATCGATAGCGCGCCGGAGGAGAAGGAGCGGGGCATCACGATTGCGGTGCACCACTCGGAGTACAAGACGGGGAAGCGGCACTACGCTCACATCGATTGTCCCGGGCATGCGGACTACATCAAGAACATGATCACCGGGGCGGCGCAGATGGATGGTGCGGTGCTGGTGGTGTCGGCCGCCGACGGTCCGATGCCGCAGACCAAGGAGCACGTGCTGCTGGCGCGGCAGGTGGAGGTGCCGGCCATCGTGGTGTTTCTGAACAAGGTGGACCTGCTGGACGATCCGGAGCTGCTGGAGCTGGTGGAGCTGGAGGTGCGGGATCTGCTCATGGGATATGAGTTCCCTGGTGAGGAGATACCGGTGATATCGGGCTCGGCGCTGAAGGCGCACGAGTGCGGCTGTGGGAAGGCGGAGTGCGAGTGGTGCAAGCCGATACTGGATCTGCTGGACGCGTTGGACGAGTACATACCGGAGCCGAAGCGGGACGTAGACAGGCCGTTCCTGCTGTCGGTGGAGGACGTGTTCACCATCTCGGGACGCGGGACGGTGGCGACGGGCCGGGTGGAGCAGGGGAAGGTGACGACGGGCGAGGAGATCGAGATCGTTGGGATGCAGGATGAGCCGATGAAGTCGGTGGTGACGGGGGTGGAGATGTTCCGCAAGACGCTGGGCGAGGGGATAGCGGGAGACAACATCGGCGTGTTGCTGCGGGGAATCGAGCGTCAGGCGATCCAGCGAGGCATGGTGGTGGCGGCTCCTGGGTCGATCACGCCGCATCGCAAGTTCGTGGGTGCGGTGTACGTGCTGAGCAAGGACGAGGGCGGTCGTCACACGCCGTTTTTCAACGGATACCGGCC
>Ga0114930_10003747_pt1 | contig 13146 bp, 12 predicted proteins | sample AnhtaG_FD_87300 | JGI IMG/M metagenome (GOLD analysis project Ga0114930, IMG submission 87300) | Deep subsurface microbial communities from Anholt, Denmark to uncover new lineages of life (NeLLi) - Anholt_01485 metaG | ecosystem: Environmental > Aquatic > Marine > Oceanic > Sediment | place... | reverse complement strand
GCGTTTCCTTTCCTTCGTGCTCATTAGCAAATGTCCTTTCAAAGCAAATCTCCTTTCGGAGATCCATTAGAACAGGACATTTCTAGCGAGTTCTCAAGAGGACATTATCAAAGAGTTTCGACACCCCCACGAATCGCGCATCCACAATCCTGCCCGCCTGGGGTGTCATCGCGCCACTGGACACGTTCCTACGGGAACGCGGGGACGGCCATTCACGCCAGGCGGTCGAACTTCGCCAGGTCGATCTCGCCTGGCAAGGGCCTGCGCGCGACAGACGCCTCGACCTGGTCGGCCACCAGGCGCCCTTGCCGGAATGTATTTTCCTTGACGGCGCCCGCTACGTGAGGGGTCAAGATACAGTTCGGCAGGCGATACAGCGGGCTGTCCGGTTGCGGGGGTTCGGGATCCGTGACGTCGATGCAGGCGAGGATGCGGCCCTTCTCGAGCTCTGCGATGAGGGCCTGCTCGTCCACGCACATGCCGCGGGCGGTGTTGATGAAGAGGGCGCGGTCCCTGAGCAGGGCGAGGTTCTGCGCGTTGATGATGTGGCGGCAGGCCTCGATAGCGGGCGTGTGCAGCGAGACCACGTCCGAGCGCCGCATCAGCGCGTCCAGCTCGACCTTCTCGCAGCCCAGCGACCGCGCTTCGTCCTGGGTCACGTAGGGGTCGCAGAGCAGGATGGCCTCGAGTTCGAGCGTGCTGCACAAGTGGACCATCTCCCGGCCCACCTGGCTTGCCCCCACGATGCCCACGGTCGCGCCGAAGGGCTCGCGCACCCAATCCATTACGGCGCTGCGGTCCCATGTGCCGTTCGAGGTGGCCGCGTTCAGTTGCCACACGGCCTTCATCGACACGAGCATCATCCCAAAGCAGTACTCCGCCACGCCCGTGGCCAAGGCCGAGCGCGCCGAGCACACGCGGATGCCGCGTGCCCGGAACCGGGCCGCGTCCACGAGGCCGCGCACCGAGCCCGCGCTGTGGCACACCAGCCGCAAATCCGGAGCCGCGTCGAGCATGGCCTCCGTGAGCGGGCGGGAGCCCCAGCCGGTGACGGCGATCTCGGCGCCGGCGATGGCGGTTTCCTGGCCTTGATCAGTGTTTTCGTCCAACACGGCGGGCTGGAAGGCCGTCACTGCCGCGATGCGGGCGAGGTCCGCGTCGGTGAAGCAGCGGGCCTGCATGTCGCGGGCGATCAGCATGACGGCTTTGGGTTTGCTCATGGCGTCGATTCCTTGTTGCCGCACCCCCCGGGCGGGGCCGCCCAACCTGCCCGCCGGGAGGGTACACACCGGCACCGGCGAAAGTCCAGCGCGTATGCTAACATTACGGAACCGGGTGGTGTGCGATGTCGTTTCTGTCTCTGCTAATAGTCGCGGTTGGTCTTGCTATGGACGCCTTTGCCGTGGCGATTGTGTCCAGTATCGCCCTCGGCGCGGTCACCCGGCGCCAGGTGTTCCGGCTAGCGTTCCACTTCGGTCTGTTCCAGGCGATGATGCCGGCCATCGGATGGATGGCGGGGCGCGGCGTCAAGACGTGGATCGAGGCGTGGGACCACTGGGTCGCTTTTGGACTGCTTTTCTTCATCGGTGCCAAAGGCATATTGAAGGCATGCTTTGGCACACCAGAGGGTCAGATAGACTCGGACCCCACCCGGGGGCTCAGGCTCGTTGCCTTATCCACAGCGACCAGCATCGACGCACTGGCCGTAGGCCTGAGCTTCGCGGCGCTGGATATCGAGATCCTCTACCCGGCGTTGGTCATAGGTCTGGTAACCGGCGCCCTCACCGTCGTTGGCATGCTGCTGGGGGCAAAGCTGGGGATGCGCTTCGGGCAACGGCTTGAAATCCTGGGCGGGTGTCTGCTGATCGGCATCGGGGTTCGCATCCTGATCTCGCATCTCACGTGACGGGCGCGGCTGGCCTGGGCTTGGCGGGGCGGCTTTCCGAGGGAAGTAATTGCTTGACACCTAACAATACGATGCGCCACAATTTCGCTGAAATTCAGGAGATGGACATGCAATCGCTCGCAACCGAATTGAGTCTGGATTTTCCCTTCTCTGACCTGCGCCACGAGACGTTGCTCAACATCGTGCACACCGCCAACCTGCTCGCGTCCGCGGGCGGGCCGCTGTTCCGGCAGTTTGGCCTGACCGAGGCCCAGTTCAACGTGCTGTTCGCGTTGCTGCACAAGCGGCGCGACATCACGCAGACGGACCTGGGCAAGCGGCTGGTGGTGACGCGGGCGACGATCACGTCGGTGCTGGACAAGCTCGAGGAGAAGGGGCTGGTGGAACGCAGGGACGTGCCGGGGAACCGGCGCATCTATCACGTGGAGTTGACCCCGGCGGGCCGGGCTTTGATAGGAGAGTTGGCGCCGCAGTACCGCGACGAGGTACACCGGGCGATGGCCGATCTGAGCGACGAGGAATGCCGGGATCTGATCGGCTGTCTCGAGCGAGTGCGTGCGACCACGGCCGCGGTGAAGGAAGGGCTGGCCGAGTCCCTGGAGGCAGCGAAATCATGAGCAAGCCCACGAGTACACGGGGGTTTTGGGCGCTGTTCGCGACGCAGTTCCAGGGCGCCTTCAACGACAACCTGTTTCAGTACTTGGTGATCTACTTTTTGGTGGCCTTGGCCACGGTCGGGATGGATGACGCGGCGCTGACCGAGGCGGAGACCGGGCGCGTGTCGGCGTGGGCGACCATGTTCTTCTCGCTCCCGTTCATCGTGTTCCCGGGGCTTTTCGGGGCGCTGTCGGACCGATACAGCAAGAAACGGATTACCGTCTGGTCGAAATACCTCGAAGTCCTGGTGATGGCCTTGGGCGCGGTGGCGTTCTTGCTGGGGACGAAGACGGCCCTCTGGGTGCTGCTGTTCTTCATGGCGACCCAGAGCGCGTTCTTCAGTCCATCGAAATACGGGATCCTGCCCGAGATCCTCCCGGAATCACGGCTGTCTTGGGGCAACGGTGTGATCGCCCTGGGCACGATGATCGCCATCCTGGCCGGCGTCGGGGCGGCCGGCCCGATCTTCGACGGGCTGGGCTCGCGGACCTATTTGGCGGGGGTGGGTTTGGCGATGCTCTCGGGCTTTGGCGTGCTGGCTTCGTATGGGATCACGCGGCCCCCGCCGGCCAATCCTACTCGGGCCATCCCGTGGAACCCCTGGGCGGACATGGGCCGGTACCTCAGAATCGTGAGGGCGGACCGGTTTCTGCTGGTGACCACGGCGGGTGTGGTGTTCTTCTGGTTTGCGGGTGCGCTGCTTCGGGCGAATATCATCTCGTTCGGCAAAGTGACGCTCGAGCTGAGCAACACGCAGATCAGCGTCATGCAGGTCTGTCTGGCGCTGGGGATTGGCGTGGGGAGCCTGGCCGCGGGCTACCTCTCGAAGGGTAAGATCGAGTTGGGGCTCGTGCCATTGGGGCTGCTAGGGCTCGCGGCGTGCAACGTGTTGTTGTTCCGGGAGTGGGGTCCTATTGGCCTGGACCTCACGGCGCACCACATCCCGGTCGCGTTTACGTTCTCGGGCTACGCGATCGTCTTGACGCTGCTGGCGTGGATGGGGTTTTTCGCAGGCATGTTCAACGTGCCGTTGGCGGCCATGGTGCAGTACCGCAGCCCCGCCAAGGCCAAAGGCGGCCTCATGGCCACCGTCAACATGCTGACGTTCCTGGGCATGTTCGTGGCCGGCGGGCTGTTTTGGGCGTTGAGCGCCGCCGGTGTGACCACGCGCCAAGTATTCCTGGCAACGGGCGCCTTCGCCGTTGCCGTGGGCGTCTATATGATGGCCCGCTTGCCCTTCATCCTGGTGCGGTTCATCGTCTGGCTTCTTGGGAACACGGTCTACCGGCTCGAGGTGATCGGGCGCGAGCACGTGCCGCTCGAGGGCAGCGCGCTGCTGGTGGGGAATCACACGGCCTACCTGGATCCGGGCGTGGTGCTGGCGGCGCAGGACCGGCCGGTACGCTTCCTGGCCTATCGCCCCTACGTCGATTCGTGGTGGCTGAACTGGCTGGCCCGGATGATGAACGTCATCCCGGTGGCGTCGACCGACCCGCGCGGGGCCCTGGCCGAGTCCCTGTCGAAGGCCAACGAGGCGATGAAGAACGGGGAGCTGGTGTGCCTGTTCCCCGAGGGGTGCATCACGCGCACGGGCCAACTGCAGCCGTTCCAGAAGGGCTACCAGCGCGTCATGAGGAACGTGGACGCCCCCATCGTCCCGTTCCATATCGACAACTTCTGGGGCAGCATGTTCAGTTTCTCCGGGGGTCGGTTCTTCGGGAAATGGCCCAAGGAGCTCCCGCATCGGCTCACGATCGCTTTTGGCGAGCCGCTGCCGCCGGACGCGCAACCGCACGAGCTGCGCAACGCGGTCCAGGATCTGTCGGCCGAGAACGGCGCCCGGCGCCGGTACAAGCCGGCGTTGCTACACCGCCGCTTCATCAAGGCGGCCCGGCGCCATCCCCGCTTGCCGGCCGTGGCGGACGCGCGCACAGGGGCGCTGTCGTACTTCAAGACGCTGGTCGGGAGCGTGGTGTTGGCGCGGAAACTGAAGGGCCTGCTCGGCAAGCAGCCCATGGTGGGGGTTCTCGTGCCGCCGTCGGTCGGCGCGGCGTTGACGAACGTCTCGCTGCAGATCATGAACCGCATCCCGGTGAACCTCAACTACACCTCTTCGGACGCGACCCTCGAGAACATGGCCCGGCGTTGTGAGATGACCCATTGCATCACGGCAAAGGCGTTTCTCGAGCGGCTGCCCGTCCAAGTGCCGGGTGAACCCGTCTATCTCGAGGACATCATGGCGTCGGTCACGAAGATGGACCGTATCGTCGGCCTTCTGGTGGGGGTGCTCTGTCCGGTGCGTTTGCTCGAGCGGCTGTGCGGTTCCCGGGGGAGACGTTCGGACGGCGACCTGTGCACGGTCATCTTCTCGAGCGGGAGCGAGGGGGAGCCCAAGGGGGTGATGCTCACGCACCGCGGCATCGTCGCCAACATGGACGCCTCGGCCACGATCTATCCCCACGTGCCGGGGGACGCGCTGATGGGGTTCCTCCCGTTCTTCCACTCGTTCGGTTTTGCGGCGACGCTGTGGGCGCCGCTGATGGAGGGTGCTACGGGCGTCTATCATCCCAGTCCCCTCGAGCCGCGGGCCATTGGGAAACTAATCCGCAAGTACCATGCCCGATATCTGACCGCCACGCCCACGTTCCTCCAGAGCTTCATTCGACGCTGCCCCGCGGAAGACCTCGAGAGCCTCGAGTTCCTGATCGTCGGCGCCGAGAAGTTCCCCGACCGCGTCCGCGACGCGTACATCGAGAAGTTCGGCGTCGAGCCGCGGGAAGGCTACGGGGCCACGGAGGCCGGGCCGGCCGTATCCATGAACATCCCCGATTTCCGTGAGCCGGGCTTCCAACTGCCGGGCACAAGGCGCGGAACCGTCGGGCGGCCCATCCCAGGGGTTCACGTACGCGTGGTGGACCCGGAAACGGGGGAGGTCCTGGACAAGGACGAGCCCGGGCTGCTGCAGGTCAAGAGCCCGAGCCTGATGGCCGGCTATCTCGGCATGCCGGAGAAGACGGCCGAGGTGCTGCAAGACGGGTGGTACACGACCGGCGACATCGTCGCCATCGACGAAGACGGGTTCCTGACCATCACGGATCGGCTGGCGCGTTTCAGCAAGATCGCCGGGGAGATGGTGCCGCACACGACCATCGAGGAAGCGCTGCACCAGACCCTCGGGCTGACCGAGCAGGCGCTGGCCGTGGCGGGCGTTCCGGATGAGCGCCGCGGCGAGCGGCTCGTGGTGCTGCACACGCTCGAGGACACGCAGTTGGACGAATTGGTCGGGCGGCTCGACGAGATCGACCTGCCCAACCTGTGGCGTCCCAAGCCGCAGGCCTTCTACCGCATCGACGAGATCCCCGTGTTAGGCACGGGTAAGATGGACATCAAGCGTGTCAAAGCCCTGGCCGAGACCCTGGACGCCGCCGGATGAGCGACGAATTGAGCCGTCCTGTTCGGAGGGACGGTTCCGGTTGCGCCGGGCTATGAGAAATGCGGGCCGGCCGGCCTGCGCCGAGCATTTGGAAACGGGGTCGGGAATTCTGTATGCTCGGGGTGCTACGCTGGGGAGCCGTATGCGGGCGCAGGCGGCCCGCGTTAAGGGACGGCGCCATGGCAGATGACATGTTCTTCGCAGACCATATGCGCTCGTTGCGGCGCGGCAAGCGCATTGCACCCCGAACAGAGACGTGCCGGCCGTGTCTCGTGTGGGTAAAGGACGCCCCGGACACGCAGTTCTTTGGGGTCGTGATGGACATCAATCCGTACGGCATGCGCATCCGAATGATGGACGAGATCGGCCCGGGCACGGCCGTCGTGGTCCAGTTGATGCGGGACGAGGACTACGAGGTCCCTCTTGCGCGGCCGATCGACGCGACCGTCGTGCGCCTTCAGCCGGAGAAGGAGGAGTTGACGGACCACGGTGTCCAGATCCGACGGGAAGAGGGTGCGCGCCCGGAGGCGCGACCGGTGCGTATCGAGCGGCTGCCGGCGGTGCGGCGGCAGCGCGAGCGCATGTATACTCTGGACATGACGGTGGGCAATCGCCGGCGAAGGCGGTAGGGGAGCGAACGTGAGCAAGCCGAAGATCCTGATTGTCGACGACGAGCCGGACGTCATCGGCCTGATCGCCCGGGCTCTCGAAGGGGAGGGCTTTGACGTCGTCTACGCGTACGACGGTATCAGCGCGCTGGACCTGGTGTCGGTCGAGAAGCCCGACCTGGTGCTGGTGGACATCATGATGCCCATGATGAGCGGATATGAGGTGTGCGAACAGATCAAATCGAACCCGGCGACCCAGCACATTCCGCTGCTGTGCGTGTCCTCCGCCCATACGCCGGACGCCCGGGCGCAGAGCCTGAAGGTCGGGGCGGCCGCCCTGATCGTGAAGCCCTTCATGCCCGCGGAATTGGTGGCCCAGGTCCGCCGGTACCTCAAGAAGACGGCGGCGGCCGCAGAGGAAGGGGAGGAGCCGGACCCGTTCGCGGACATCTAGCCGCCTTGCCCCGTGCGCGGTGGGCGCACGGTCCTTGCGGCGGCGCCGCAAGGTGAGGACGTTTCGGCAGGCGCGTCACAGTCAAAGGCATTTCCGTGACCCTCGCTAACCGCATCACGCTGCTGCGTCTCTTTCTGGTGCCCGTTTTTGCGGGCCTCATCGTCAGCTACACGCCCGACCGCCTCTGGGCCCGGCATGCGGCCCTGGTCGTGTACGCCGTGGCGGCCGTCTCCGACGCGCTCGACGGGTTCGTGGCCCGCGCCTATGACCAGAAGACGAAGCTGGGCACCGTGCTCGATCCGCTGGCCGACAAGCTGATGATCAACATCGGCTTCGTGTTTATGGCCGTGAACGACCATTTTGGGATTCCGTACTGGTTTCCGCCCATCATTCTGCTGCGCGATATCATGATCGTCATGGGCGCTTACTTGATCAACGAGTTCTACGGCCCCGTGCGCGTGCGTCCGCGCGTCACGGGCAAGGCCACGACCTTGTTCCAGATGAGCTTCGTCATCGCCGTGCTGCTCGAGGTCAGCTTCGTCAAGCAGCTCATGATGGCCACGCTCGCGATCTCGGCCATCTCGTATGTGGACTACATGTACGCGGGGATCAGGCAGGTCTGGAACGAGGACGAATCCTGATGCCCAAGAAACGCAAACTCCCACTGGTGGCAATCTGCGGCCGCCCAAATGTCGGCAAGTCGACGCTGTTCAACCGCATCGCGGGCAGGCAGCGCGCCATCGTGCATACGGAAGAGGGGATCACCCGCGACCGTGCCTACGCGACGGTCGACTGGAACGGGCGCGAGTTCCGGCTGGTGGACACGGGGGGCATCGTCGAGCAGCCCATAGATCCCATCATCCGCAAGATGCAGGACCAGGTGCGCGTTGCGCTCGACGAGGCCAAGGTCATCGTGTTCGTGGTTGACGGCCAGGAGGAGATCACGCGGGTGGATGAGGAGCTGCGCGACGAGTTGTTCAAGTACGGCAAGCCCGTCGTGCTGGCCGTCAACAAGCTCGACAACACCCGGATGGAAGCCAACCGCTACGACTTCTACGCCCTCGGCATGGGCGACCCCTACGCCGTCTCCTCCACGCACGGCCTCGGGACGGACGACCTCGTCGAGGCCGTGCTGGCCAAGCTCCCGGCCGCGGGCGCCGTCCCCGCGGACGAGGGGCACGAGGAGAGCCCGGTTACCAAGGTGGCCGTCATCGGCAAGCCCAACGTCGGCAAGTCGTCGTTCGTGAACGCCCTGCTCAATGAGGACCGCATCATCGTTGACGAGACGCCGGGCACGACGCGCGACGCCATCGACGTCGAGTTCCGCTGGCAGGGCCGCGACTACCTGCTGATCGATACGGCCGGGATGCGCAAGAAAGCGGGCATCAAACGGCACGTCGAGCATTTCAGCGTGACCCGGTCGTTGCGGGCCGTGCGCCGGGCCGACGTGTGCGTGGTCATGATGGACGCCACCGACGGCATCACGGAGCAGGACAAGCGGATCCTCAACTACGTGTACAAGCAGGGCACGGGGATGGTCATGGTCTGGACCAAGTGGGACCTGGTCGAGCACAAGGAAGCGCGGCTCAAGGCCCTGGCCGAGGAACTCGACTTCAAGGCGCCCTTCCTGAAGTACGTGCCCTCGCTCACGATCTCGAACGTCACCCGCCAGCGCCTTCTCAAGTCCTTCGAGTACATCGACCGCGTGGCCGCGGAAACGACGAAGCGCATTGCCACGGCCGAGCTGAACAAACTGATGGACGAGGTCCGCGCCAGCCATACCCCGCCGTCCAAGAAGGGCAAGTACGCCAAGATCCTCTACGCCACCCAGGCCGGCGTCAGGCCGACCACCTTCGTCCTGTTCGTGAACCAGCGGCAACTGATGCACTTCAGCTACGTGCGCTTCGTCGAGAACCAGATCCGCCAACGCTACGGCTTCGAGGGGGTCCCCATTCACATCGAGCTGCGCGAGCACAAGCCCAAGCGCTGAGACGAGTTCCCACGCCGAGGCTGCACCCCCGTGTCATTGCGAGCGAAGCGAAGCAATCCCCAGGGCTTGGGGGATTGCTTCGCTTCGCTCGCAATGACAGGCCAAATGTTAGGATGTTCGGACTGACCCCCGCACGCGTCGAGACGGGACAAAAGGGCCGCGGTTACCAGCGGAACCCGTACTTGATCTTCACGTCCGGCTCGAGCCCGTGCATGTCGACGTCGGCGCTCAGGCCGCTCTTCTTGCCCACGTTCAGCTTGGGCCGGCCCTTCTCGTCCATTTCGATCGCGGCTCGGGCCCCGTCGTCCTTGCCTACCAAGGCCCGCTTCTTGCCGGCGATGTAGTCCTTTCTGCTCTGCATTTCCCGCTCTTTGTCGACGCTGTGGGCCCAGTCCTGGGTGAACGCGCGGTCGTATTGGGGGGTGTGAAGACATCCGGCCGCGAAGATCAGAAGCGGCCACCACACGTTCTTCGACATGTAGCTACCCTCGCCCGCCTTGGGGATGCACGGGAGGACATCGGCCCTGTCCATATTCTACCATGAGCTCGGTCCCTGTGGCGCACAGGCCGCGCGAAACGCATTGGTTCGCCACGCCACTCCCGCTATACTACCGTCCCAGATAACGTTGCCCGCGAGGAAAGAGCGGGCGGGCGTTCGACGTCTACCAGCGTGAAGGAGGTCCCGCCATGATACCTTGCCTGAATCCGGTGACCGCGTCGCTGCCGGACCCGGAGGACTACGTCCGCCTGGCCGCGCGACATGGATTCCGGGCCGTGGACGGCTCGGCCGAGCAGTGGGCCGATTGGGTGGGTCGCACCTCGCTCGAGCACGTCCAGGGGTTCTGTGACGAGCAGGGGTGCGTCGTGGGGCACGGCGGCCTGCCGGATTTCTTCCGGGAAGACGAGGCTGCCTTCGAAGCGGGTCTGGCGGAGTTCCCGGCCGTCTGCGCCGCGAACAAGGCCCTGGGCATACGCGGCATGTGCACGTGGATTGCGCCGACCGCGCCGGGCGACGCGGCCGCGTTCCGGGCCATGCACGTGACGCGGCTCAGGAAGGTGGTCGAGGTCCTCGAGGACCACGGCCTGAGGCTGGGCCTCGAGTTCGTCGCACCGATGACCTCTCGTGCGCAAGGGACGCCCTTCGTCTACGACATGCCCGGGATGCTCGAGCTGTGTGCCGAGATCGACGCGGAGGCCTGCGGCCTGCTCCTGGACAGCTACCACTGGTACACGTCGCACGCCACGGTGGCCGACCTGGGCGCGCTCACGTTGGAGCAGGTGGTGCACGTCCACATCAACGACGCCTACCCCGGCCCCATCGACGAACTGTTGGACCTCGTGCGGCTGCTTCCGGGCGACGGCGTTATCGACCTCGACGGGTTCCTCGGGGCACTGGACGCCCTCGGATACGACGGCCCGGTGTCGGTCGAGACCTTCGACGAGGGGCTCAAGCAGGTCGGTCCGGAGGAGGCCGCCCGCCGCGCCGGCGAAGCCCTGGGCCGCGTCATGCAGCGGGCGTTGGGCCGGTAGGAGGAGCGTGTCATGCCTATGCCCGCCCTGCGATGGAAAGACGGCGAGTTGGTCATCATCGACCAGACTTTGCTGCCCACGAGTTGCGTGCACGTCACACTCGATACGCTCGAGGAGGTCTGGGAAGCCATCAAGGTGCTGCGCATCCGGGGCGCGCCCGCCATCGGCCTGTGCGCCGGGTTCGGGGTCGTCGTCGGCGTGAGGGAGAAGGACCCGAAGGACGTGGCCGCGGCCGTGGCAGCCGCCCACGAAGCGGCCGACTACCTCGCTACGTCCCGTCCCACGGCCGTCAATCTCTTTGTGGCGACGGATCGGATGACGCGCGTGGCCGACGAGACCGCGGGGGCGCCCGACGTGGCGGCCTTCCTCGAGCGGCTCGAGGCCGAGGCCCTGGCGATGTTCGAGGAGGACGCGGCGGCCTGCCGCGCCATCGGGGATCACGGCGCCTCGCTGATCCGGGACGGCGACGGGGTGCTGACGCACTGCAATACGGGCGCCTTAGTCACGGCCGGGCTGGGCACGGCGCTCGCGGCCCTGTACCGCGCCCACGAGATGGGCCGACGGTTCCACGTGTTCGCCGACGAGACGCGGCCGCTACTCCAGGGCGCACGGCTCACGACGTGGGAGCTGATGCAGGCCGGGATCGACGTGACGCTGATCTGCGACAATGCCGCGGCCCAGGTGATGCGCGAAGGCCGCGTGCAACTGGCCATCGTCGGCGCGGACCGCATCGCGGCCAACGGGGACGCCGCGAACAAGATCGGCACCTATGGCGTGGCCACGCTCGCCAAGGCCCACGGCATCCCGTTCTACGTCGCCGCCCCTCTGAGCACGTTCGACTTCGCACTCGAAAGCGGCGACCTCATCCCCATCGAGCAGCGCGACCCACAGGAGGTGACGCACGGCTTCGGCAAGCAGACCGCCCCCGACGGCGTCGCCGTGTACAACCCGGCCTTCGACGTGACGCCGGCCGGCCTCATCGCCGGCCTCATCACGGAGCACGGCATCCTGCGCCCACCTTACGAGGAGTCCATCGCGGCCGCCAGGGAAGCCTGAGTGCCCCGTTCGAGAAGCACCACGATGTGAGCTACTGCGCCGCTTTCCACAGACGTATGTACTCGGTGGCGGTCTTGAGGTCTTCGAGGGCCTCGGCGGCCTCGCACAGGGGCGTGGTCTCGCCTTGGATGGCGTTGATGAAGTGGATCGCCTGCTGGCGCATCGCGTGGACCCACGGCAACTGCGGCGAGTCTCGGTAGGGCGTCCCGTCGCCGCCCGGGTCGCGGTAGATGGTCACGCTGCCTGGACGGTTGGCGGCCAGGGGGGCCGGGAGCGTGAGCCTGATGTAGCCCTTCTCGAAGGTGATCAGCGCCTCTTCCTGCCAGTCGATGGTGGTCTCGTACGGCGACATCTCGATCGTGCCCGGAATCCCGCTGTCGCTGTGCACCACCAGCACGGTGCCCGAAGGGTCGGCGTAGGACACGCGGTAGTCTTCGCCCAGCAGGTGGCGCATCAGGTTCACCTGGTGGATGTAGTAGTTGACAAACGAATCGAACGCCTTCCTGGTCTTCTCATCCATGTCGCGCGGTAGCCGATCCCGGTCCAAGGCCGGCATGGTCTCCTGCGACGTGATGAGGTCCGTGAAGCCCCCGGCGATCCAGTCGCCGGCCGGCATGAGGATCCGGATGTAGCGCAGCGCGCCGATCTCGTGGTTCTGCTTGAGGCGGTGCATCACGTCCCGGGCGTACATGGTGGCGGGGTCGCTTCGCTTGTGGTAGCCGACGAAATGCCGGGCCTTGCCGGCCGCCAGTGCCTCGAGTATCTTCTCGCCGGCTTCGACCGAGCAGGCCAGCGGCTTCTCGGTGAAGACCGGCACACCGGCCTGGAACAGGTCGGGGAGCAGCACGCCGTGGCGGTTATAGGGCTGCGACGCGACAATCCCGTCGAGATCCTCGGCCTCCAACAGGCTGCGGTGGTCGGGATAGGTCTTGGGAATGCCGTAGCGGGCCGCCACCTTCTTCCCCAGCTCCTGACGGATTTCGGCAATCGCCACCACCTCGCAATCCGGCAGCGTGACGTAGTTGCGCAGATGCGCGCACTGGCCCATGCTCCCGACGCCCACGAATCCGATTCGTACTGTGCCCATGGTTATCATCTCCACGCGTCCGCAGTGTGTGGTGTCCCATTAGGCCAGAACCCCATCGGGCAGCGCAACCCCCAGGCACCGGGTCCCCTCGGCCCCGCATTTCTCAGCCTCATCTTTCTAACCCAGCGTCGTCGGGTGACGAAGTCGCTCGATTCCGGACGGGGACGGCTGGCGCCCGCCGTGTCCCTCCATCTATATAGCCCACGGTGTTGCAGTCGGGATTAGGGTTCAGGGTTTAGGGTTCAGGGTTTGGGGTTTGGGAGACCGAATCGGGGCGCTGAGGGATTGAGAGATTGAGAGATTGAGAGATTGAGGGATTGAGGGATTGAGGGATTGAGGGATTGAGGGATTGAGGGATTGAGGGATTGAGGGATTGAGGGATTGAGGGATTGAGGGATTGAGGGATTGAGGGATTGAGAGGGTGT
>Ga0114930_10003745_pt1 | contig 13148 bp, 10 predicted proteins | sample AnhtaG_FD_87300 | JGI IMG/M metagenome (GOLD analysis project Ga0114930, IMG submission 87300) | Deep subsurface microbial communities from Anholt, Denmark to uncover new lineages of life (NeLLi) - Anholt_01485 metaG | ecosystem: Environmental > Aquatic > Marine > Oceanic > Sediment | place... | reverse complement strand
TAGGAGAACTCCGTGAGAGTTTACCTAGGGATGCGGTATTATTCATTCATAGTGGTTATGGCATTAAGAAGCTTGAGGGGCGGATTAATCTTAATGAGTGGTTAATCAAAGAGGGATATACGACTCTTCTTGAGTATCCGATGAAGCTGACTTCATTTAAGGATGTTAAGGTGGACTGGTCTAAGACAGGATGCTGGAGTACAGGCTACAGTGGTAAATTATACCTTAATATGAAGGGGAGAGAACCCCAAGGAGTTGTTGATCCCAAGGATTGCGATAAGTTGTTGGATGAATTAGCCGCTAAACTGAAAGATATTCCGGATAAGGTTGGAAATCATTTAAACACTCAGGTTTGGAAACGTGATGACATTTATTTTGATTCGTACGTAAAATATGGTCCAGACCTGTTTGTAAGCTTTAATGAAGGCCGGTTAGGCACTAGTGAATTGTTAGGCCATGGTCGGGGAAAAATATATTCATTTGATATCGCAAAGGGCTCTAGTAATGCAGCACATAGTTTGTATGGATACTTTGTTATAGCTGGGCCGGGTATACCAGCGAAGGGAGAACTTAAAGAAGCATCATTACTTAATGTTGCTCCCACGGTTCTTGATATTCTTGGTTTGCCAATCCCCAAGAATATGGAAAGACCATCCATTCTATCTATGGTAAAAAAGGGAGGAACAACATATTCTAAAGAGACGGAGAGGGTTGTTCGTTCTCGACTTGAATCATTAGGTTATTAAATTTTGATAATAAGATCTTTCTTAACAAGAAGTCAAAAGCTGGAGATTAGGAAAAAGGAAGGTGAGAAAAAGAGAACCACTAGCTTGTGAGTAAAAGAAAGTTTCCAGAAAAGTATTAAATAATTGCTCTTTTTGAGAGTTTTCCTTAAACAAGAATCTGAACCAAGTTAAATATTTTTATGAAAGAGGAAAATTTAATGGGTATTGCACGAACAAGTTTGAAAGGTGTTACTCATCATGTTCCTTCAAAGACATATAATGGGTATACTTTATTTACTCCTATGTCTGGCAAGGATGCATGGTTAATTGATATGCAAGGTAGATTTGTGCACCGCTGGGGTACGGAACCATATGGACCAGTGTTTGCACGCCTTCTCCCCAATGGTAATCTGCTTTATCTTGGTGTTAAGTCGGGGGGTCTAATGGGACCAGGACTTGCCTACCTCCATGGCGATGAGGAGTTTGAACAAAGTGAAGAAAATAGGGGTGCGTGTTTAGTAGAGGTAGATTGGGATAATAACCTGGTATGGAAGTATGAAGCACCACAATCTAACCATGACTTTTATCGCATGGAAAATGGGAACACCATGTACGTCAAATACATAACTGTACCCGATGATATAAAGAATAAGGTCAAGGGTGGTATCCCAGGAACAGAACAAAATGGGGTTATGTGGGCTGATGCCCTTAATGAGGTCACTCCTGAGGGTAAAGTAGTCTGGGAGTGGCGAGCATACGAGCATCTGGATCCAGGAATAGACATTATTTGCCCTCTAGAATATCGAGGTGAATGGACTCACATGAATACTTGTACCATCCTATCGGATGGAAATATTTTAGGCTCATTCCGCCAGACTAATACTATCTGTATTATTGATAAAGCTACAGGTAATATCGTCTGGAGGTGGGGTCGTGAGGAATTAGGCCACCAGCATGAGCCTACCATGCTGGATAATGGGAATATCTTGGTCTTTGATAATGGAGTACATCGTTATTTTTCTCAAGACCTAGATTATTATTCTAGAGTAATGGAGGTTAATCCAGCTACTAATAAAATTGAGTGGGAATACAAAGCCGATCCCCTATCTGAGTTCTATTCCGCTATCGGGGGAGGAGCCCAGCGATTACCAAACGGAAATACCCTTATATGTGAGGATGTTGCAGGTCGTCTTTTTGAGGTAACTCCTGACGGTGAGATAGTCTGGGAGTATATTAACCCATTTTTTGGTCCCTTTCTGACTTTTGGTCAGTGTAACAGGCTCTATCGGGCCTACCGCTATGGACTTGATTACGGGGGACTAAAAGGGAAAACCTTAGATCCCAATAATCATAAGTGGATAAATGGAGTATATGGACCTGATACTTCGTAAGTATTTTTGACCCAGCAAGGAGGGCCGCTCAATGCGTATCGCACAAACAAGTCTAAAAGGTGTCACTTTAAACATATTAGGAAAAACATACAATGGTTATACGCTTTTTACCCCTTTGGGAACAAAGGAAACAATGTTAATCGATATGCAGGGGCGAGTTGTCCATCAATGGAATATGCCTTACTTACCAGCATTGTATGGGGTACTTTTAGATAACGGCAATCTACTTTATGGCGGGTATGTAGAAAAAGGATCCTTGGCTAGCTTAAAGGGTGCCGGGGGAGAGTTACTTGAAGTAGATTGGGATGGCAACTTAGTATGGAATTACAAAGACCCGTATTTGCACCATAGCTTTTACCGCATGCCCAATGGAAATACCATGGTTCTTAGATGGGTGAAGGTACCCAAGAATATCGCCGTCAAAGTGAAAGGTGGCATCCCAGGGACAGAAAAGGATGGGATTATGTGGGGCGATTCTTTTCAAGAGGTTAGTCCGCATGACAAGGTACTCTGGGAATGGTTGGCCTACGAGCACCTGGATCCAGAAAAAGATATTATTTGCCCCTTGTGTCCCCGTAGCCAATGGACTGAGGCTAATTCATTCACTGTCCTACCCGATGGGGATATCCTAACTAGCTTTGCACGAACTAAGACTATATGTATCATCAGCAAGACTACAGGTGATATTAAATGGCGATGGGGTTCCGGTGGAGAGCTAGCTCATCAGAATGATGTCACCGTACTTGAAAATGGAAACATTCTACTGTTCGATAACGGAACGCATTGTATCAGTTTTTCTCTAGGTTACTCCCGCGTACTGGAGATAAATCCAGTTACCAATAAAATGGTGTGGGAATATAAAGATGACCCTTGGATCGCTTTCTACAGCGCCTATATGTCTAGTTGCCAGCGCCTACCCAATGACAATACCTTGATATGCGAGGCTCAAACGGGGCGAATTTTCGAGGTAATGAAATCAGGAAGGATTGTTTGGGAATTCGTTAACCCCTTTCCTTCTTTGTTCGATCGGGTTTATGGACATAACAATATTATCCCCAAAGCATACCGATACGGCCCAGATTATGAAGGCCTAAAAGGAAAGAATTTGGAGTACTCAGTTTAATTGAAGGAAAAAGATTTGCCTAAGTAGGTATAGCTATTACATAAATATCTGTTTCTAAACTACACATACTAGGGGAGGAGGATTATAGTAACTTCCAAGGAACGGCTCTTGAGTACTGCAAAGGGTGAAAAAGTTGCCAGAGTTCTCATTTATGCTCTGCTTGTAACTGGTTAAGTAATCAATCCTGCTCATGTTGTAGTGAGATTCCAGGTAAGCAATGGACCGCACCCCTGTAGTTGGACAGATTAGGTTAGAGTGATTTGACAGGATACAGTTGATTTTTGATTTTCCACGAGTAGCTTTTCAAATTCATTTGGTGGACGATAGTCCAAGGACTAGTCGCTTTTCATTATACACATATTTAGTAAAATGGGAAATTCTTCTTTTCAGCATTCGCTATGGACTTATATTTTTAGAGATAGACTTCTTCATCCTTTAAGGTTTTTATGAAACTTTCACAGGTAGCATTATCATAGGTCAGTATGAATGTGATGTTTTAGGATGTTATGGAAATAAAGGTGGATTAACCCCATTTATTGATTCTTTACAGGATAAATGCATCAGATTTACAAAGGTACAATCCATTGGACCATATACACAAGCATCATTCCCAGGAATACTTACATCTTCTTATTATCTTGAATATGGGAGAGAAAAGAAACTTTCGTCTAAAAGGACTTTAATTTCCGAGGTACTCCAAAAATCTGGAATTGTAACAGCCGGGTTTCATTCAAATCCATATTTGAGTGATTATTTTGGATGGAATCGAGGCTGGGATATTTTTTATGATTCTATGAATGATGATGTTAGCCCCGAAGTTCCTTACATAAAGGAGAGCTCTGGCCTTATCTCACCCCAAAGCCATTTTATCAAACCAGAGGTGTTAGTGCAAAGATCTGAACATTCTCGGGGCTATATTACTCTGTCATCTATATTATAACATACCCGGGGCTATATTACTCTGTCATCTATATTATAACATACCCAGAGCTCTCTTATAGATGATTTAATTCGGCTACTTGACAAGGATAAAAAGTTAGTGTATAATTGATAACGATATCAAACATCTTTTGGAGCTGAAACTATGACTATTTTGAAGGATGTAGCAAGAAAAGCTGGTGTTTCCGTTCCTACTGTCTCACGGGTAATAAATAACTACCGGTATGTCAGAGAAGCTACACGAGCGAAGATACTTAAAGCTATTGATGAGTTATCCTATCAACCCAACAAGATCGCCAGAAATTTGAAACTAGGGAAAACCAATACCATTGGCTTTATCGTGCCCGATATTTCCAACAGTTTTTTTGGGGAGGTTGCGGTAGGGTTAGAAAGGGTATTTCGCAAAAGGGGTTATCATTTGATTCTCTGCCTCACCGATCGTAGGAATGACCTGGAGATTGAGTCATTACAATTAGTAGTCTCTCAAAAGGTTGAAGGAATCATTATAAACCCAGTTGGTACTTCAGGAGAGCTTGTGGAACGGATCATCAATTACCATAGAATTCCTCTAGTTGCCATAGATAATGAGGTAAACAATGTAAAGACGGACGTGGTATTACACAACAATATTGAGGGCACTCAGAAGTTAACGTCTCATCTCGCAACCCATGGATATAAAAGAATAGCCTTTATTGGAGGTCCTCTTCATGAAACAAGTGGCAAAAAAAGACTAGAGGGATACAAAAAGGCACTCGTAAAAAATGGTCTCCCCATTCTGGAGGGCTTAATCAGAATAGGGGACTGGACAAAAGAGAGCGGAATCCGATTAACCAAGGAACTCTTAAAAATGTCCGAGAGACCAACAGGAATAATTGCTGCTAATGCATTTATGGCTCTAGGGGCTTTCCTGGCACTCCAAGAAGAGAATTTGACGATCCCTAGAGATATAGCGTTGGTCTCTTTCGATGACTTTGAATTTATTGTTGCTCTGGAACCACCCCTTACAGCACTTAAGAGCGCGAACATAGAGATGGGAGAAATAGCAGCGCGTCTGTTGCTCAAACGAATAAACAATATAAATAAAGGGAAAGTGGAGAAGATTTATCTTCCAATGGAATTGGTGATCAGAAATTCATGTGGCTGTACAGGTTCTCAGAAAAGTATTCCCGTTGCGTAGTCTTTGCTTGAAGAGTTGTTAAAGAGTGGTGTAACTCGGCAGAGCACTTCCAGCTTTCAGAATATCAAAAAGGGGTCAAAAAGCAAGAGAGAGGAGGTGAAAATTACTACTTCAGGAAGGTAGACCCATCAACTAATTTGGTTAGGTGAAGAGGAAGGCCAATTTGTGAAAAGAAGTTGTTAAGGAAGAAAGAGAATTCAGAAAAAGGAGACAAAGATGAATTCTTCAAAAGTAAAAAGAGTAGTCGTTGTCTTGGGCATGTGCTGCCTTTTAGTAGGCATGATTGCCTCCGCATCCCAAACATCTGACTTGTCTGCTTATACAGAGGCGAACATCGATTGGACCCAGGCTTCCGGGCAGAAACTGAGAGTTGTGATGATTACCGCATCCTATTACCTTGCTGTCCAACAGCTTACTCCGATATTTGAACAGCTCACAGGACTTGATGTAGAATATAGCTGGATTCCACCGGCACAAATGCGAGAGAAAACAGTACTGGACTTGGCGGCAAAGAGTAACTTATTCTCTACGCACCCAATGGACATTGGATTTGCTCCAATGTACGGCAAGAATGAGTATGTAGAACCACTTGGCAAGTACCTCAATGATCCCCAGCTTACTGACAAAGAGTGGTTCAATGTGGACGGGATATGGCAGGACTGGCTAGGCGGAAATAGCTGGGGAGGAGAGCTTCTTGCCATTCCTTTTGCCGGTGAAACTACTATTACTTTCTATCGAACGGATCTCTATGAGAAGTATGGGCTTACCGGGCCACCAGAGACCTTAGATGATTTCATGGAATACACAAAGAAGCTGAACAATCCACCGTTTCATTATGGCGCTGCCCTGGTGGGATTCAGGGGCACTGGACAGAGTATGTATACTTGGTCTTCTTTGTTTAGAGAATTTGGCGCTGAATGGCTCGATGAGAACATGAAACCTCAGGTCAATAGTCCAGAAGCTGTAAAGGCCCTAGAGTATTACGTTACACTACTGCAGGACTACGCACCCCCCGGAGTGGTCGACTGGAACTGGGATTCCATCGTGACAGCTTTTCAGCAAACAATTCTTGCTCAATTCATACACGCAACTACTCTCGCCCCAATGGTAGAGAACCCGGCCAAATCGTTAGTTACCGGTAAGATTGGATACGCTCGTTGGCCTAAAGGCCCTGCTGGACGAGTCGGTAGTATGTTCACTTGGGGTTTTTGTGTTCCCAAGTCGCTTCCCGAAGAAGAAAAGATAGCTACCTGGTTATTCGTTCAATGGGTTACCAGTCAGGAAACTCAAGAAAGAATGTCCCGTCTCACGTGGGGTGACTATGCGACACCCCAGCATAGCGGGGTGAATCGACCGGCCATCTCGAGCTCCCCTGAGTTTAGGGAAGCATTTAACTTCGGCAATGGCCAATGGGCTGATGTATTTGCTACTGCACTTGAGAACGATCTTGATCCGGATTGGCGACCACGAATTCCCGAATATCGAGAGTTCCTAGACCTAGTCTCTATTGCTGTACAACAGGCCCTTATTGGGCAGACTACTCCACAGAAAGCTTTGGATTGGGCTCAAATGGAAGTTGAAAAGGTGATGAAGAAGGCTGGATATTACAATTAGAGAAGAGCACTCCGAGTAGAAATTAGGTGCCGAGGGTCTCAATTCCTCAAAGGGGATTGGGACCCTCGCGGGAACACCCACTAATGAGACAAGATTCTCGCTTCTCGATGCAAAAGGTAAAAAATGAAGACGAAATATGTGGCCTGGTTTCTGACAATGCCAAGTCTATCTGTAATAGGGATAGTGGTTGCTTTTCCTTTGGCTTACTTGATATTTGTAAGCCTCCATTCATACAATTTTGCCGCTGGAACTGGCATGAACTGGGCAGGTCTAGTGAACTACATTGATCTTATGCGTGACGCTCGTTTCATTCACTCTCTGAAGGTAACCGCCCTGTACGTTTCGGTCAGCGTCACCTTCCAAGTTATAGTGGGGCTAGGAATCGCTTTGCTGCTGGATAGACCGTTCACCGGAGGGACAGCAGTCAGGACCGTGTTTATTCTTCCAATGGTATTGGCGCCGGTGGTTACCGGATTGATATTTAGGACCCTTCTTCTTTCACCTATCTTTGGATTTGTTAACTACTTCCTGACTCTAATAAACCTGGAGCCGATTGCCTGGTTAACCGACCTGAAATGGGCATTATGGTCGGTCTGCTTTATTCACATATGGCAGTGGACGCCTTTTGCTTTTTTAGTGTTTTTTGCCTCCCTTCGGGGGTTTCCTGCTGAGCCGTTTGAGGCTGCTGTGGTGGATGGGGCAAATGCGGTGCAGATGTTGCGGCATATCACCCTTCCCTTATTATGGCCTACTATAGTAGTGGTTATCATAATGCGTCTCATTGTTGCTCTAAGGGCCTTTGCTGCGCTTTACGCAGCTACGGGTGGAGGCCCGGGTACGGTGACTGAAACCCTGAACCTTTATGCGTTCCGAACGACATTTACCTATTTTAGAATTGGTTATGGGGCTGCGGCGGCATCGATCCTGTTGCTCATAACGATGGGTTTGAGTATATTCTTCCTGAGGTTGCGAAAATGACAAGAAGAGCAATGGAACGAAAATCTAAACGTCTGCTTATATATTTTGTCATCGGTGTTGTAATGATAATACCCTTTTTCCCGGTACTATGGACATTTATGACCTCGTTCAAGAGTCGCATAGACGCATTTAGTATTCCACCGAAGATATTCTTTAATCCTACCCTGAAGAACTATCTTAATGTACTTTTTTCCCGAGATACTACTCTACCACGCAGTATATTGAACAGTTTAATTCTCACCGGCGGGGCGGTTATTCTGTCTATAGTGGTTGGCGTACCTTGTGCCTATGCTTTGGCAAGATTGACCTTTCGTGGTAAGAAACTGCTTGGATTTTGGTATCTGTTTGTGAGAATGGCGCCACCCATCGGGATCGTTATTCCCTTCTTTCTCATGTTTCAGAAATTCAGTCTCATAGACACCCATGTAGGTTTGATCGGCGTGTATCAAACCTTAACCTTACCATTGATTGTGTGGTTGATTATATCATTTATTGAGGAACTGCCGCCACAAATTGACGAAATGGCGATGATCGATGGGTGTTCTCGACTCGGAGTCATCGTCCGAATTATTATTCCAACCTGCAAGGGAGGTATTGTGGCAGCTGCCATATTTGCTTTTGTCGAGGCCTGGAATGATTTCCTATATATCCTAATACTGGGAGGGGTGCAGAGTGGGACAGCTACGCTAGCCATATACGGATATCTTACCACTGAAGAGACAATGTGGGGACCCTTAACTGCTTCAGCTTCATTGGTTGTGGTGCCGATCATAGTGCTCAGCGTTATTACCCAGCGCCATATAATCAGAGGATTGACCTTTGGAGCAGTCAAAGGGTGACCTTAGAATTTCAAGTGCCTATTGATTCTGATGCGAAAGGGATGAAGGAGATGTGTAAATCGATGACCAAAGAAGAAATCAAGGCCGGGAAAGAAGCATTGCTTTCCGGATGGGGAGGAATGGAAGACCTTATTATTTCTCATAGCAGGGGTGTTATGTTTACGGGACTAGCAAGTTACCATTAGCGTTTGGGATAGACCTATCAACTAGGAGATATGAACTATGAGATTAGCATTAAGAGGTGGAGAGGCATTGCGGAAGGAACCCTTTCCAGAATGGCCTGTGTGGGACCAGAGGGAAATTGAAGCAGTCACCTCTGTTATCAAAAGTGGGAATTGGATCACTCCCCGCGGACAGATGGTGATTGATTTTGAAGCTGAATTTGCCCAATTTCATGGAGCAGAGCATGCCTTAGCGCTTACCAACGGATCTCATGCTATAGAAATAGCTCTAGCAGCCTTGAATATCGGGCCAGGCGATGAAGTTATTGTGCCGGACTACACATTTATGGCCACGGCATCAGAGGTTCTGCGTGCTAACGTGGTTCCCATATTTGTTGACGTGGATGAGAAAACGTGGTGCATCGATCCGAGGAAAGTGAAGGATGCAATTACTGAAAGAACCAAGGCAATCATCCCCGTGCATTTTGCCGGTCATCCTGCTGATTTGGATGCTCTAAGCAAGATCGTCCGTCAGCATCACTTGAAATGGATAGAGGATTCTGCGCACGCTCATGGAGCAGAGTGGAAGGGTAAGAGAATTGGAACTTTTGCGAATCTGGGTACCTTTAGTATGCAAGGTAGCAAGACGATGACGGCTGGAGAAGGAGGGGCTATTATTACCAGTGACAAGGACCTGGCAGAGGAGTGTGCGTCCGTCATAAATTGTGGAAGACGTAAGGGTTTCCACTGCTATCGACACTTTCGTTTGGGTTCTAACTACCGCATGACAGAGCTGCAGGCTGCTGTCCTACGGGTTCAGTTGAAGAGATTACCTGAGCATCTCGATCTTCGAAATAGAAATGCTCAGTATCTTTCCAAACAACTTCAGCTAATGCCGGGAATAACTGCTCAAGATCGTGACAGCCGAACAACCATGCAAGGTTTATATCTATACCCTTTCCTTTATGAAGAAGAGCAATTTGATGGACTGCCGCGGGATATGTTTGCCAAGGCTTTGGAAGCAGAGGGCATACCGATCGAGAGAGCTTATCCGGCATTACATGAAATTGAACTTTTTGTAAAGCAGCGATTTCGCCCTCGAGGATGTCCAGTAGATTGTCCGTACTATCAGGGTCGTTTCCAGATTGACGCCGAGAACTTCCCAGTGTCTTCCCGACTCTCCCGCGAAATGGTTTGGATACCACACAGAGCTCTTTTGGGTAATACAGAGGATATGGATACCATAGTCGAAGCTATATGGAAGATCAAAAGGAACTGTTCAGAGCTTCTCTCATAATTATGCTATCTCTCCAGCAAGTTAGCCTTAAAGAAGAAAACGAAAAGGCGTCGGGCGAGTTTCTGGGTGAAACTAATGCCTTTTTCCTGGCGGAGAAGATAACGCTGTCCTGGAAGAGGCTTTTTGCCTCCCTGGTGATTTGCCAGTAATTAGTAGTCAGGTTGGGTCTTTGGTATTTGAACAAGCTAAGAAAAATAATCAAGAGGAGAAAGAGGAAGAAATGAAGAAAGAAAACGTTATTGTGATCAGTTTGGATGAGGTACCAGCCCACGATTTGAGTTGCTATGGGTACAAGAGAATACAGACATCCAATATCGATAGAGTAGCAGAAAAAGGGGTTTTATTCGAAGAATGTATTGCTCCAGGATGCCTGACTCCTGTATGTATGTCTTCAGTTCTGTGCGGGCAGTACCCTAACAAACATGGTTTTCGAGTCCCGTTGTCCCGCATTCAATCCAAGACTATAGCTGAAGTATTAAAGGAGTATGGGTACAACACAGCTGGATTTGTAGGAAATGGTCTTTTGTGTTCAATGCACGGATTTAATGCTGGATTTGATAGTTTTGATGAGTCTACTGAAGATACTGCCTTTGACAGGTGGTATCCAGGAACTGATTCAGGGGAACCAGGGCACGAAGAAGAACTTGTGTTTTATGAAGGTAACTGGTGGTTAGACAAGATGTTTGGGTGGCTGAAAGAAAACTATCGTTCTCCATTTTTTATTTGGGGACATGTTCAGGAAACTCATGAAGGAGCTGAGGGATATTTACTGCAGAATGGACTCATAAAGGAAGGGGTTCTCCCTGAATTCAGCTATAAGGATGCCAGACTTAAGTATGTGGATGATGCTTTAATCGGTAGACTTCTTCAATTTTTTGATGAGCTGAAGCTATGGGAAAATACCATATTAGTCATAATAGCAGACCACGGCCACAATATTGGTGAGCACCCAGTTAAGACTATTCCGCTTCGTCCAGGTGGTCTAAGATATCCTCAACACAGAAGCTTGTATGACCATGATCTTACTGTCCCGGTAATAATGATGGGTAAAGACCTACCAAAGAATAAGAGAATCAAAGGGATGGTAAGATCTATAGACATTATCCCAACACTCTTATGTTATTTGGGGATATCTGTCAAGGATTTTGACTTTGATGGTATCAATCTACTTCCTGTCATAGAAAAAGAAAGGGCAGAAGGACTTATTGCTTACGCCGAAGATTTGTACGAATACAGAACCAAGAAATTTGTTAATCTTGATACTGGGTCATTGCAGGCTATCAGGACTGAGAAAGTTAAGCTCATAAGAAATCTAACCAAGGGGACAGAAGAATTCTATGACTTACAGAATGACCCCGGAGAACGACAGAACTTAATAGAAGAAGTTAAGACATCCGAGGAAGTAGTAAATCTAAGGAGACGATTAAATACTTTTCTTGTGCAGAGCAAAGATATGAAGGCACCTTTCTCTCTTGAGCAAGAAAAGATAGTTGAAAATCGTCTCCGCGCCCTTGGCTATCAAGTGTGATAACGTACTATTAAAGTGATTCACTATTGAGCCATATGTCCCCATAGTTAGGACCAGTGGTAATCCACAATTTCAAGGATTCGTTCTCCAAGATGCCTTATTATAGCATATTTAAGAATGGCCATAAAATAGACATTTTTGGCGTTTAAAATCCGATGAGTAAATGTTATTAACCTAAAATCGTGTAAGAATTCCTGAGTCTAGAGAGGGTCTACCTCCACAAGCGCTTCCTTTAGGAGGGTCGACTTCAAACGTTCGGTAAGGAAGGCTATTAGGTCTTTCCTTAGTTCTAGTCGTTTCCTCACTCACCCTAACAAGCTAAGAGACGAGAAAGATCAGAAACTTCACCGCAAAATACCTAGCTCTTTGGACCACAGTATTCTCCTTTCTTTCGTCTGGGGAGGAGGGAGACTCATAGTTTCATAGTTCTGTTAGATGTAACTATAGCGGGTACCCATGGGAAAATAAACTTTTAAAAAGCTATCTATTTAACACTGTTCAAAACTCTACGAGGGGGAACCAGGATGAAGGTAGTGCTCATAATCATCGATACCCTGAGGCAGGATCATGACCTTATCCATCCCAGGAAGAGATTGAAAGATACATCCCTGAAAATTTAAGGAAAGGAGCAAGAGGACTGGATGGATGAAAAAGACATCTGGCCTCTAGTCTTAGGCAAAGGAAAAGAGATATACGATCATGTTACCTGTGGCTGGGGACCATTTGTTATGATTCGTGATAAACGTTGGTGGTATAATACTTATCTTTGGGGTGAAAGCCCTCTTCTTTATTTTATGATTTGGAAAGTGATCCAAAACCGGAAAAAAATATTGTCAAAGAGTATCCTCACATCTGTGAGCGGATGAAAGATCTGGCAATTACCGATGCCGGTGGCCTTCATGATACATGAGAAACCTCAAGGAGAACTTATGCGTTAGAGCTCATAGACCCGTCTTCATCGCGGCTGCCTTATGGAAAACAACTCGCCGGGCAGCAAAAAAGAAGAGAGCTTTTCCAAAACTGAAACAAGAAGAGTATTCACAAATTGGGTCTTTCTGATATGATATCGTCTGGCATCTTGCCAGTCAAATGCTAAATTTACTTTTGAATGTCTTTTTAGAGAAAAAGAGGGGAATTCGATAATGAACTACAAAGGACATGGCAACAAAGAGATTGTAGAAAGGGTAATGCCAGAGTCTGAAGCAAGAGAAAAAATTAGAAAGCTAAAGCAGGTTCCTATTAGTGGACGATGCGCCAGAGAATGTATTGATATTGCCTATGGTTTTTTTACTCCTTTAGAAGGTTTTATGGGCAGGGAAGACGTTGATGCGGTATGTGAAAAAATGACCTTACGAGATGGTACACTCTGGCCTATC
>Ga0114930_10003744_pt1 | contig 13149 bp, 6 predicted proteins | sample AnhtaG_FD_87300 | JGI IMG/M metagenome (GOLD analysis project Ga0114930, IMG submission 87300) | Deep subsurface microbial communities from Anholt, Denmark to uncover new lineages of life (NeLLi) - Anholt_01485 metaG | ecosystem: Environmental > Aquatic > Marine > Oceanic > Sediment | place... | reverse complement strand
GCTTTAGCCTGCTTCTACACATCTGGCCTGGGGCTTTAACCCCAGGTGTGCCCCAAAGTAACTAACCCATCTTCGATTCTCCGTTTGCCGGGCTAGAATCCCCTCTCCCGCACGCGGGAGAGGGGCGAACTAGACTCACTCCGAAACTAGCGCTGCGTGGACTCCTCTGCGATCGGAATCCCACCCGCATCAACCGGTATCTTCTTCGCGCAGAACCAGGGGGTTCGTCCAGGCTCGATTACCCCGGGGGTCCACGACCTCGACGCGGACGTATTTCCAGTTGCCGGGCAGGGGTATCTCCGCGTGGGTCATCGGCTCTCCGCCGTCAGTATACAGACTGCAGCCGTGAGATCTCTGGGCCATAAAGTGGAGTTCGGCGGCCGGCGAGCACCGCACCCGTATCTCGCCGTCCTGGATGTGAAAGTCCTCGACAACCGGGCCGCACGAGGCATAGAAGCAGCCGGTGCGGAGCGCGTCCATTACGGATTCAACAGTGAGGCTCTGCATCTTTAGCATCGTCCAGCCCATGAAGATGTCGCGCCCTCGGTGGACGTCGTCCACCGCGACGCCGGGAATGATCGCGCCAGAAGCCAGAAGATCATCCCAGTGAACGGAGCTGAGCCCCTTGCCGATCTTGGTGCAGGTGGCGTTATAGACCTCTATCGCGATTGCACCCTGTATGGGAAGCAGGTCGTTCACGGCATTGCCGCACCAGTAGGGATGCGCGACTATCACCTGGCCTCCCGCCTTCTTCGCCGAGCGGATTCGCGCATTTGGGTCGGCGTCGTCACAGCACTCGAAGCCATGCGGAACGTTGAGGAGCACAAGGTGGTAGTCCTCGCCGTTCGGGCCGATTCCGCCTGTCTCCATCCCGCTCAACGCCAGGAAATCGGCGTTGCAGAAGCCGCCTACATCGTTAGTCCTGCCGTGGTCGGTTATTGCAAGTACGTGATAGCCCTTTTCGCGATACTGGCGAACTCGCTCTTCAAGCGACGCCTCGCCATCCGAGGCCGTAGTATGTGTGTGAAGATTGGCCTTATACCATTCTCCGGGACTCTCAAACGGATTCACCAACTGCATGAATAGTACTCCCATGTCCTTTCTTGCAGCACAACCGCTGCTTACGAACCTTCCACTGATGTCTCCCGCCACTCAGCGGGCTGTATCGCCGGTTCCTTCTCGCCCGCCTCAACCATCCGGCGTTTCAGCCTCTCGGCCAGCTCACTTCTAATCTCCGCATAGGCCGGATCAGCCACCAGGTTGTTCCTCTCATGCGGGTCGGTCTGCAGATCGTAGAGATAATCCTCCACGTAGAGATCGCTGTCGGGGTCACTCGAACCTTTCCTGCCCGGAGCGCGGACCGAGTATTTCCATTGCTTCGTGCGGATCGCCCGGCCGACATGGCTTTCGCTGATCTGCACGAACACCTCCTCCGGCCAATCCTTTGCCGTGCCGTCAACAAGACCCTGTAGAGGTCGGCCACGCATAGGCGCGGGCCCTTCAACTCCACCCACAGCGAGAATCGTCGGCGGCATATCTATCAGGCTCACCAGTTCACGAACTACCTTGCCGCCTTGGAAACCCGGACCGCAGGCGATCATCGGAATGCGAATTGATGCATCATGGCAGGACCGCTTGTATTCCCGGTTGCGCGTTCTGAAATGACATCCGTGGTCAGTGGCATAAAAGATCAGCGTGTTCTCCGCCAACCCCAGCCTCTTCAGCTCATCCCGTATGCGCCCCAGATTCGTATCGAGGCTGTTGACGCATCCGAGGTAATCAGGGAAGTTCTCGCGCCAGTCGCCCTCTGTGCCGGTCAGGTCCCCGGGAACCCTGTAATCCTTGAATCGTTCCTTGGACCCCTTTGGCCCCTCGAAACACTTATGGTCGTTCTGCTGATGCGGCTCGATGTAGGAAAGGAACAGGAAGAAAGGCTTTTCGCGGCTACGGGTGCGCAAGTACTCGATGGCATAGTCGGTCAGGCAGTCAACACGATATCGGTCCTTTGGGAACTCGACTTTGTCCATGTCTGCGTTGAACATATGCCCGTCATAGCTGTGCGAGGTGTATTCCAGCACGTCGGATGCCAACCAGTAGTCTTTGTAGCCGCCCCGGCGTTCCGAAGGAACCGGTGAAGTGCGGAAGTTATTCTCCTGTCCTTGAGAGGCGAGGTGCCACTTGCCGATGTAGCCGACCTCGTATCCCGCCTCGGAGAGGCAATGCGCGATCGTCTTCTCGGATGCAGCCAGGGCGCGGTTATTCCTGAAGCAACCGACCTCGGTGGGATACTTTCCCGTTTGCAGAGCCGCGCGGGCCGGCCCGCATACAGGCTGGCACGTGAACGCATGCTCGAACCGCACGCCCTCCGCCGCCATCCGATCAAGGTTGGGAGTCAGGACCAATTCCTGGCCGTAGCAGCCCAGGGTATCCCAGCGCTGCTGGTCACTGAAAACGAAAACTATGTTCGGCTTGCTCTTCTGGGCCCGCGGACGCGGGCCCTTACCGAAATATGGGTAATGGTCCCAGCGGTCATCATCGTTCAGCGCCCGGGGATCTTCCGTTTCCTTCATCCACCGATCCAGCTCCGCGCGGAGCTTGCCCTTGATGCCGGCGTAGTCGGCCCTCTCCGCAACATTGGCCAACTGCCACGGGTCGGTCCTAAGGTCGTACAGCTCCTCCTCAGGCCGCTTGGCGCAGGCCAGTTGGAAGAACGGCGCGACCCCCTTATCATCACGCCTGTCGAGAAGCAAATCCTTCGTAGGCGAACCGTCTATGTCGCCGAACGGACCGACCGCCTTGTACAGCTCCGGGTCGCCGGCGGGCCAGCGGTCAGGACGCAGGTTTCGAACATAAAAGAAATCCCTCGTGCGAACGGCACGGATGGGATAGCTGAGATCACCCCTGCGGACGTTCGCGTGCCGCTCCCGCTCGAGGAACACCATATCCCGACCCATTGATTCCTCCCCCGCGAGCAGGCCGATCAAGCTCCGGCCGGTCATCTCCGCGAGAGGTTCCAGACCCGCCGCCTCCAGAAACGTCGGGGCGAAGTCGGTGAAGCTCACGAACTCGTCAACCGTCCGGCCGCTCTTCACCCTCGCAGGCCAGCGGACCGCCAGCGGCATACGGGTCCCTGCATCGTAGAGATTGGCCTTGCCTCGCGGGAAGGGCATGCCGTTGTCGCTGGTCATTACTACGATGGTGTTCCCCGCACGTCCCGATTCCTCCAGCAGCTTAAGCAGCTCCCCGACCTGTCTGTCGAACATCTGCACCTCAACATAATAGTCGAGAATGTCGCTCCGCACCTCCGGCAGGTCGGGCAAGAACGGCGGGACGTCAACGTCGTCGGGATTCATTCCGGACTCGACGCCGCTTCCTTTCTCGTAAGGCCGATGTGGATTCTTACTGCCAAACCAGAAGCAGAACGGCCCGTCGTCGGGTGCTCCCCGCAGGAACTCTTCGAAGCTCTTGAATCCCGGCCCCGCAGGGTTGCGCGTCCGGCCGCTGGCCTCGATGCTGCCCGGGCCCCAGCCCTTGCCCGTGTGGCCGACGAAGTACCCCGCCGCCTCCAGCAGGTCCGGGTAAACCTGGAACTTCGGACGGAGAATGCTCCAGAGATTGCCGCTTTCCTCCAACCTGTGGATCGCCTGACCGGTGAGGATGCCGGCCCGCGACGGCGTACATGACGGTGAAGCGCAGTACGCGTGCGCGAACAAGGCCCCCTCTGCGGCCACCCGATCGAACACGGGGGTCTTGACGACCTCATCGCCATAGACGCCTGCGTGCGGCCAGGACCAGTCGTCTGCGATTGCGAACAGGATGTTCGGGCGGGTGTCCGGCCCTTCGTCTGACAGCGCCGTTCTCGGCAGAAGTGAGGTACAACCGCTGACTGCCAGGCCGGCCGAGAGTGTGCCTGCTTTTCTTAAGAACTCACGGCGTGTGACGTCGTCTGCGTTCATTGCGTTTTCTCCTCTGTGCTGGGCCGGAATGAGGCTCGTGTCGCAGGACTACCTGGCGGTCAGCCTTGGGGATGAATCTCAAGACAGACCTACCCATTCCTCATATGCCGATTCAGAAGTCCGGCATTGAAATACCGGCCTAAATCGGGTAAGTCCCCGCGGAACTGGGACTATCCTAACCCCGGCGGGGTTTGGCCTTGTAGACCCCGAATTCATTCGGGGGTCGATTTCTCACATCACGTACGAGCGTATCAGTACAGACCGAAGCCTAAATCGGCGGCTTTTTCACGCCGTCCGGCGCCCGTGCACTGCTTTGAGTATAAGTAAGCGGCTGGGTGGGTGTCAAGCGGGGAGGGATCGGCTTGTGTTGGCTTGATGCTGCCGGAATGCAGTCTTTTCCGGCAGCGGGCTTTCCCTTCGCACGACTCCTGCTGCGGGAAACAGAATCATTCCCACGGCACCGGAAATCCCGGAGGCATCGGAGAACTGCCCCCTCTCCCGCTTTGCTCGGCACTTGATGTCACACGGGCCCCCGGTTCGCGGGAGAGGAGTTCCAACGCCCGCCGGCGGAAGCCGGCCCGCGAATCCGCACGTCCTACGGCAACACCCACATCGGGCTCGACCAGGCCATCTCGCCGTCCGCCTGGGTGACACGCAAATAGTAAAAGGTGAACGGCGCCGGAGAGTATAACGCCGGTGCCAGGTTCACATCCGCCAGCGGGTCGGTGTCTTCCCACACGAATGCCGCGTCAGGCGCGTCACGCGTGATGGCATAGACCCCCTTGTTATTGCGCACGATCTCGACGGTTTTGAGCTTGTCCGTCCCGTGAACCGATACCTTTAGTTTCCGCTTTGAGGCAAGTTCGGGATGTTCGGAGACCAGCAGCTCCGAGCCCATCGGATGACCATCAAGCTCGAAGTTGACGATCATCCTGGCGCCGGTCGTTCCGTAGCATCGCCTGTTGTACAACGCTTCCCATATGGACTCGCGGGTGTTGTCCTCGGCGTAGACGGCGGTGAGGCCGCCTTTGTAATCCCACGGCTTTCCGCCATGGGTTCTCTGATCACCAGGATGTCCCGAATGATCGTCGCTGCCGGCGGTGAAGCCCACGCGCCACCCCAACTCCAACGCTCGCTGGACAAAGCCCAGCGGGTTCTCACCGGAGTCAGGCTTTTTTCTATCTGTCGCTCTTGCCGGGAAGGGATTCCCCTCGTTCACGCTGCGTTCGGAGTTGCCCCAGAATGAGTAGATTTCGACAAGCCGCTCTTTTTCCGGGTCGTGATCTTTCCAATCGCAGTGATTGCGTATCTCGGCGGGATGATGTGGAATAATCAAGGCCGCCTCGCTCTTCAAGGCCCTGAAAAGGTCCTTGGGGGTCGGGTATTCGCCGTCATCCGACCGGAACATCGGCCTTCTGTCATGCAGATAGTAAACGTTCCTGTCGCCGTCGCCGTTCTTCCGCCACTTCGCCCACTCATAGCCCAGGAAAGTCGTGAATCGACCGGGCTGGTTGTACTTCACAGCCGCTTCCTGGGTCATCCGCCACATGTCATCGGAGGTTTCCCAAAGGTGGTCGTGGTCACTTGCCGCGCCGAACTCCAGCCCGCACTTGTCTCTCATATAGGTGTAACAATGGTCCAGCGATGCGCACCCGTCGGACATCTCGGTGTGCGCGTGAATCAATCCCCAGAGAACACTTGGATCGGACAAGGCTTTTGAGCACGCGATCGGATTCGTGATCGTTTTTAGGCCGCTTGACGTATCCTCGACTTCCAGCCGATAAACCCCCTCGGTCGGCAGGACGATTCCCTCGAGTATGCAGCATGTGGAGTCCTCAACAGGCACGCGGCGCGCATCCAGTTCCCTGCCGTTGAGACGGACGACCAGCGGACCTAACTCACCGGATGCGACGTTTCCGTTCTTGTCCTCAGGTCTGACTAACAAGGATAGTTCCTGCCCCGCGACAGCCTGACTCTTGGCATACGCCACGAGCCGCTCCGCATTGTTCCCGACGATGTGCATCAGGCATGCACCGGCAATGCAATTCAGCGTCTCGCCGGCCAAGCAGTGGAGCCCCAGCCTCTCCTCGCGCGATGCCGTCACGAGAAGGAAGAATTTGTTGGGCAAGGATAAACCGGGGGCGACGGCGCCCGCCCGACCTCCCAGCTCCATGATGATTCGCTCACCGCTTTTCAGTCCTTCTTTCGGCACCTCGAATGCCATTATGCCGCCATCGTCGCTAGCCTCCCTGGGCTGGAGCTTCTCCCCCGATGCGCGTCTGAGAGCCACGTATCCCTCTTTCGACTCGTGATCCGCCTGGAGGTTTCGCCACGCCCCCTTGTTGTTGCGGCCGCCGTGGATCTGCAGCCAGAGCACTTGGTTTGCGGGAACGTCTTTCCCAAGGATGAACTCCCCGGTCCAGGAACCGCGTTCACCGGCCCTTGCCACCGGAGGATCTGCAATTCCGAGTTGGATGTCGTCAGGTATCCTTATCGGACGCTCGAACTTCACTGAAGCTTTGGCCATCGCTTTCTCCGTTCGCAAACTGCGCTGCAATGACGATTTCGGCATCTCCAAGGCACTCCCGGATGTCGTCTGCTCAGAGGTGCACGTTCCTGCCACAGCCGCCCCGGCGCTAAGCCCCTCCTCTGTCACCACCGCATCCCCGGTTGCGGAGGCGACGGAGATCAGCACCAGCACGACGACGAGAACCATCCGCATATGCGCCTCAGTCACTTTCGCCACGTTTCTCAAATGCTCGAACGGCGATGAGGGGCAAGGTCGCCGACGCGACATAGTCGCGCACGCCCACGGCGCCGGCCTTGTTTTCCCACTCGTTTACGCCGTGCTCGCGCATATACATGAGCAGATCTTCCAGCGTCTGAAGAGCGCGCTCGGGATTGACGTGCCGAAGTGTGCGGACCACCCACGAAGTGGGAGTAGGCCAGTAGCCGCCGTTCTGGTATGTGTTGACCTGCATTCCGGTCAACAGACTCTGCCAGCCTTCCGGCTCGCGCATGTGGCGAACCATCCCCTGCCATACAATCTCGTCGTAGTGATTGTCCATCCATCGCGCGACCGCCAAAGCCTGCTTCTCCGTCGCTGCGCCGGCGTAGACTGCGTACGCACTTCCCCAAACATCCGGCTGACGGCAGTCCTCAGTGGCCGCAAGGAAAACGCCCTCCTTCTCATCCCAGAAAGCGGAAAGCGCATCCCTCACTTTGTCCGCCTCCCGCCGCCACCGGCGGGCGTCCCCGCGCCGCTCCGATTTATCGCAGAGCCGCGCCATGCACTGGAGGGCTTCCCAATAGACAATCGAGGAGAAGAGCACCGCTCCCGTCTTGCGGATGCAGTCCGTGAATCCATAGGGCGAGCGCTTGGGCTCATTGGGATCGATGAACACCAACCCGTCGTCCCGCCGAGGGATGCTATTCAGCGCTTTCTCGAGCGTTGCGCTGTGGTCTCTGAATATATCCATGTCGCCAGTGCGGTTGACCGTCAGCTCGACCAGTTTGACGAGGAATTGGGCGTTGTCGGTGGGCGGCTCGCCGGCCGGGTTTCCCACCGGGCCGGCGCTGTAGACGGCAAGCCCGTCCGTCTGCACGCGATCCGGAGCGACCCCGTCCGTGCGAACGCCTTTCAGCAGATATCGCACGGCGTTTTGCAGATCCACCCTGCCGATCGCATCGGGATAACCTTCGACCATGTAGCAGAAGTCGCGGGTCCACAGTGCCCCGTAGCGCCCGCCGCCGTCCGGAGTGAAGCACTGGGTACGGCAATCGCTAGCCGGGCGGCGGCAACCGCTGATCAGGCGCTTCGCCTCGGCCCGAAGCCACGCGCCAAGATCCTCGAGGCGCGTTCCCGATTCGGCATCGTGACGTCGCTCCTCGCGCAATTTCAGTTCTCCACTCGATGGTGATTGCGGGTTGTCTGCCTGGGCTCCGCACGCTGATATCGCGGAGCAGGTCGCAAGACACACAGCTATCACGAACATGGCGGCCACGTTGTTACTTGATTCGGTTCCGGAGGAACCCATATGAGGAAGCCCCATCCGCAACTTGCCCGAAAAGCAGCGATTCTCTTCTATATGTTTAAGCGCCGCTAGGCCGGCCTCCTCCACCATCAGAAGGTACGTGCTCGCTGTATCGTTGAAGAAGCTGTGGCAAAGCGCGAGTATGGCCGGCCAGTATGCCGAGCCTCCGCACCCGGCTGTTCGTGCGGGGGACTGCGCTCGTAATGCGAAGAACAGCCGCTGTCTTCACTCGCCGAACTGGATCGGCCGGAACTTTGACGTATCGTGGAGGGAGCCGGCCGGGCTCCAGGCACTCATTTCGTAGTTCTCGCCCATGACGTTGTTGAAGTCGCCCGCGCGGTCGTTCCGCGCGAAGTTGAAAAGCCAGATTCGGCCTTTCGGACTTCCTTCGACGCCGATACTCCGGAACGGTATCCGGAACTCCGCCGTCCAGCGATCTTTCCCTCGGGCGGTCTTGACCTCCCAATCACCATCCCAGGTTATGTCGAATGGCTCACCGGGAAGATGGCGGCCATCGAGCACTGCGCCCCCAACGTTCGAGACGAACTGGTAGTACGGTTGGCCCAGAGCATTTGGATTCGCGAAGATTTCGACCGAATCATCCGTCCAGATCTCCGAATCCCGCGCCTTGTGTCGGGCGACGAGCCGATCCGTGTCGGTTTCGTAGCAGAGAAAACCCACATACAGAGCTTCCGGCGTATAGAGGAGGCGAAGTTCCGTCTTGTTTCCCGCAGACCCTCCGACCAGGTCCACCACGGGTGACTCTTTCCACAGTGGGTCCGACAAGTCTCCCGCGAGGCGTGGGGGCCTCATCGCCCTATGGACCTCGCGCAGGGGCTCGAAACGGCTCTCCCACGACCGGCAGTATTCGTCAATTCCTCGGAAGGAGCCGCCAAGCCACTCCCGCACCGACGGCACCTCCCTGCCCACTCGCCTAATCGCATCGATGCGCCATTCCTCCGCCTGCTGGAGATTCCCCGCATGAAGCGCGGTGAGGACGCGCTTCTCATGCGCCGGCCACCAGTATTCCGGGTATGCAAAACGGGCCATATTAGTCGCGGCGTTCAAAGTCGCCCGTATGGGCTCCAGGTAGTAGTTCCGAAGCATCTCCCGGTTCACCAGCGACCGCTTCGGCGCGCCCAGTTCGATCTCCCTCAGCGGCACCTTCATATCGGCGATGAGTTCTTTGACCTTCTCGCAGTCTTCGGGGTTCTTCAACCTGGGCGGCCAGTTGGAATCGGGGGTGGGCTTACTGCCCGGACGCACGAAGAAGTCCTTCAGTTTGACGAACCGGCTATCGAATTCGGAGGCCGCATCCACCTGGTCGGGGCCGAAGATGATTTGGTGGATCCGCCCGCGGACCGCGTCCCAGTCGTGCAGTTCCGGCGCCCAGGCCCACCAGCCAAGGACATCGGCGGTGTAGTCGGCGCCCCATCCGCCGCCGCCCCAGGGCATGACGGCGTCGGTGTGCTTGCCTGCCTGCGTGAGCGTCTCGTAGCCCGCCTCGCCCCAGCCCATCGCGAGCGGAGGAATCTCCAGGTAGGAACGCTTGTCCCCTTGGCGGAAGTTCACTCCCCCGTACGCGCCGTGGGTGATTCCGCCTTCCGGCCTTGGCCAGTTATGCCACCAGGCAGGCTTGCTCTTCAGTCCGATGGTTCGCGCGTCTTGCAGGTTCTGCGCCGAAGGCACCGGCGTGAAGAACCACAGCGCATCCTCCATGCCCGGTATCTTGGCGACCCCGCGGTTGACGTCCGTGAGGATGTTGCCGTAAGACCCCTTACCAGGAACGATGGCGATCTTGTGGCCGGTCATCCCGTGCTTTCTACCCAACTCCAGCACCCGCCGAATGAGTTCGAGCGGCGTGCCGTGGCGGTACTCGGCGCCCGGGTCGTCAATCGAGATCCACAGTCCATCCACGCCCAGTGCGATGAACTGTTCAAAGGTCTTGATAGCCGCGTCGAAGTCCTTTCCCGGGACCGCACAGTTGACCGTGGCGTAGACTATGATCCCGCGCCGATGCGCTTCGTGCAGCACCGTTTTCACTTCTTGCACGTCTATCTCGAAACCCGGCGGATAGGCGTACTGCCCGCGTCTGGGCGCGGGGCCGTCGCGCAGATCAATGAAGTTCACGCGGGCCCGGGCGTACGCGTCCATCGTCCCGGGTCCCAGATGCAGCTCAGTGCGGCTCTGCGGCCGACCGCGCCACGGGATGCTCGGCCGGTCACGCACCGCAGCCTGCACCAACACTGTCTCGCCATCCCGAGAGCTCAGCAGTTGGAACAGCGTGTCCTGCCCATAGATCGCGCCGCGTGCGTTGCTTCCGCCGATTAGCACGAGGTACTGATCCCTGTAATCACGCATCTGGATCACATAGCCGTCGTGACCCGGGGATTCACTACTCAGGTCAACCTTCCACTGCCGACACAGGCCATTCAGCATCTCGTTCGTCCCTCGCTGCCCCAACAGTATTAGGACTTTGTACGCCTTGAGATCGTCACTCTCCCGGCAGATCGGCCAGGTCTGTCCAAAACGCCGGCTGACGTTCTTCCGAAGCGTCTCCGCAGCATACTCCTCCGGCTCGACAGCCTTGTCTCCGATGACAATGGCGACGGAACCTGCATCGAGAGGCACGGGGGACGCATGCAAGTACTCGATCTGCTTGGGCTTCGGGACGATGCTCAGGGACGCCTCGCCTGCAGTGGCCGTTCCAACTGAAATGAATATCAACAAGGGCGACAACGCCATACGGACGAAGAAACATAAATGCACTATACATACCTCCCAGACATGGCCCCGAGTCGCGGGGACTTCACCATCAATGCTCGCGTGCGCCAGAGCCGCACAGTCAAACGTTCGCCAGGCCCACGTGCGACGCCATCTCGTTACCTGTACAATGTGTGGAGGCCGAAATCCTTCGAGATCGAACCGTCAGGCGCCGCCCTGACCACCCCCGGCGGGTAACAAGAGCACTGCTGCCACAAGAACGCTGCACGTGCAGAGCACAGCCGCTGCGATCTTTACGATCGCCAGCAGGACGACGGATCGGACGAAGACTGAGCCCCCTGGCTTTCCGCGGACCAACCTTCGTCGTTCGCACGCCATCAATCGCTTATCCTAGGGATATACGGCAAAAAGTTTGGTGTTGCGGCTTTGCAAGAGGAGCTTGATCTGCTTGCCGGCGAGCCCGGCCAAATCGCGTTCTCCCCGCCAGCTAAGAACGTACTCCGTATCGTTCCCCTGGATTGGGTCCGACTCTTCCAGTCCATATCCCGGGATCACCGAGCCGCTTTCGTCCAACAGTGATGCATGTGCCATCCCGCTCGCAGACGTGTCCACGTTTATCCTCAGCATGGCGCTCTCAAGCGTGAAAGGCGGTGTGACCAGCGTCCCACCGCGATAGGCGCTGTCTGCGGAAATGAAGCCGTCCATGCGTTGTTCCAGCCGGTAAGCGATGGAATGACCCATATGGACGGGTCGGCGTACTTTTGTATCCTTGTCTACTCTTCCCTCGCCGTGGGTGCGCCGTCCACCCACGTAGTATTGGCTAATGCAATAACCGTTCGGGACCATGCCCCCGAGCATATGCATCATCTTGGTACATGATCCGTCGGGCAAATCCAGGCGCACGTACGAACCCCTGAAATCACGTCGCCAGTCGATCCCGTCGCGGCTGGCGGCAAACTGGAGGTCGAGAACCCCGTCGTTGATGAACTTCCCGTCAGGCGGCCACGGGAAGCTGTAGTACAAGGAAGGAAACGCAAAGTATACATCGGGAAGGTACTGTACGGCCGCCGGCTGGTAGAAACTGGCCGAAGATGGATCCTCGTCATCGCAGCTCAGTACAGTCGGCAGCTCCCGATTCATCCTGCGCAGGCCGCCGTCAACAATATCCGACCACTTCGGCGACACCGGCCATCGGTCGGGAGCGTTCTCGTCTATAGGGATCGGCACGGATAAGTCGTCTGTCTCGGCGCGAAGGACCACGCGGCTGCCAGGAATCAGTGGTATCGGACGCGACCTGTCCCATCCACGGAAGTAAATCACATATTTCCCTATCCGCGGATCGTAGAACGAAGAGTTGTGACAGTCCACAATGAACTGAAGAAGATGTCCCTTCTCACGTTTGAATCGCAGGCCGTCGGGCGAGGTCATCAGGTACATGCCGCCATCCTGCTGGCTGTGGCCCACAGATTTGAAGCGGTGCTCGTCCGGACCGGTCGGGTCCACGAAAATGCACACTTCGTTCGGCCTCTGGTCGCCGATGTCTACAAGGTTATTGGCGGTCGATCCGTTGAACGACACCACGTCCAGTTCCGGGCGCTCCCATGCGATGCCGTCCGTGCTCGTAGCCATCGCCAGGACGATGCGGTCGTCGCTGAGCGTCACCTTGTAGTAGAAGCGGTACGCGCCCTGCCAACTGACGACGCACAGCGGACGCACGCCGCCCAGCTCCCACTCTTTCTCGACATGCAAGCATGGCCCGCACTTCGCGGGCGGATTCAGCGTCAACGTCACATTCTCCATGGATTCGATACACTGCCCGTCGAAGAAAAGCATTCGATTGTCGTCGAAAAGCATCATGACACCTTCAATCTAACCACGGCAGTTGGGAAGTTCCTGACTTCGAACCACTCCATCGGCCATGCACTGCGCGGTCTCCTACTTCGCACACATCCGACGCAAGCCGTCTGCGAACACCCGGCTCGCCCGGCTCCACCGTGGGAAGCCCCGGCGCATTATCGCCAGCCTCGAACGCATCGCGCGAACAAACAGAAATCCTCTCCAGGCTCTATTCAGCAGGCACCTTGAGATCAGCCAGCCATTCGGAAGTTATCCGTTTCCCGAGCAGGAAGAACTTCCGGTCGGGATGCCAGAGCACGAAATTACCCTTGCGATTAGTGACGCTTGGGTAAACCCCGATGTCTATTCGGTTGAGCGGCCCAATCCCCACCCCGTCGTTGTCCATCAACTCCTTAGAACGGCTGAACCATATCGGCTGCTCGGCGTTCCGCCGAAACTCCCCCAACGCTATGAAGGCGGGCCGGCGGTTGCGCTTCGTATCCTCCGGCTCACATCCCTCGAAGCGCCCGTCGTTGTTATGATGAAGGAGAATGAACCGCCCGGCGGAGAGTTCATAGACCGGACAACAGCACAGGGGT
>Ga0114930_10003743_pt1 | contig 13150 bp, 13 predicted proteins | sample AnhtaG_FD_87300 | JGI IMG/M metagenome (GOLD analysis project Ga0114930, IMG submission 87300) | Deep subsurface microbial communities from Anholt, Denmark to uncover new lineages of life (NeLLi) - Anholt_01485 metaG | ecosystem: Environmental > Aquatic > Marine > Oceanic > Sediment | place... | reverse complement strand
TATCGCTTCTCCCCGGTTCTTTGACCCGGAAAGAGGACTTTTAGGGCTGTTTCTGAACCTCACCGCAGTGGTCCTGCTCTGGAGGATAGTAGCTCATAAGCAAAGCGGAAAATGAAAGAGGATAATAAGCGATTCTTATAACTCTGCTCCAGCCATAATGTAAAAGTTGCCTACCGCACAGTTCACCCACCAGTTTACAGTGTGATATATAAATTATGGAAAGCTCTTGAAAATCTATTTATATATAGTATAATACACCTAAAGCGAGACTTGGTAATAAAAGCTCATTATTTATAAGCCATAAAAAGAGGAGCATGAATAGAACTATAGAAAAAGGGGGGAGTTGATTATGAGTTCAGAAATTATCCCCGATGCCGAGCTGGATTGTGTGGGCTACTACTGCCCCATACCCATTGCCATGACCAAGGAAGAGATAGATAAAATCGAGGTGGGACAGGTGCTGAAGGTAGAAGCCGATGACCCCGCCGCCGAAGAGGATATTAAACGATGGGCTAAAAGGACCGGACACGAGATTCTGAAATTTGAGAAAAAAGGCACCATAATGACTTTCTTTATAAAAAGGACAAAGTGAGGGGGTGTGAGATGAACGGTAAAAAATCGATCCTTTATGTACAGACAAGCGACGCACCGGAAAGACAATATTCCCCTCTGGTTTTGGCGCAAACTGCCAGGGCAATGGACATTGACGCAAAACTGTACTACCTGGGTCAGGGATTAAAAATATTGCGTCCCGGTGCCGCCGAAAAGATAAAGCTGGGGAACTTCCCCAGCCTTATGGAAGTGATGAAAATTACCCTTGAAATGGGAATTGAAATTTATGTCTGCGAGGCATCAAAACAGATGCTGGGCTGGGAAAAGGTTGACTTAATACCGGGAGTAAAAATAGTGGGCGCCGCAACTCTGAACGACCTGGTGCTGGAAGCTGATGCCACCATGTGGTTTTAGAGGTGCGCCTATGGAAAGGATATATTTAGACCACGCATCCTCAATGCCCATTGATCCAAGGGTATTGGAGTTTGCAGAAAGGTATCTTAAAGCTGGATTCGGAAATCCCTCCTCCCTCCATTCTGCAGGACTGGCGGCAAGAAGGGTTATGGAAGAGGCCAGAAAAAAAATTGCCGAACTTATCAACGCCGAGAATGAGACCTGTATCATCTTTACCAGCAGCGCAACTGAAGCCAACAACCTGGCTATCAAGGGAACCGCTCTCAGAAACATAGAGAAAGGACAAAAGGTCGCTGCCAGCGCTATAGAGCATATATCCGTGCTCAATCCCATGAAAGAGCTTCAGAAGAGCGGTTTCCAACTGTCCATCATACCGGTTGATTCCACGGGTATGGTAGATATGGAAAAGCTCAAGGAGATGGTGACCAATAATACCTCCGTTACCTCGATAATGTATGCCAACAATGAGATAGGAACCATAGAGCCTATCAAGGCGATAAGTGAGATAGTCCATGAAAAGAGTGCCTTTCTGCATGTGGACGCCACCGCCGCCGCAGGACGCATACCGATAAATGTACAAAATGATGGCATAGACCTGTTAACTTTGTCATCTAATGACCTTTACGGACCCCAGGGTACGGGCGCATTGTATATTAAACCTCGTCTAAGGCTCCAACCCATCCTGCCCGGGGGCGGGCAGGAGCGCGGACTCAGGTCTGGCACAGAGAACCTGTTCGCCATTGCGGGAATGGGAGAAGCGGCGATGATTGCGGGGAAGGAAATGGCTCAGGAAAGCAACCGACTCAAGGCAATAAGGGATAAACTCATCGAAGAGATTCTGAAAATAGACGAAGCCTATCTCACCGGGCATCCTATTCAAAGGCTTCCTCACCATGCGAGCTTCCGCTTCAGCCGCATAGAGGGCGAGAGCATCCTGTTGAATATGGATACCATGTACCACATACAGGTATCCACGGGGTCAGCCTGCACTTCCCGGACATTGGAACCCTCACATGTTCTGTTGGCCATAGGTTTGAAACACGAAGAAGCACATGGTTCCATGGTCATGACCCTGGGACGGTCAAACAGTATGGAACAAATTCCTATGGTCATTAAGGCGGTAAAGGGAACGGTTCAAAGGCTGAGGGAACTTTCACCGCTATAACATAAGAGAGGCGATGTACATGGAACAGATAGGTTATAGCAAAAAGGTAATGGAACACTTTATGAATCCGAAGAATGTAGGTGCCATAGAAAATCCTGACGGCTACGGGAAAGTGGGAAATCCCGTCTGCGGCGATTTGATGGAGATGTTCATCAAAGTAAAAGACGATATTATTACCAATATAAAATTCAGAACCTTCGGCTGCGGCTCGGCAATCGCCACCAGCAGCATGGTGACCGAGCTGGCAAAGGGGAAGCATGTCGATGAGGCGTTTAACATAACCCGTGGTGATGTGGCCAGCGAGCTTGATGGTCTCCCCCCGCGGAAGATGCATTGTTCCAACCTGGCGGCCGATGCACTGCAAGCGGCAATTAAAGATTATAAAACTAAAAAAGCAAAAAGAGGCTAATAAATAGCAGATGTGAGGGAACAAAGCACCTGAGAAATATCCGGCTTATGTGTATATGAGAGCATCTTTCAAACTTTTTAGTGAAAGCCATTAGAATCTGAAACCCCACCTAAGAAAACATCTTAATTCTCGTGCCTTCGGCACATCGCCTAAATCCTGCCATGACAGAATTTCAGAAATAACTAAGCGCTGACCACAGTTTCTATCAACGCTTACAAGTGTGGTTTATGCTGTGTGTTTAGTTTCTCTCAAGAATCTTTGCCAACCCTTCCTGAAACACTGCAAGCTGATAAATAATGCGCTATTTGAGTTGGAATTACGAGGTATTTTTTGCATTTTGGGGGAGGCGATATTTTTTAAAATCACATGTGGAAAAATAGGGATGAGATATAAAGATAATTTGCAATCAGCCAAAAGCTATGGCGCTTTATGGGAGGGTGAGATACAAAAATAAACCATCTTGCAGCCGATTATTATGATGAACCTGATCTATTTATTCGACTTTTTATAACTGATGGAAATGCCGCTCCAGCTTGACCTGTCATAAGTCGTTTCTACATTGGGCAAGCTTTCCAAATAATCGACAAAATCTCTCATACCTCTTTGGCGTCTTCCTGATACATTATGGGCGGTAAAACATCCACCTACTTCAAGTTTTGGCAATACGGCTATCAGGTAGTTTTTATACCAGTACTTGTCGGCATCGCAAAAGACGAAGTCAAAAGGACCTTTAAGTTCCGGAACGAGTTCGTGGGCATCAGCAAGCCTGGCATCAATGTAATCGGAAAGTCCAGCTTCTTCAAAATTCTCCAAAGCCTGTCTGTAACGCCCTTCATTGATTTCGATGGTAATGAGCTTCCCACCGGTTTTACTGAGCGCCCAGGCAATCCATATAGCTGAATGACCGGTAGATGTCCCGATTTCTAACGCTTTCTTGTAGTCATGTGTAATGATCAAATCGTAGAGTATCTTCCCGTCAACTGCAGAAACATTCATATCTCTCCATCGATATCTATGACTTTCGAGAAAATTTGTTACTTTCTCATCAATGTCTTGAACATCCTCAGGCTCAGGGTAAAATCCAGATGCAACAATCGATAGGCATAAGAACAAGCACAGCGAAAAGAACAGCACATTAAACTTAAATTTGTGTTTCATATTAACCCTCTAATTTTCTTTAAAGTTAGGTGAAATACAGCAGCGAAACATTTATTTCTGAAATTCCTTAATTTCATATCTCTTTTTAAATATAAAATATACGGGTATTCCGACTATGGCAGTTAAGATTGCAATTGAAGACTCAACCGGACGCTCAAAGAAAGCAAGAAAAAGAATGGAAAAACCTGCGAGGATATATATTATGGGAACAAGGGGATAACCTGGCAACTTATATACACTTTTCTTTAAATATCTTAATTTAAAAACACCGATAACCGCAAGAATAGGAAAAATTCCAAGCGAAAACCCCATATAGGTCAATATTTGCTCAAAAGATCCCGATAACACCATTATTATTGAAAATATACACTGCAATAGTATCGATTTTGAGGGAACACGATAAGTAGCATGAACCTCAGAAGCAAATCTGAAAAAATATCCATCTTTTGCCATTGAGTAATAAACTCTCGGACCGAGAATGATAAAAGCGCTTAAGGAGGAAAATAAAGCAAAGGATATAAGGATTGAGAAAAAATTCTCCCATGATTTGCCAAATAGATTACCTACCGCAAGTCCTCCTATTGAAATGACCCCTCCCATATTCTCCGGCGCAATAGCATACACATAAAATAGATTCAGGCAAAAATAAAGAAATATAACTATTCCGGTTCCCAGTATCAAAGATAGAGGTAAATTTTTTGATGGATTTTTTATCTCCGACCCTATATAGGCAGATGCATTCCAGCCACTGTATGCAAACATTATCCACATTAACGAAAGACCCACAACTTTCCATCCTTCAAAACCAAAGCTGAAGTCACTTCCCTGAGATAAGTGAGTCAAACTCCCATTTCCAGATGAAAACCCTATAACTATAAGACTCCCTATTAAGCCAACTTTGAGTATTGTTAAGAAATTCTGAACTCTCGAGCCAAATTCTATTCCTCTAAGGTGAATTAAGGTAAAAACTATGATAACAAGGATTGCGTAAAACTTTTTTAAAACTGCTGGCTCATAGATGCCTAAAAAATTTCCCCAACTAAGGAGCTGGGGAACAGCTCTGGTAAAATACTCAGTAAATCCTATTGAAGAGGCAGCTATAGGAGCAGAAAAACCGACAAAAAAGGAGACCCAACCGCTTAAAAAACCAAACAGAGGGTGAAATAACCGCGAAAGGAAAATATATTCTCCTCCTGCACGGGGAATTGCTGCACCAAGTTCTCCATAGCATAATGCACCACATAAGGCGATTATTCCTCCTACAATCCACAAAAAAATCATTAATAAAGGATTACCCAGGTCTCTCATTAAAAGCCCTGTTGTCAAAAAAATACCAGCTCCAATCATATTGGCTATCACAATGTTGGTTACAGGGAAAAGCCCGAGCTTTCTTACTAATCCGTTTTCTGACTTTTTATCCACCGTAATAAACTATCCTGAAAAGAAACGACTTCGTCCTCAAGTCTGGGGGGTTAAAACAAATCCGAATTTATGTTCGTTTTTACCGCCCTCTACTTACCTGAGTGCATGTTTTTGTTGTTCTATATTATAGACACCATAAGGAGGCAAAGATTAAACTCTTCCTTTCAATATTCTCCCTTATCATAAATGCACACGAAATCTCCCTCAAGTTACTTTTAATATAACCTCAAACCTCCTTTTTTACAACATTATATAGGCTTAATAATTTTATCATTCTCATAGAACAATCTCTAATGTGCGGTGAGCTAAATCAGAATGGCTTTTCTCTTAAACTTCCTGGCACAGACAAATTTCGGATTGATATGCTTTTTTTTCAATTGATCCATAGCACCCATTCTCTGCAGGTGGTAGAAAGGGATGCGATACGAAAATAATCCACCATAAGCCAGAAACATTGCATCTTTAAGCACTTTTTGTAGTTATATGGAGAGGAATTAAAAAAGGTACTTACTTTATTCAAACAGACCGATATCTCTAAATAGAATAGAGAGCGTCAGCGGATCAAGATGTGCCCGATGAGGAGAAGGTAGGAGTGAGTCAAGCACTATTCAGAAAGCGGCAGCTTCTCCAGACCATGTGTGCGGCTCTCGCTCAAGGCAAGCTCCCGCAGCCCCTTCTGGAGGTCGCTCGCCAGGGGTGGAGAGACCTCTTTTCGCAGCAGCTCTTCCACTTTTTCCGCCGCCTTATCGGCTAAGCTCTTACCCCCTTGTTTCAACCATTCTCCGTGGGTTCGCCTCTCGATTATAGAGGGGAAATAGAGCTCCTTCCGGAACCAGCGCAAGGTGTGAGGAGAGGAGAGGAAGTGGCTATCGGGCTTGACATCCTTGAGGAGCTCGGTGGCGATGGGCTCGTCCCTCTGAGCAATCCCCTCCAGCAGCCGGTAAGTCATGCCGCAGATCTCGTCGTCGATGACCAGCTTCTCCAGGCTCTGGCAGCTCTCAAACTCGAGCATCCCGGGACCGGAGACCACATTTATCCCGGCCAAGGCAGCCAGGAGGATGCTCATCCCCCCCTCCAGACCCGACTGGGCGTCAAGGGTTTTGGCATCGCTGAGCCCCATATAAGCGTGAACCGGCATACCAAGGCGCTTCCCTATCTGGCAATAGGCACTGTTGAGGAGCATGGTCTCAATAGCACCCATGGGGGTAGTCCCCCTCCTCATATCAAGGATGGAAGCGGAGCCACCATAGATCACCGGTGCACCCGGCTTTACTAACTGGCTGATAACCACCCCGCTTAAGTTTTCAGCGGTATGCTGCACCAGGGCAGCCGCCAGGGTCACCGGCGAGGTCGCTCCAGCCATAGGCATAGAGATTATCTCCGAGGGTATCCCCCAACGGGCACAATCTATCACACTCTGACAGGTGAGCGCGCTCCATTTCAGAGGTGGTGAGGGGCAGGCATCGAAGATCGCCAGCGGCTTCTCTGCCAACCTTCTTTCGTCACCCCTGATTATTACCAGCATATCCTTCATCAGAGGAAGGCTCTCTTCAGCAAAAATCCCCGTTACCATTGGCTTGCGGCAGTAGAGGAACCCGATGAAGAGGCGATACCAGTCGGACATAGCCTGTGGAATGTCGGTGCTGATGAGAGCGGTGCTCTGGAGCTTGATGTGCTTCAGGGAGTCGGTGAGCCTCGCCAGCCTGACCAGGTCGTTGGTCACCGGCTTTCTCATCTCTCCGCTGGGGTAATCGAGGATATCCAGAGCCGCCGAGCCGGGGTTAAAATATACATTGTCCCCTTCCAGAGTGGCAGCGAGTTCCCCTTCTCGGTCGTAGAGTTTGATGGTTGAAGGGGCGGACCTCAAGGACTTATGGACCATCTCCCTTTGCATGAAAGCCCTTCCTCTGGAGGGGTCGGTCCGCACCCCAAGCTCCTGGAGGAACTTGAGGATTTTCCTCCCTTCGATCATAACCCCGGTGGTTTCCAGCAGTTCTATCGCCTCGTCGATAATCTTGTCTATTAACTCATCGGCGAGAACCTTTAATTTAGGTCGGAGAGGAGATGTTATCATAATGGCGACTACTCCTTGTTTAAAGGGGGTTGTTCATCCTTTCTATAAGGGCAAATGGGTAGCTGGCAGAAGTGGCACGGGCTTTTTTTCAGCCGGGGGTCGGGATGGGAGAGGAGGTTTACGGCAAAGGAAATTGATTTTCTGGGAACCATCATACAGGAGGGGTTGAGCTGGACATCGATGGTCTTGCCCGGAAGGAGGCTGAAGATAAGTCTCTGCTCTTCAATTCCCCATTTGCCATAGCCGGGGCTGAACCTCCGACTGGGAAAGAGGTGGAGCTGGTCGATCTCCCGGCATATCTCCGTATTGGCGTAGTTGGCAACCTCCTCGGTGGCTTCGGAGCCGAGGGCATCGAGGATTACCCCCTTCAGAAGATTACCCTCATTCATCAGAGCGGTGACCTTTCTCTCCAGAGAGGGACCGATGGTGCAGATGCAGAGGGCTACCTTTTCTGCTCCTTTAAATACCGGATGGCGATTTACATTGCTTTTGTCAAAGATAGCATACACCGCCTTAGGGCTAATCAACTCGGGCAGCTCCTTCTCTTTCTCCTTCAAAAGCTGGAGGGTGGAGCGGTCAGCTTCTTTCTTACGGTAGCCGAGCAACCGGAGAACCTCCTTCTCATCTACCCTGATGGGGAAGTCCTTTACGATTTTCATTTCCATAGCCTGATGAACTCCGGGTGATTCAAGGGGCCTCAACCGGTCTTTCTCCGCGGTTTTTCCCTCTTTACCAGGGGTGCCATCAGCCGAATATATTCTGGTCCAGCACCACAGCACCCCCCTATTATATCAGCCCCTGCCTCAATCAGCTCCTCGGCATAGCCGGCATACTCCTCGGCTGAAATGGGGTAAGTCACCTTATCATCTTTCAGTTGAGGAGCTCCTGCATTAGCCTGGGCTATGATGGATAAGTCGGTATTCTGCCTCATCAGCTTCACCAGTTGCACCATCTCTGGCATTCCGAGAGTGCAGTTAGCCCCCACCACCTCTGCCCCACATTTTTCCAGCTCCCTGAGTGAGGTGGGGACATCATTGCCCATTATGGTGTAAAATCCCTTCCTGGTTTTGGAGAAGGTCAGGGATACGAAGACAGGGAACTCGGTCGCCCGCCGGGAGCCCCGAACGGCTGCCTTTGCCTCTTCCAGGTCGTACATAGTTTCAATGTTGATGAGTTCCACTCCCCCTTCCACCAGCAGGGACGCTTGCTCGTAGAAGACCTCTTCCAGCTCTGCCGGGGTGAAGCGACCTACCGGCTGCAGGAACCTCCCCGTGGGACCGATGTCGCCCGCTACGAACCCCCCTTTGGGCTTAACGGCAAGGGCTATTTTTGCCCCCTGCATGTTGACCTCCCTCACGATGCTGTCCAGTCCCCGGGCTGCCAGCTTCAGACGGCTGCCGCCGAAGGTGTTGGTCTGTATTATATCGGCGCCCGCCTCAAAGTAGGCACGATGAATTTCCATGATTAGTTCAGGATGCTTTAGATTCCATTCTTCTGGAACCTCTCCTGAAGAGAGTCCCCGGGCGATCAACTCGGTCCCCATCGCCCCGTCAAATAGTATCCCCCTATTGTTGATTAACTCCCGCAGTGCTAACTTCATAACGAAGGGTTTCCCCTCGCCTCAGGCTCCTACCAGCCTTTTCGCCTCTGTTACCGCTTCTATGACATTCTCCCCATAGGCATCCGCCTCAATGTCCTTTGCCCACTGCTGACTTACTGGTGCTCCACCGACCATTACCTTGAACCGGTGGCGAATACCCTTCTCCTGTAAGAGTTCTATCAACCTCTTCTGTCCCAGCATGGTAGTGGTGAGGAGAGCGGAGATGCATATGAGGTCTGCCTTCTCTTCTATCGCCCTGTTTACCATCTGGTTAATGGGGACATCGGCTCCTAAGTCTATTATTTCAAACCCATTAGCAGATAACATGGTAGCCACCAAAGTTTTACCGATATCATGGATGTCCCCTTCGGCGGTTCCGATGACTACCCTGCCCACCCCTTTCTTTTTTTCTCCCTTCTGGTTTAGTGCTGGCTCCAATACCTTCAGGGCAGCCTTCATGCACTCGGCGGCAATTACGAGCTGGGGGAGAAAATATTCCCCTTCCTCCCACAGCTTCCCCACCTGCTGGATGCCGGGTGTCAGCCCCCGGTCAATGGAGTCCAGAGGGTTGACGCCCATATCAAGGGAAAGCTTCGCCAGGCGGACAGCCTCCTCTTTGTCCCCTTTTAAAAAAGCTTCCTTCATCCCTTCAAAGACATCTTCTTCTCTTTTCATCTCCCTCCTACCACCTTAAATAAAACCCTTATATCTGGCAAGCTATTAGAAATTAGTTTATTTATACTATAGGAAGAGCCCCTCATTGTCAAGGGATTAATAAGAGGATCAATCCCCTACTTTCCCTTGATGCTAATCGACAAGGGAAGGTGGCCTCCAAAAATAGTTCTTGACACTTTAACTACAGTTATGTTAAATAATAATGAGGGGAGTGGATTATTTTTGCTTGAAGAAAGCTCCCTCTTTTTCTTTCTACGAGTGCGTGAGCTTTTAATTCAGAAGAGAGGAGGTAGAATTAGTATGGAGCCCATGAAGATAGCGATTATGGGAGCAGCGGGAAGGGATTTTCACAATTTCAATGTTTATTTTCGAGACAACTCTGCCTATCGGGTGATAGGGTTTACTGCAGCGCAGATCCCCAATATCGCGGGGAGGAAATATCCTGCGGAGTTATCCGGAAAGCTCTACCCCCAGGGAATTCCTATCTATCCAGAGGAGGAGCTGGAGAGATTGATTGTGCAGGAAGGAATAGAGGAGGTGGTCTTCTCCTATAGTGATATCTCCTACGAGGAGCTGATGCACAAGGCATCGGCGGTTTTAGCCTGGGGGGCAAATTTTACGCTCCTGGGAGCTGAGGCAACTATGCTCAAGTCTACCCTCCCTTTAGTTTCGATCTGTGCGGTGCGCACCGGCTGTGGCAAGAGTCAGACCACCCGTCGGGTGAGCCAGCTGCTGCGGGAGCTGGGCAAGCGGGTAGTAGTTATAAGGCACCCCATGCCCTATGGTGACCTCAAAGAGCAGCGTGTGCAACGCTTTGCGGTGATGGAAGATATGGCCAAGCACCATTGTACCATTGAGGAGATGGAAGAGTATGAGCCCCACATTCAGCAAGGAGTAGTGGTTTACGCTGGAGTCGACTATGAGGCTATACTACGGCAAGCCGAGAAAGAGGCGGAGATTATCCTCTGGGATGGGGGAAACAACGACCTACCTTTTTACCATGCAGAACTGAAGATAGTGGTGGCAGACCCTCACCGTGCCGGACATGAGGTCAGCTACTACCCGGGGGAGGCTAACTTAAGGATGGCCGATGTGGTGGTCATCAACAAAGTGGATACCGCCAAGCCTGAGGGAGTGGAGGTGGTGAGAAGAAACATCGAGAAAATCAACCCCGAAGCAGTAGTTATCGAGGCGGCTTCCCCCATTGCGGTAGATAATGCCGAGCAAATTCGGGGTCGAAGGGTGTTGGTAGTGGAGGATGGCCCCACCCTGACTCATGGGGGAATGACCTATGGAGCTGGGGTGGTGGCTGCCCGGAAATTTGGCGCCCGGGAGCTGGTGGACCCTCGTCCCTGGCTGAAGGGTTCAATTAAAGAAGCTTTTGAGCACTATCCCCATATTGGATCCCTCCTGCCGGCTTTGGGTTATGGGGATGAGCAGATGAAGGAGCTGGAAGAGATTATAAATCAAACAGACTGCGACCTGGTCATTGTGGGCACCCCCATTGACCTGGGGCGATGGCTTAAGCTAAAGCATCCCTCTCTCAGGGTGCGCTATGAGCTGCAGGAGATAGGCTCCCCCAATCTGCGGCAAGTTCTGGAGCGGTTTTTGGAGAAAATAGGATGAAGGTGGCTCTGGTAGCCTTTGGAGGGAACGCCATTCTGAAGGCTGATGAGCAAGGTTTGCAAGAGGAGCAACTTCGCAATTCCGAGGATGCCTGCCGTCGTCTGGTAGAGGTTATCCGCCAGGGATATGAGATGGTGATAGTCCACGGCAATGGTCCGCAGGTGGGGAATATCTGGATTCAGATGCAAGAGGCTGCCACCAAGATCCCCCCTTTCTCCCTCGATGTCTGTGGAGCGATGTCGGAGGGCTCTATGGGCTATATGCTCCAGCGTTCCTTGCTGAATCAGCTCCACACCAGGGGCATCCACAAGGGGGTGGTCACCCTGATCACTCAGGTGGTAGTCGACCCCCACGACCCACTCTTTCATAAGCCGACGAAGCCAATCGGTCCCTTCTACCCCCCTTACCTGGCGGAGTGGTTCCGCCGAGAGAAGGGATGGCATATGGAAGAGGACAGCGGCAGGGGATGGCGCAAGGTGGTTCCCTCCCCACGACCGATCCAGGTGGTGGAAGAAGAGGTTATTAAGCGGTTGCTCGAGGTGGGCAGTGTGGTGATCGCCGCCGGGGGAGGCGGAATTCCTGTTTACATAACCAAAGATGAGCAGCTTAAAGGGATTGAGGCGGTTATTGATAAGGACCGCACCGCCAGCCTTCTGGCTCGGAGTATCGGGGCTGAGTTGTTCATTATTCTAACTCAGGTCCCGCAGGTTTATCTCCACTACGGCACGCCCCAACAAGAGGCTTTGCGTGAGCTATCGGTTGGGAAGGCTCGAGAGTATCTCCGCCAGGGGGAGTTTCCTCCGGGGAGTATGGGTCCCAAGATTGAATCAGCCATAGAGTTTATAGAAGCACGGGGTGGTGAGGTTCTCATCACCTCGGTGGGGGAATTGGAGGCTGCCCTGCGGGGTGAAGGGGGAACTCGCATCTTCAAAGGAGGGTAAACCCTATGGGTGGTAAGAGGGATTTTCTATCCATCAAGGAGCTTAGCTTTGATGAGTTCCATGAGTTCCTCGGGTTGACTGCAGAGGTGAAAAAGGAACCGGAGAGGTTCCAGGGTTCACTGCAAGGGAAAACCCTGGGACTTTTCTTTGAAAAGCCCTCCACCCGCACCCGACTGAGCTTCGAGGTCGGTATCTACCAGCTGGGTGGAGTGGGGCTCTTTTTTAGCCCCCAGCAGCTTCAGCTGGGGAGAGGAGAGACCATTGCCGATACTGCCCAGGTTCTCTCCCGATACCTCGATGCTCTGATGGGACGCGTCTTCAGCCACCAGACCCTTGTAGAGCTGGCTCACCATGGCACCATCCCGGTCATCAACGGGCTGAGCGACCGCTGCCATCCCTGCCAGGGGATGGCAGATTACTTCACCATCCACGAGGAGCTGGGGAGGCTTCGGGGAGTGAGAGTCTGCTATATTGGCGATGGGAACAATGTCTGTCACTCCCTCCTTCTGGGGGGAGCCAAAGCAGGGGTCGACCTGCGAGTAGTTGCCCCCAAGGAGTGCGCCCCCGACTCTCAGGTAGTCAACAGCGCTCTGGAAGACAGCAGCATTAGCGGGGGAGAGGTAACCGTGACCGACCGCATAGATGAGGGAGTTAAGGGAGCGGAAGTGGTTTATACCGATGTCTGGGTAAGTATGGGGGAAGAAAAAGAGCGGGCAAGAAAGCTCAACCTTCTGCAGCCCTATCAGGTGAACAAGAAGTTAATGGCTCTGGCGGAGCCGGGAGCTATCTTTATGCACTGCCTCCCTGCGCACCGGGGAGAGGAAGTCACCTCCGAGGTTATTGACTCTAAGCAATCAGTTGTTTGGAATCAGGCGGAGAACAGGCTCCACTTCCAGAAAGCTCTCCTCATCCACCTTTTGAAAGGGGAATAAGAGGGGCGTCAGGTTTTATTCTTTTCCAAGATAAGGCGGGGGAGGCTTCTATCTATATTGCAGAGAACCTCTTCCGGATGGATTTTTAAAGGACGGGCAAAATCAACCGCCCGGATGCACTCCCCCTGACACTCTCCGATGATCACCACCTCATCTCCCAGCTTCACCCCTGTGAAGTCGGT